>Ga0233437_1001423_pt1 | contig 43851 bp, 66 predicted proteins | sample SI_122_August201_FD_182714 | JGI IMG/M metagenome (GOLD analysis project Ga0233437, IMG submission 182714) | Seawater microbial communities from Saanich Inlet, British Columbia, Canada - SI_122_August2016_200_MG | ecosystem: Environmental > Aquatic > Marine > Inlet | place: Canada: British... | reverse complement strand
GACTGACCCGTGGTGCCAAGTCTAGCGGTGCCGTTTTGGACGCCGCGCAGCCGATGGAGTTTTATGCGGACGCAATGATCTTCAGCGCTGCGTTGCCGGAGGGATGGGATAATGCCTAACAATTATGGCTCTGGCGATGGCTATGGCTATGGCTTTGGCTATGGCTATGGCTATGGCTCTGGCGATGGCTTTGGCTATGGCTCTGGCTTTGGCTCTGGCTCTGGCTATGGCTATGGCTATAGCGATGGCTCTGGCTCTGGCTCTGGCTATGGCTTTGGCTTTGGCTCTGGCTATAGCGATGGCTATGGCTCTGGTGAACCGACACTTGCCAGGAACGATTAACCGCCCTCATGGGCAAAGGGGGAGGTGATGAGTGAGCCAAATGATGTTTGCCAAGACCGCGACCCGAACTTCAGGGGCCAGCGCGGGAAATTATATCTCGTGCGGTGCTTTGCTTGCGAACCAAAGCGTGGGCGGGAGAATTACGGCCCATCTGTGGCATTAGGGGTATGTGTGTTCTGTGGCTGGAGCGAGGAGACCCAAGATGACTGACACCGCAGGTGATTACCCGAAGCGCGAAGCGCAAGCTGATGGCGTTAGCCAGCAAGCCGTAAGTAGGGAAGAAGTGATTGCGTGGCTCAAGGGTGCAAACTGGGACGGCAAAGTCATGCCGATTATCCAAGCCACCCTAGACTTGCTTCAAGGTGAGCGGAGCGAACACATCTCCTGCCATGACCCGAAGCAACTAGAAGGGGGAGCCGATGCTAAGTGAAGAACTGAAGGCCCTAGAGACCGAAACAAGAGAAGCAGAAAAGCTCACTCGGGAAGATGCCTTTGAGTGGCTGGATCAATCTGGGCCGAATGTTGGGATGCCGCCATACAGCCATCGCCACGTGCTAGCAATCATTCGGCTGATGCGTGACGGTGAGGCCGCAACCGCCGAACTAGACCGCCTAGCTGACCGCATCACCAAGCTAGAGGGAGCGATGCGCGCATGGTGGCTGTCTAAGCGGCCTGTCGCCTGGGGCGAAAAAGAACACCGCGATTCTCCGAATGTGAATCTAGTCACGGACACGGAAAAAGGCCTTGCCGCCGCACTAGAAGGGGACTGTGAGCCTACTGCTAATCTAGGCAAGGTTAGCAATAGCCTAGTAGTTGAACCCAAAGTTGAGGGGGAGTGATGCGAGTAATCGAAGTCGAGAGGTGTGGAATAGACCATTGCCCACACTGCTTCCCGCACGAAACAGCACAGGGCGTGAACTACTGCCATGCTTATGAGACACCACCTGAGATCCATGCGGGAGTTAAAACATTCCCGCGAGTGTGCCCACTACTCGCCAAAGACAGCGACTAAACCCTAACCCCGGCGACTAATCGCCAGAAGGGACGAAACATGAAACTAATCCTTATCACAATGGCCCTAGCCCTGCTAATGCCATGTGAAGCGCCGGAAGAACCTACCGCAAGCGATAGGGGGGACTCGATACTCCCTGAATTGATCGAGCCTTACATCTACTGCGGTGAGGGATACTTAGAGCAGGGGCAGTCCTTTGGCTTTGCGTGGGGTGTGGAATGAAACACTTCATTCGCACAGTAACATTTGCTCTGTGATTGTGCACAAATACCGAGGAAACACTTCAGCCTTAAAGAGAGGTATACAGTATGTACGGTCCGAAGAATCACAAGTTTAGGTGGGATAGCGGATACGCCGAAGTCCCTGAGTGCGACCTGATCCGCTCAGTTGAAATCGAACTAGCCCCGGATCTCCATGACCATGATGCCGAAGAGGTGCTGAGAGCCGTGATGCTGCTGATGGGCTTCAATGTCACGGACAAGAACGGTGAGGAATGTCAGATGAGAAAGGAACCCTAAGGGTATGAAAAAAGACATAAATTTTCTGAAGGGCTTTGACGGGTCACACTTTTTAGAGAAGCGTGACTACCTTGGCTCGAGTGGCATAGGCCTGTGCATGCGCAAGGCCTGGTACAACGTGGCGTGGGCCAGGGGGTATGATGGGGTCATGGATCCCGAGGGCCCTGACCTCGAGTCCGTGTACAAGATGGGTGCCGGCAACGCCCTTGAGGGGTTGATCGTCAAGATGCTCGAGGCCTCTGGCTACAAGCTAGCCTTCACAGGCGAGGGGCAGAACGTTGTCACCACTGATTGGGGGACTGAGGGCCACCCCGATGGCCTGATCATTGAAGACCCTGATGATGGGTGCGAGGGGTTCATCCTCGAGGTGAAAACAACGGGGAGCCTCAAGTACGTCAGGGCTACGGGGCCGCCGGACTACCACCTGCACCAGACGGCTGACTACGTCTTCGGCAGTGGCGCTCCGGGCACCAAGTTCGTCTACCTGGAGCGGGGGTGGGGCAAGACCTCAACGATCATTGCCCACCGGCAGTTCCTCGAGCCGTACCGCGCGGAGAATGAGAGGCGTGCCGGCGTGATCAACAAAGCCCTTGACACGGGTGATGTGAATGCGGTACCGTGCACACCACAGAGTTGGGAATGTAAAAGCTGCGGGTTTAGACATCAGTGCAGCGGGAAGGACTAACTCATGGGACGAGTCAAGACCTGGGGCACATGCGATAAGTGCAGCGCAATGACGGTGCCACTAGGCAGACTGGGGCAGACGGGGCCTATCATAAAGGTAGTCTGCACGACATGTGGGACGGTTAACACTAGGAGGATCAGTGAAGAAGTACAAGACAGTAGGAGACCTCGAGCGCACGCTACGCGCACCACTCGAGTGCGGAGATATTAAGTGTGTGGTTCGGCGGCTCGATGAGGTGTTCGGCGCGGATGGGTGGAGTAGCAAGTATAGCGCTTGGCTCGATGAGAAGGACGGCCCAGGCCAGTCCATTATCTGTGAGCTTGAGTGCTATGTGTTCCTTCCCGAGGGGCCCGACTGGGGCAAGCACGGCCTGCACAAGGTCACCAAAAGGGATGGGGCCGCGATGACAGGTGAGAAATATGCGTATGGTATCGAGGAAGCGTTCGACAAATCTTTGGCGCGTGCAGCAATGCAGCTTGGGATCAATAGCCAGGATGCTGCTCGGTGTAGAAAGACCGATGCATGAACACGATGAACTGGACGAGCAACTCCTTGATGCGGACCTGTGGGAGATGACTAGGATGCTGCAGCTAGGCAAGGTCAAGGTGGAGGTGCGCCCAACACCACTGCCTCGGGGCCCTCTTGAGGATGCCGGTAAGGTGTTCGGGGTGGGGGTGGAGTACCGCCCGTCCCCGTGCCCTATTTGCAATATGCGCCACTGGAATGATGAGGAAGCCGAGGCATGCTGTAACCCTGGGATACCTCTGCCGGCCACAGTTATTGAACGTGTGGTGGAACTCATATGGCAGGGTGGGGGGCTGTACATGATCTGCAGTGGGCTAGGGTTTTGCGAGGAGAGGATCAAGCCCATCACGGACATGGTAGATACCATCTATGCCAGAGAGCACGGGTTGTATGGTGCAGTCGGGAAACAGCGGGCCGTTAACGCCAGGGAGTCTAAGACCGTGACGATGTCCGGCAATCTGGGCAAGACATGGCCGCCTACCCGAGTACCACGCCATGAGGTAGAGAGGAGAGCGAGGATGATGTGCCTATGAATGTGCCCATAAGCAGAACCATCTACGTGGCGTGCGACCCAGGCAAGAATGTCTGTGCGTTCGCCTGTCACGACAGCGGGAAGCGGGGTAAGAACAAGTGGAGTATGTGGAAGATCGATATGCCCGAGAACTTTGGGGCACGGGCGGGAGCCGTCAGGGCATCACTCGAGGACCGCCTCAAGGCCGGTGCCCACGGTGTGTTTGTGGTGGAGGGCCAGTACGGTGGGCCGAACCAAGCCACTACCATCAGGCTGTCCAAAGTAGCCACCCTCGTCCAGTGTCAGGCCCTAGACGCTGGCTACACGCTGTTTAACAATGGGCGAGTGAGCAAGAAGGGCCTCCCCGCCGAAGATGGTGAGGTTGCTGCCTCCACATGGCAGAGTTGGATGCGTGCCGGCGGTCAGACCGAGCGTGATGACCGCAAGGCTATGGCTATGGGATATGCCCGTAAGCTGGTAGGCGTAGACCTCAACGACCAGGACATGGCTGACGCTGTGTGCATGGTAGATTGGATGATGAAGAATGGATAGTCTGGATATAGATGCGGTGCGTGCCAAATTCCAGCCGGGAAGTATGATCTCCATAGACGAAGACACAGTATTCCTCATGGCTGGCTTGATCCTCAAGCTGTGCGACCAAATAGATAACCTCGAAGCAGAGGTTATTCACTACATGGAGTATGACAATGGCTAGCCTATGCCCTCACTGTCATCAAGTAATGCCCACTGATCCTAAGGTCGGTGACCAGAGCACGATCATCGAGGCTGTGAGCAAGGCGAGTGGCCGGAAGTACCGGGTAGGCGGGGCCAATGCCCGCAGTATCAATGCCAGGTTCCAAGAGGGTTATTACCTCAAGGATTTCCTCACCGTGATCGAGTACATGAGACAGAAGTGGAGCGGAGACCCTACTATGCAGAAGTATATCCGCCCCTCTACCCTCTTCAGGGCTTCTCACTTCGGTGAGTACCTGGCAGAGGCCGAGCAGTACGATGAAGAATGTAAAGGCCGTGCAAGGGTCAGGGTGCCGGCCAGTGCAGACGCACACAAAAAGCCCTTGACCGACGAAGAGAACTTGGATAGACTCCAGGCACTCAAACAATCGATTGGAGATAGCAATGGCTACACTAAATGACTTCTTCCCCTCACCCTGGATGAAGGGGGACGACTTTGCTGAGCCCGTGGTGGCCACCCTGAAGTCGGTATCCCCGGAGCAGTTCGAGGGGGATGGCGGCGAAATGGAGACCAAGGCCGTGGCCCGGTTTGAAGAGACCGCCAAGGCACTGATTCTCAACAAGACCAACTTCCAGATGTTGGCCTCCATCACAGGGGAGCAAGACACCGACAACTGGACGGGTATCCAGGTCACCTTGCGTGCCGAGAAGGTTGCAGCCTTTGGTAAGGTGCATAATGCAGTCCGGGTGTACCCGGTAAGCTAGTGGTGTGGGGTGCAGGGGGTACTGCAACACCTTTGGAGCCGGTTGCCCGATACCGGTCCTGCATAATCGGGCGCATGCGCGGGTATCTCAATTGGCAGAGTCCTGAGCCAGGGACTGGTCACTGGTTATATCGGGAGGTTGGCGGTTCGAGTCCGTCCCCGCGCTCCGCAGCATAGTGCTGCATGAAACAGGGGTGTATTCCCTGCGGTCCATGCAGATTGTACACCCTTCATAGCCTACGTTGAGGGCTTAGTCACCCGGAGTAGGCAAGGGATAGTAGGCCAGTTATAGAAGTCATCCGGGGTAGGGGGGTAACCCTGGCAACCTGCCCCGGATCTTTCTTCCACAGGAGGGCGTATGGATTTTGACATCAAAGAGTTTGAGATCAAGATGGTGCCCAGGCACGGGCCGCCTATGGTGACCAAGAAGAAGGTGATGCCACTGTACCCACTACGCCAGGAGGATCTCCGAACTTATCTCACCAAGGAGGCGGAGAAAATCAAGGAGCACCTGCACAACATGGGAAAGGACATCGACCTGCAGCAGAGACAGGGCGAGATCTTCGACCAGACGGCGCGATGCGACCAGGAGGTACGGGATGGCTAACCGACTCCGCAAAACACGCCTAAGGCTAATCGGGTGGCTTGCTGGTGATATGTATGTTGGGATCAACCTGGGGATAGCGGGACCAGTGGATGAAGGCGGGCTGTTCATTGCGAATGGCAGCGACAACGGACTGCTGAGAAGCTGCTTGTTCGCCAACCATCCAAGGTTTAAGATAGGCACTGTGCCGGAGATACTGGAGTTTGCACGTGAGGAGGCACGGGATGAGCCTGGACAAGATAGTTGAGGGGCAGGAGCGTAACATGGAACGTGCGATGGTGCGCTACCGTGCAAAACGCACACGTAGACTCGCTATAAGGGCCTTTTGTGTACACTGCATGGGTGGAGACCTGCCTGGGGTCAAAACATGCCCCTCAAAAGGGTGTGCTTTGTGGCGTTATCGCATGGGTGCGGAGGTAAAGGTATGAGTATGGACCCTTTAGCATATAAGGTGATACCAGGGCTTGCCGACCCCCTAAGCCAGAGGTCGGTCTGCACGTTATATGCGCGGGTAGACATTGCTGGGGCCGAAACTAAAATAGAGCTTGAAAGTGTGACCATTACAGATCTTGTCACATCCATAAGCGACCCGGCACTCCTGGAGGCACTGCGTGTAATGGCAGAGTCTGTGCTGGGGAGGTTTGGCAGTGACTGACAACACCCACTACAGCCAGGAAGCCGAAGAGGCGGTGATCTACTCAGCCATGAGTGATGCTGCCCAGGCGGCTGACCTCACCCGGCAACTGTCTCGTAGGGATCTGTTTGTCCATGAGCACGTCATTATCTGGGGTGCCATTGAGGACATGGTCCGGCGGGGTACACCCGTGGATGTGGTCACGCTCACCAATGAGCTGCAGCTAGCAGGCCTACTGGTCAAGGCCGGCGGTGCCTCACGCATTGGCAGCCTGTACGACAGACCGGTGCTCACCAAGAATGCGTCAGAATATGCTGACATTGTGGTCAATGCCGCTCAGCGCAGGCGCCTCAGGAAGGCATGCGAGGGCATCCTCACCGCCTGCTCAGGGCCCGAAAAGATATCCAAGGTACTGGGGGATGCCGAAGAGGCTATTATGGCCGTAGGGAGGACGGGAGAGGCTACCAGCAAGCCTGAGATACTGGGTCGGACCATCACCGCCAGCTTCGATGTCATCCAGAAGAGGATGGAGGCCGGCACATCCTTCACCGGACTGCAGACAGGGTACGGATTGCTGGACCATATAACGGGTGGGTTCCAGCCCGGCAACCTGATCCTGCTAGCGGCCCGCCCATCCATGGGCAAGACCGCACTGGCTCTGAATATAGCAAGCAATGCGTGCCTAAACTCAGATGCGCGAATAGCTTTCTTCAGCCTGGAGATGAGTAGAGATGAAGTCACCCACCGTATCTTGTCTTCCGAGGCCCTGGTTGATAGCTCCAAGCTGAGGTCGGGGCTCCTGAATACCACCGATTGGGAACTTCTTGGCGAGGCCACATCGTCCCTGGCCGGAGCCGATCTCTTCATTGACGAGACAGGGGGCCTCAGCCATGGGGAACTGCGCTCACGGTGTCACGGTCTTACTATTGACAAGCCACTGGACCTCGTTATCGTGGACTACATCCAGCTAATGCGTATGCCGTCAGGTCACCAGAACAGGAACATCGAGGTGGGTGTGATCAGTGCCGCTCTCAAAGGGCTGGCCAAGGAACTCAAGTGCCCCATCCTGGCACTCAGCCAGCTATCCAGGGCCGCCGCATCCACCGATACAACAGCGCGTCCTGCCCTCCACCACCTGAGAGACTCAGGCAGCTTAGAGCAGGACGCAGATATAGTCATGTTCATGCACAGGCCCGAGATGATGGGCGCTCAGGACCGTGAAGGTATGGCCGAACTGATCATAGCCAAGCATCGTAATGGTGCGCTAGATACTATCGACCTCAGGTTCATGCACCAGTACACCAAGTTCGTTGACCCACCATCATTCTAGGTCACCACGGTAACGCTAGTGTCGCCATCAGCCTCCCAGAAGTAGCCCTTGGCAGTGTCAGGGTGGGCCTGAACCTCCGCTAGTGAGCAGGACACACCTTCTACCGTGAAGGCTAAGTTGCTGGCCGCGCCGGCTACATAGTAGGTATTGTTGTAGAACCAGATGTTCAGCACCGTCTTGTCTTTGTAGTGACCAGACTTGTAGGTGTCGAACAGCGGTGTCATGGGGGCTGGGTTCGTGATGATGTAGTCCTGGTCAATGAGGTCTCCCGCATCAACCTGGACCGCTACCGCGCTGTCCTCAACGTACACTGTGTTATTGTACCAGTAGGAGTCCACCACATCCTCGTCCGCATCTCCCTCAACCACGCGCATGGCAGCATTCCCCGTGCCCGTGGCGAACATTGTGTTGTTGTACACCCTGGCCCTTGTACATGCTTTGTCAACAAAGCACTGCCTGGCAGGCTCGCTGAAGGTGTTACCGTACACCAGCGGATCAGACGTTAGCTTGACACTGCCGTTATACCCGCCGCCAGTGCTCACGTTGTTCCTTATGGTGGCCCCAATCGCTCCACAGATAAAGACACCATGGTGGGAGCTATCGCCAGACTCGTTCGGGACATCCACACGGCAGTTTTCGATCAGCGCATCGGTGGAAAGTGTACTAGCATCCTCCGCGCCGTTGGTGATGCCAATCGAAAGAGCGTCAGCAATCTCCCCAACCCACAGCACTGAACAATTCTTAATTGTCGGAGACACTAGGTTTACCGTGGCCGGGTCAATCCAAAAGACCGTGTCAGCATCCTCAGCAACAGCATGGCAGTTGTCGATGGTCACATTCACACAGTCGCTGACCCAGCACAGGTCTGAGGCACCGGCAGCCCCCGAGGTGCCAACATCAAAGGGTGTTTCAGAATCCCCCCATGAGCTGCCTGTCAGGGACACGGTGGTGCAGTCTACAACATTCAGCTTGCACGGGTCAGTGAAGGTACACCCGTCGATCTTAACCTCATCCGCGTCCTTCACTCTGACAGAAGCCCCTGCAAAGTCACAGCCATAGGCCCGGAAGTCGTAAGCTGAATTACCATCAGCCTCACGCATGTACAGGCATGGCGCGGTCGTGGCCGCGTCCTTGAACTTACAACCAGCCAGGGTCAAAGATCCCCCCTTGAACTCTACAGCATAGGTGAGGGCCTGGCTCTCACAGTCGAAAGTAACACCATGGATGCCGACCCTGTTCTCCTTGCCGGCGTAAATGATTCGGTTACTTCCCGTGCGGAAGATGACACCGGGCTCATGGGCCACGATCTCAAACGACCCGTCGTCAGCCCCGCCAAAGAAGTCGAAGTTGAGGATGTCAACATCATCATAAGTGCCCGCAGCAACCGCTATCCTTTCACCGTCGCCCGCAGCATTTACGGCAGCCTGCATAGTGGTAAAGGCATCAGTCCAACTAGTGCCATCCGCCGCTCCAGCCGCATCTATATCTACATACACAATGTCTGCGGGGCCTGGGTCATGCCTGCCTGTGTCGGCATTAAATACCGGGGTAAATACGCTAGCCATGATGGCCTCCTAAAGCCTAAAAGCTCCTGGGCCACCACTCTGTGGTCCCTGGGGAAGGCCTGCACTAGGAGGCCCCTGGGTTTTCTGATCCATGTACTGAATAAAGGCTTGGTCAAGCTCCGCCATAGGTGACGGAGGCCCCGAGATGAGCGCCTGCCGTACCGCAGCGTAGCCATGGGCCTGAACAGCACCCATTAACTCCGCCACCCTGGCCTCAGCCGGGTCTTGGGGCGGCCCACCCGGGGGCTGCATTGGAGGCTGACCACCTTGTACCAGTGGCCCCCTTTGCATAGGGGACGGCCCTGGTCGAGCAACCTGGGCTAGGGGGTTCGGGGGGAGGTTAGGCATTACGCTTCTCCATGACTTGAGGAACAATCTTCTCGAGGGTACGCCCGCCCACATAGCCAGTAAGTCCCAGCTTGACCAGCTTCCAGGCCTCAATGAGTTCGGCCTCCGTCATGCCCTCATAGCTGTAGCCGAACCACCTTGCCGTGATCAGGAACACAAAGATCATCATGGTCATGGGCCGCCAGTTGCGCTGAAGCCAGCTATGCCCCTGAGCCTCTGCCTTGATGATCTCAGCCGTGGCCTGGGTCATTACAACCTCACGCTGGGCTATCAGTTTCTCGATCTCGAGCCGGGCCGCCGCCTTCTCCTCATCAGAGGTATGAAGGCTGTCGATCACTCCACCGATCTTCTCTACGGTCTCACCGCCCAGCCACTTGACTACCTTACCTAGCATGGAGCACTTCCTTCACATCGAGTTTGACCTCATTGAGGGTCACGTGAATAGCCGTTAACTCTGCCCGTACCGCGCCAGACTGCTCAGCGGCCTCAATCATATGGTTGTTGAGCGACTGGTTTAGCAGGGCGTTCTGTTGGGTGAGCACTGTGATCTGTTGAGTGTTAGTGTCCACCTGCTTCTTGGTCATGCCCATGCTCACCAGCAACGTGGCAACCGCAAACCCAGTCACAAGCCATTGTCTTAATTCACTTCGATGCATAGCACTCCTACAGTCTTCGGCAGCCATACTGCCCCCCAAAGGTTATGCGGTTAGATTTACAGACCGTCCGTGTAGCCACGGCAGAACAATGTCCACGCACCTGATGTCAAGGTGCCTGTAGTAGTCGGCTCTTGAGTTGACACGTACACCTCTCGGGCCGTGATATCCTCAAAAGCAAAGCTAAAGTCGTTTACAACCACACATTCATTTGGGGCCGGAGTGCCTCCGGTGTGGGCATACCCTGACAATCTAAGAGCAGTCCAGTATGACGTCGCCACGGCATCATGCGAAACACGAAGCTCGATCTTGTAAGTGCCGTCCACTGCAGTGCCCATGATCAGTGTCCCGTAAAACTGGCACGCCCCTGAGGCGCTAGTCGGCGGGACCATGTCCGAAAAATCACCAGCGGTATAGGCCGTAGTCCATGCGCCGTCGGCGTGCGTAAGCACCTCAATGGCCGTGTCATACTCAATATCATGAGTACCTTTGGGCTGGAAGAACCTAAGGAAATCGCTGCCTGTATTATTATAAACTGCACCAACGCGCCGGATATAAGAAACATCAGGCGGAACTTCTCCTGAAACCGTGGCATAGTCATGGTTTAGGGAGTAGTAGAGCGTGGGTGATGCCCCCGCTGAATCGCACGTTGCCCAGACATAGTACCAAGTGCTCGCCGCCTCCGCCGCTATCGTGTTCACAGGCAACAAGTTGTCCAGTGTGCCGTCCGTAGCATCTGTGATGTCGATGTCGGCAAATGTCGGGCTGCTGATCAGGATACCATCATCTGCATCGTTCACATTCTGCAGGCTCAAGAACTCAACAGCGAACCCCAGGGTGTCGGCGTCCACCCAGGTCAACACATTCTTAGTCATTGTGGCTAGGCGGGCGCTACCGAGCGAAGCCTCGAGCGTATTGATACTCGTCTGCTGTGTGTTATGTTCATCCGCAAGAGTGTTGTACGCATCAACGATAGTGTCGAACTCGTTGTTCATGTCGGCACTTCTGGCCGGAGTGTTGGATACAATCTGGTTACGGCTAATAGGCGCTGCCATGCTATTCCTCCCAGCGGGCTTCGAGCATTCTCAAGTATGCCCGCTCAGCCGTGCGGTTTATCTTCTCGTAGACTTCATCGTAGGCCTCGTTCTTGGCCTTGCCACCCATGAGGTTGTTCTCATCGATGCGCTGTATCTTCTTCTGGAACTTGTTCATGCGGTTACGGGTAGCTGAGTAGATAGCATCCACCCTACGCGCCCACCGTTCAGGCCTCTGGCCCGACTCTTCCGCACTGGCCAGTGCCGATCTGGCCTCATAGCCAAGGTCGTAGAAGTCACTCACGAACTGCCCGCCCTGTGAGGGATGGCGCACATCAAAGTCCCGCATCACCGGCAGGTCCTTGTGCCATACCTTGGCCCCTAGCTGGATGTCCGGGGGGCTTGCCATGTCCCAGGCAACGTCAATTGCCTGCATGGCCAGCTTGCCCAGGCCACCCGTGTAGCCCTTCCACAAGTGCTCCATGTACCGAGGGCTGTAGCCATGCTCTTCGCCCCATATACGAGCCATGCCCTTGGTGAACTCCTTGCTAGTCCGTCCGGTATACCGTCCGAATTGCAGGTGAGGCCACAGATCTTCCTGGCTACGAGGGACGATAGGCCTGTCCTTGAAGAAGGACTTGTTCGCTAAAATCTCAGCGATCGGGGTCACGATAGTGAGGTCCATCGGGTTAAGGGATGGGGTCACAGACGAGATCATATCCCACAGGTCGCTTGCCGCGTCAGGGTTCCTGTCCAGCGTAGACTCAACAAACAGTTCAGGAACGCTGCCGTACAGCATGCCGTAGTCGAACGGCTTGGTCATCTTCCAGATCTTATCCACACCGGGCATCATAAAGATCCAGTTGGCCCGCTTCTCGTAGTCAGGGATGTCCTTCCACCGAGGGTCTTGCCGGTTCCACAGCACCAGCGCCATCGAACTAATAGCAATGGGTGCCGTCCTGGCCATGAAAGACTCGGGACGCTCCTGGGCCACACGGCGCATCTTGTCAGCACCCTGCACCTGAGCGTTCCAGAAGGCCACCACACTGTTTATATGCTTGCCCCAGGTGCCAGCCCTCGAGAAGTCTAGCGTCACCTCACGGGCCTCCAGGGCCGCCTCATAGCGCCCTGTGTACTTCCTCGCCTTACGGTAGGTGCCCACCCTGTTGAAAGCCTCACTGAACTCCGTGAACATGCGGCCAAACTCAATGGGGTGTTTCAGGTAGTACAGCGCCTTGCCGGCACCACCCTTGCCCGTGTTGGCGATGCTCTTGTTCACGGCCTTGTGTAGCCCTGCATGGTCCATAGCGACCGCCGAACTCATAGCGCCACCAGACTCCATGAACTCAGTGTACCACTTGTCCTTACGCATCACGCTAGTCACGCCCTTGATCAGGTCGAAAGGCGTGAAGCCATAAGTAGACTGGATAGAATTCACCCACCAGTCACGCAGCGCATTGCGTATGCCAAAGGACAGCGTGCTCGTAGCACCAATACGCAGCGTTCGAGCAGGAGCACCCAGGACCTTGGAAAGGATACTCATCTGGGCACGATCCAGGTTGATGAACGCCTCATAGATGTCCGGGTCCACCTCGTAATACTTCTTCTCCAGGCCTTCCCAATGCTCGAGCACACGGTTGTGCTGACTCGGCGCGGCCTTGGTCGGCTTGATCATACCCGTACCGCCGGCCAGGCGATCAAGTTCGATCACGGCCTCAACAGTATGGCGGTGGGCACGGTAACGCTCAGACATATAGATGTTCTTGATCGTAGCCTCGAGCGGGTCCATGTACAGATCGCCCTTGCCCTCGATAGGCTTGATGATGTCGGGGCTACTGTATGCCTTGGGATCACCCGTGTTCTTGCCATACATCGCCGCTTCCATCTCAGCGAACAGCGGTGTGTAGAACCCGTTCTTCTCAAGGATCACATCGGCACGCTCTTTGCCCACCGAGTCATAGAGCATGTCCGTCATCATCTTCTTGTAGGCTTCAAGCTGCGTAGCGTACTTGGGCCCAAGAGTCTCACGGTGGCGCAATAGCACACCATGGGTAAGCCCCTTGCTCCTGAGGCTCTCATTGTTCTTGAACTCCCCCCAACGATCAAGGAACCGCTCCGCGCGGAGCAGTGACTTGAACTCCTCCCGCATCCCGTCATCCATACCCTTGAGGATGGGGTCTAGGTTGAGGCGAATGCGCTCAGCCGCACGGCCCGTGTAGGATCTGGCCAGTCTGCCCATCAGGTAGGGCCTCATCTCTGCCGGCAGGGCATAACCTGTTTCTTTTTGAACAGCCTCCTCAAACCTGCGAAGAGCGTGGATGTCGTCCATGAACCGGACATAAGCCTTCTCGGCCTTGGCACGGATCTTACCACCCTGGCGGGCCAGCAAGCCCGTATCTTTCTCACCGGTCTTAGTGGTCATACTACTGAGCCGCTCCACCACGCTCAGCGCACCACGGGTAGTGTTACCAATCGTACCCTCAAAGCTCTCATCCATGAGCCTGATGGCTTCATCGATGAGGTCAGGGTCGGTACGGTGCTTGTCGGCCCATTTGCGCCACGCATCTGATTCTCCACGCCGGGCCGCTCGATCCATCAACTCGTTCATTTGCTCAGCAGTGCGCGTGCGCTTGGGTGTTCCCGGCTCGAACCCGCCAGTGGAGATGGGCTGCCACTTGCCTGAGGGGGCAACTCGACCAGATACGCTCTGTCCTGTGAACTCAACAATCTTCGGGTCAAGCACCAGATAAGACAGCGACCCAGGCCCTTCAATCGCGTTGATGTATGGAACCACATCATAGCCTTGGTCTGTCAAGGCCTTGCGTGCCTTGGGATCATTCTGTAGAAGGAAAAGCTCTGTTCTCTCGCCTCCGTCACGCTCGTCAAGGACCCTATAGGGCTTCTTCGGCCTAATGCCAATTTCTTGGATAGTGCTGCCACCACCCGCTACCTCAGGCCGTGTGATTCTGTCAATAGCAGCTTGCTCAGTGCCAAGGTGGAACGGCTTACCGTCTTTGAGGTTTAGATCAGCACTGCCACCATGGTATCCCAACAATGCACCATCAGCCCCGCGCACAACCTGCCCATGCTCGGGGTTGACGGGCGTAGCTTCGCCCAGCCACTCGCCTCTGCGGTGGCCTATGGATTTCTTCGCGGGCCTTATAGGCTTATCGATTACAGGGAGACCCTCATAGAACGAATCAAGGATCAGGTCATTGTCTGCCCGTGTCTCACCCTTGGTAAGCTCCAACCGCTGGTCATACCTGTTCGGCAGGATCTTGTCAGGCAGGGGGAGCTCACCCTCGAGGTGGCCGGCACCCTTCTGAAGCTCATCGGGACGCAGCCTGTTATCCAACAAGAACTGCCTCCACCGCTGGATACCAAACACATCCACAAGCTGAGACTTCACAGTGCTGGCATCGCTCTCAGACAGCCACTTCATCCCCGCCGCATCATTGGCCACCTTATCGAGGAACCGCACCTGATCAGGACGCAGCCTGCCAGTACGCTCACCCCATACCTGGAACTCCGTCACAATATTCTGCAACTCACCCGCGAACTCCGCCGGCTTCTCGAGCACCGACCTGTCCATGGGCCACTGACTGGACCCACGAGGGGGAGGAACCGGGTTGCCGCGGTCTGCTAGTTCAGTCTTAGGAGGTAGCCTACGCCGTGCCTGGGGGTCCAGTACCTGTGCAGCCTCGCCCGCAGGTTCACGGGCCAGCAAAGCATCAAGCTCAGCACTCTTGACCCGCTCGCGCAACACCTTCTTGCCCTCTGTGTGGTCACGCAGCAGGCTTAGAGCCTTACCGTGCGTACCCTTCATGCGCCCACCGAGCGCACCCAGGCCCGTCAACGCCAGCATGGTGCCCACACCCGTACCAATGTCTTCGCCCGTAGGGCTCTGGCCCTCCATTAGTGGGCCACCTACACCGAAGATAGCACCCTCAGTGCCACCTTGTAGCCCGCGCCGGGCCGCATTGGCGACTCGAGAGCCGGCAGTCTCAGAAAGCCTCGAGGCCACACCCACTCCGGGTCTTGCCATCAATGAGAACTTAGGCTCAAGAGCAGCCGAGGCCTCTGTTAGGGCAGTCGACGCGCCTTTTCTTGAGCCTTTCGCTGCCGCCTGGAGCGTCCTGCCCGCAGGCCCAAGAGCCGCAGCAGGGCCAGTTGCCAAGCCAAGCCCAGCACCTTTAAGGCCCTCAGTGAGCACCTGATTAACATCGATCTCACCTGTCTTTATCTTCTGCTCAATAGCGTCACGGCCCATACGCTCCAGGCCCACAGCACCGGCCTGTCTTGCGCCATGCTCTATAACCTTCTTGACCACAAGGCGTTTGACACCATCGACACCCAGCTTCTTGGCCACACCGCCGCCAAGCCCACCACCGGCAATGAACAGAAGAATGCTAGTTGGGCTCACGAAGCTGCCTAAGCCACGGGCCACCTGCTCAGCAATGTTGTAGTCATCCTCGTCAGGCTCCAGGGCCATACCCTTACCGTAACGATAGATCAACGCCTCAGGGGTATCGTACTGAATACCATGGAGGAACGCACGCCCCAGGCCGGGGCCGACATCGTCGCCATCGCCACTATGAGTGGCTTGTGGCCCCTGCGTCTGCGGAACGCCAGAAGTCTTTTGCAGGTATAGATCGACATGCTCAGAGGTCCACTCCTCCGGCAAGCCGAGTCTCTGCTTGGCCGCACTGTAATGTTCGTCAGTCCAACCCTGTGGCATCTATACTCCTAGAGTCCGTACAAGTCCTCTTCGAGATTCCTCTTGATCCGCTCTCGTCGTAACCTGACTGGATTATTTGGTGCTTGGCCACGCGCCCCTGGAGTGGGCTCAGCGAGCCCCGGCCCTTCAAATCCCTGGAACAGGTTGGGTGAATTCCCCGGGTCCATCCTCTGCAAGTATGCCTCCACCTCAGCTTCTGCGTCTCTATCCACCTGGTACAACTCAGGGTGAAGAGCCTCATGCTGCGCCTGCGCTTCCGGTCCCCAATCGCCGAAGACATCCAGTAGGGTGAGGCGAGTCTCTTGAGGGGTCTTGCCACGGGCATCAAAGGCTACCGTTTCCGTGCCATCGGCGTTGGTCCTGATCAGTACCTTGCCGACCACCTTGTACCCAGGCGCAGGGCCTGAGCCGATCTGTGCCGCGAACTCGTCTAGCCCGCTAGACACATCCGCCGGGAGGTACTGGGAGAACAAAGGCTCGCTCTGATACAGTTGCATGGTCTCGGCAAGGTACAACTCAGGGTTCTCTGCCGGGTCGATCATAGAGCGAATACGCCCATGAGCGTCAGACCATGCGGCCATGACCTGCTTCTGGGTCTCTAATTCAGCCTGCTGGTTAGCGTATTGCTCCTTCTCCAGGCCGAACTGATCTTGTTGAAGTCCGAACTGATCGCGCTGTAGGCCCAGGAGGCTGTCCTGCTGACCCAGTCTGCGGTCAGCCTGAGCAAGCTGCCGTTGCTGAGCCTGGAGAGCGTAGCCCTGGTCCTTGCCCGCAGACGTACCGCCTAGGTAGCCTGTGCCCAGAGCAAGAAGATTATTTACTATCGGCATCTCAGACTCCTATCTGTAGGGAACGCCATGGGTCTCATAGGTTGGTGCTGCTGAATACCTGTTGAACAGGTCATCCCACTGCTTCTGCTGCTGGTAGTAACCAGCCGTCTGGCCTAACTGGCCCAGAAGGTTCTGCGTACCCTGGTTCATATACTGCTGGTTCTGGTAGTTTAGCTGATCCTGGGCCTGCTGCAGTACAGCATTCTGATAGCCCATGCCAGCGACCTGCCCCATCTGGGCAAGACCCATAGAGGCCGACTGGTTAGCGTGGCCCTCCAGCATCTGGATCAACGACATCTTGTACGACTTGTCAAGCTGCTTGATGTTAGATACAAACCCCTGGACCATGTTCTCGGCCTCAGTCGATGACTCAGCTAAGTTCTGAGTGATCTCATTCTGGACCGTGCCGCCCGTACCCACACCACGCCGTGCCGCATCAGCCTGTGCGTAGTTGTACTGGTTCTGAGCGGCCTGGGTAAGCGTATTGCGATAGGCCTGCTCACTCTCCTGGTAGTCCGTTGGGTTATACAGGGAGTTGATCCCGCCAGCATCGATCTCAGCCTGAAGCTCCCGAAGGCCAGCTAGCTGAGCCTCAAGGTCACGGCGCTGCTCGACATCCAACTGCTCATGGTTAGAGATGGAGCCACCGTAAGGGTCGTATGTGCCACCAGGGCCAGAATACACCCCACCAGCTTCATTGTAGGCCTGTAACGCCTCCCATCGTGCTTGTTCTTCAGGGGTTTCGGCCTTTGGCGAAGCATACCCAGGGCCTTGCACTTCAGCCAGAGGATCATATCCCAAGGTGTCAAGGATGTCTTGGATTTCATTGCCTCGCCCCGTGGGAGCGCGGCCGTACAAGGTATCTAGCTGAGCCTCGTTCCAGTAGTCCCGGTAGTAATCGGACTGGGACGTATTAGGAACAAACACTGTCGAGTTCGACAGGGGGTTGAAGATGCTAGACCCTTGAGGGGTGTAGGTGCTAGGCTGCTGAAAAGTCGGTGCCTGCTGAGGCTTGAACGCATCAAACAGCCCCAGCCCCAAGCCACCAATTTGTGCGGCTGCTGCGGGGTTTGATCCAATCCAGCTAGCTACCGGAGCCGCGAATCCCATGGTAATCCTCCTTGGTCAAACCAAACAGCCAGACATCTTCTGGCCTACCACAAAAGGATGCGCCTGACCGAACACAGCCTTCACGCTGGAATCCCAGCCGCCTTACCAACCTCACCGCCGCCTTCCTACTCTTAGGGATCGGGGCGGTAATACGCCGGACACCCAAGGACTCAAAGCAATACTCCGCCAAGTCCCCCCACACAGCCATCTTGCCTGCCGTGTTGATGTCCCTCACCGGGGTCTTACTAAGACTTTCTGGCCTCATAAACCGCCTGAACGGCTTAGACAGCATGATGTGGATACTGGCCGTTGCCCCAGGAACAATGTCACTGAGCCAAACCAACCCCACATTTCGCCTACCTGCATGTAGCCAGAAGAACTGACTCGCACCGGCTATCATGTCCCACACAGCCCCATGGCCTGCCAACTCATCAGGCAGCAGACCGTAAGAATCAAGTACCCCCGACAACTGCTCCCCGCTTAGCTCTGCCCGTGCCAAACGCATAACAACTCCTCTTCTCCACGATCACCGCTCCCCGTGATGGGTAGTCAGCAGTGACCAACCTAACAATTCAAACGCATCGCCCAGGTCATCATTCGAGAACCTAAGCTGAATCATCCTGAACGAGCCCTCCAGGTGTAGCATCACCATGTTGGTGATCCCTTCATCCCAGTTGAACTCGTCCCAATACACATTGTCCCACAGGGCTAAATCCCCCGAGATCTTATTGATCAGGCTGCCTACATCTGTCCAGCCACCCTCGAGGTCGAGCCGGTACTCAACATTCACATCTAGGCCCGAGGCACCCAACGCTACTAGCAACTGGGCCGTCCTCTTCCGTATAGCCGTGTCCCCTAGATTGTACCAAGGAGTCGTGTAGTAAGCCCTGTACGCCGCGCCGGCATCCGTGTAGCCATCGTTGTATTTGACCACCCGGCCATCGCTGGTGCCGAGCAGGTGAACTTCGCCCAGGCCGCTCGAGAAATAACTCACCGCCGACTCGATGCCTAGACCCTCGTAGTAGTCCCACCCGCCCGTGTCGTAGTGGTAGACCAGGGCGCTGGTACTAGCCGTCTGGCCGCTAGGGGTGTAGTACCACACAATGCGATTGTTGTTATTATCGTGTATCGCCACAATGTTTACGTTGTCGGCCTCGCGGATCTGATTGACCCTGGCCTTGACCTTGGTAGAAATAGGCATGGGTTCAATGTCACCGTACTCCTGAATGCCACTGGCCCTAGCAGGCCCGTGCTGACTCCAGAAGTAGATGTCATTGCCCACGCGCACTAATGACCGAGGGGCTGAGCAGCCCACCGGGTAGATACCAAAGCCCTGGACGTTATCAGGAGAGTCGCCAGCATACACACGGGACCGGGTCTTCTTGAAGACGATCCAGTAACCCGCCAGATCCACCACCATGGTCACCGGCTCACCATCATCAGGGAGGACATCGATGTACCACGGATCTACCGCCGACACGCCCGTTGTCTTGTAGGCGAAGTTGGTAGGCACCTGAAGCTCACTGAACCACAACCTACTGGTGGCCGTAGAACAGCCCCATGCCGCTACGCTCTCAGCCTTGCCCTGGTTGACCGTGGTGAAGTGGGTTGGGTATGCCCCAAGCTCCCACTCAACGGGGAGCAGATCGCCTGTATAGGCCACTGTAGAGACCGTGAAGGTGTCGCCATCAGTCACATCACCGGCCGTCAGGGTAACATAGAACCCACCCGTTACATGGACGGGACCGCCGGCAGTATACTCCTCAGAGATAATCACCGTTCCGCCTGGGCCGAGATCACTAACCCAATTAAGCCTGATCTCATCAGTAGCAATCGTAGCCACCGGGGGTGCCGCACCCTTGTCGGCCTCAATCGTGAAGGTGAACACCTCAAGCCGGCTACCCTGGTAGGTTCCCTCAGAACGGATTGTGGTGGTCGTAGTACCCGTCCATGTACCCGTTACCACAGGCCCCATACGGTTGTAGAAAACCTCTGTGGTGGGCATGTCAGAAAGCGTGGTACCATCCCACTGCTTGGGGGTGTTGTACCCATTGGTCAGGAACAGCTTGCCGCTTGCGACATTGCCATCCCAGTTGTAGTTCTCGTTATAGCCCGAGCCAATCACCGTGGAGAAGTCACCGTCACCGTTCAGTTCAGCATACAGCTTGCGCCATGCGGCGACTACCAGGCTGACGTTGCCGTCAGGATTCTTCAGGCGGAATAGCCCATGGACAGGCCAGCCACTAGCGTTCAGGGCCGTAGAGTACACACTGCAACCCTTGCGCTTGGCCAAAGAACCCGTGATACCGTGATCCATGTTCATGCTGTCAGGGGTGTCACCCTGAGGCATGGTGAGCGGCGAACTCTTGAGGTTAAGCCCCCCAGAGTTGTCAAAGAAGTCAACGCTTCTCTTCTGTGCGTAGCTCTCGTACATCACTTACCGTCCATAGCTAAGGCCACGGCCAAGCCTGAACCCGCGAGGCATTGGAACCTGCTCTGAGTTAGACTGGTGGAGGTTAAGCCTCTGCTCGTAGTCACGCTTGTCCTGCTCAGCGTCAGGGAACATCAACCGCTTCTTCAGCTTGTAAGTAGCGCCCAGCTTGAGGGTCTCAGTGAACCTGTCCGGCAAGTCAGGGACATCACTGTCATTCACCATATCAACAGGCCGGCGGTAGTAGAGCATCCTGACCGTACCGTCTTCGTAGTCCGTAGCATCAGCCCAATCGTCAGCAACCTGGTCTCCGCCGTCATCCCACAATAAGACTTCCCAGTAGTCAGGGTAGTTGGCCGGGGACAAGCCCGTAACGTCTGCCGGGGAAGTATGCGCCTTGATGCACACGAAGTATTCACCGTTGTGGTAGATGACCTTGTTCTCGATGTAGTCTTCACTAGCCGCCGGGTAGACCTTGATCTGGTTTTCCCACAGCGTCCAGTAACGAGGGTTGCCGGTCTCCGTCTTCTTGCTGAACTGGCTGTGCCACGAGGACGGGTCCATGTAGGTCAGTGTCCGGGGAGTCAGGTCATCAATGGGCGGGCTCTTAGAGTCATCGAAGTCATCCGGTAGAGGTATTGAGGTGATCCCCTCGCCAAACCCAAAGACATAGGTGTCCTGGGCAGGGATCATATCCACCTGCTCAAAGATGTCACGCTGGACTAGGTTCAGATACTCAGCCGCGAGGTGAGGGATACCCGTCTGGCCATTGGTAGTTGTAATACGGCGCTCACCGCACTCCTCGAGTACGTTGTTCGTCAACTCCAAGAGGTTGACAGCAACAGGCCCAGATCCTAATACGATTGGCATGCTATTCTCCTACGCGATAACATCTAAGCTGCTCCAGGCGCTGTCCCCGGACGTTGCGATCCATCCCCAAGGCTCACCAACAGAGGGCTCTGCATTCAGGGCTAGCATGAACATTGTGCCTGGGTGCGAAAAATTAAAGCCGCCCAAAGCCCCCGAAGGGGGTGTGCTGTAGGATGCCGAGGAGCCTATTGGATGCCATGCCCCAGCTATACCAAGAACCCCAAGGGCTGTCGCAGGGGAGGCCGCGTTCAGAACTGGCAACAGTGGCCCTCTAGCAACCCTGAGGGAGCTAACGCCACATGTCAGGTCGACACTCCCCCCCGCGGGGTCTGGGTAAAAGGTTTCCCCAGTAATCCAAAATTCAACACGGATTTTGTCGATTGACGGATCTGTGATAGGTGTTCTTAGTACACAGAATCGCCGGGTGGTTGCAACTGGGCTGATAAAATATATCGGAGGCTCTGGGTATGGGCTATGAGATCCAAGACCAGAGCGGTCCCCTGCCCCGTCTACTAAAGCCAGTGTATTGCCAGAGGCATCCATGGTCCTGATCCTCATTCCATAAACATCCGACCTGAGCGGGTAGTAATCACTTTTCCACTGTGGAGCAGTCAGCACCGAGGAGACTTCCGCCACATACCCATCCAGAGCGTCAAACACATCGTCCCCTCTGTCAAAATCTACATAAGCGTATCGGTTTTCGAGTGGAGGCTGGTCCCAAGCATTTGAGTATATCGGCAATTCTAACCCATAAGTCCCTGTAGACCTATACTTGGCAGAGCCGATCCCATAGTGTGGGAGAACCCCGAGAGTCGGTGTGTCAACCCAAGAGTCACCGACAGTGCTGCAGGCAAGCCTTGCACTCAGGCCGATCAGGGGCTCAGTGACTGACGGGCCATGATCAACTAATCCATTCTGAGAAGTCACTACAAAATCGCTCCACACCCGCAAATCGACAGATGTGGCGTATGATCCGAAGTGAATCCTTCTAGCCGAAATATCCACACCGGCCGTAGGCAAGACGGGCTCGACTACCGACACTGAGGATATGCACGGGGCAATTCCTATGTCCAAGACCGAATTAGCGGTCGGGTTAGTATTCATTAGCGACCCGCCAATTACAGAGCATCCATCTGCCCGTATCGCAACGGCATGAATTTCACCAACAGTGACACTGCATCTCCACACGCTAGAACCTTCCGCCCCAAGCCAAACGCCAACCCCCGTGCCTGTTGTGATGCTTGCTTCGCGTATGGTCCCACGAAAGAATGGATTCAGCCCAATAGCTGACGGCACCTCAATCCCGACACCAGGAGAAGACCCACTGTAGGTATTGGTATACACCCCACGGGTCACAGAAATTCCCTTGCCCCGGACCAGGGCTATCAGATAAGATCCGGTGACTGAACAATCCTTAATAGCCACACGCGATCCGTCAACCTTAATTCCTATTTTTGAAGAATCTGCGCCTGTGATATTTATCCGAGACAGATTCACAGACCTGCCAGCATAATTCTCCCAGTCATACCCATTGGATAAAACCCGGATACAAGACTCGGCAGATGCAGGTTGCAAAATATCTACATCACTAAGTCCACCATAAGACCCTACCGGGAACTGAAAACAATCCCCAGACACCCCGGAGAAGTTGATCTGAGAACGCTCCACACCCTCTGTTGAACCTTGAACCGTGCAAGTGACATAGAGAGTACCGGAAACTGCATAAATCCCTGGCTGGAGGTACAGGGTAGTGCCGCCAACAGTCGCGGCATTAATCGCAGCCTGCAGGGACAACGTATCGTCCGACTGATGAGGAGGGTCGATGGGCTCTACCATACCCCAGTGAAATGTTGGACTCTCTGGCATTATGTGATCGCCCCGAAGGTGCCCCAGGTTGCAGTCCCGCCAGCCCCACCAGAAAGGCAAACGTGCCCCAGGCTAGAGGATGGGGAGGCGAGATACAAAACATCCCCTATCTCGTAGCTGTTCAACGAACTCAACCCTCCTGGCCCAGCCGAACCATACTCAGCCCATTTAGACCCATGGGGAGCCCCAAGCCCATGAGCCTGCACCATCGAATCCAGCGCACCTGGATGGGTGGCACTAGTCACTCGCAAGGCCTTGTTCCCGACATACACTGCATCGAGGAGAATGTAATCCCCGAAAGCCACGGGGCTCCCGGCCCCAGAACACAGACGGAAGTAGAGCTTTAGGCCCGTTATCGCATCAGCGAGAGGTGACTCTAGGGCCAACATCACCCATGTGTCTTCATAGATTTCCAACGGGTTGGTCCACTCCACGACTCCAGGGCCGCTGGAATAGATTGGCTGTAACCCAAAGACAGTCCCAAGCCCCGTAATCCCGTGGGCATAGTAAAGAATACTCGCATAGGCAGTTGGTGAAGACCCATTATTCAACATACTCAGACTAACACTGTCCCCTATTTGGCAAGTCAACGTAGTGTCAATCGCCCCTTCGGACGCTGGTGTTATTTTGACAGCATTTAACCCGGTTTGGTTATTTGTTTTGTCTCTCGCCAAACTGACATTAGTAGATATAGGGGATGGAAGGTGGAGCCAGTGATTGAATGTTCCGTCAGGGAAGATGTTCACATCTGGCATGTTTGAATCAAAGCGAGAGGCCCCGGTCCACCCAACACCGCTGGAGCCTCCAACGATAGTATCTGCACCTAAGAGATAATTCAGGGAGCCAGAAGACCCAGGCGTGATCCTGGTAGAGGAGGATATGGAGATTTCGTCTACGTCCTGTGCAACAGAGGCACAGCCAATGTCTGTGTAAGTGCCTCCGTCAATCTGGACCCGCCCCATATCCCTAAACCTCAAGGCGTGCTGAGGGGCATAGGCTCTGTTCTCATCACTACCTATCCAGGTCGCATTGCAAGACACAATCGAGGCAGATTCTCCATAGCCAATATAAACCGGAGGCGCTTCAGTGGACTCGTCAGTATAATAGTCACTCACTCGGAAGTCACAATGCGACACCTCAACGGAATAGTCCCCCCTGGATGTGAAATCAACAGGACTGACAAGTATCGAGCTATTGGTATAGTTGCCGCCCTGTCCTCGCCCCATATTTTCAAACATGCAGTCGTGGAAGACACCCCTGGCAGACCCCGCGTTAGGTAGCTGCATTACCAGACCTTCACCGATAGTATCATGGAAGTAGCAAGACTCGAACCTGAACTGGTAGGTGCCTGATGGGTACGGAACCCAAACCAACTTTCTATCGTCATGGACCGTGGATGGGTCATCAGTCCACATCTCACACCCAGACATCTCAAAGTGCTCTAGCGGAAAATAGTTGGGGTTTCCTACAAAAATGTTGCCATTCTGGAATTTCAAGTTTTTGAACTTAACATGCTTTGTATGCCCCTTGTCAAAGTCCACGCCGAAGTAGAGGGGGTCGCCTTCGGGCCTCATATCCCACTTGATAGTTGCCCCTGGGCCAGAAGTGGACCCGACTAAGGCGATCTCCCTGCAGGCTGGAGATGTGTTGAGGACCGCAAGGCCCATGTAATAAACACCACTAGGGAAAAACACCGTGCCACTAATCCCAGAGTCTGTGATGCACTCCTGAACCGCATCAGAGTCATCTGTCACCCCATCGCCCATCGCGCCGTAGTCCCTGACGTTATACACCCCGTCCTGGGGGAGGCTGAGGACAATAGGGATCGGCTGACTTGACCAGTTGTCTTTGGACGCACTAATACTGTAACCGCCCGGAGCGGCTTTGAACTCATACCAGCCATCCTTGCCGGTGCGCAAAGGCTGGGTCAGTGCGTTCTCGCCGTGGTCAGAATAGACCGTTGCAAGAGAACTGGTCCCAGCACGATACACCTCAACCTGAGCGCCAGGGACAGGCCGACCCTTAGCATCGAGGACTTGATTGCGATATACCTGCATACTGCTCCTAAGCTACATTATCGACCAGGATAACCCAGTCTGTCCCATTGAACACAAGTTTGATAAATTCCCCAGCAACATTCATCACTTGGTCTCCCCCAAGATCCAAGTTCCCAGTACCGTCCTTGAGGGTAATCGCATCAGTCTTGTAGGCCAGCGTGACTTCACGCCCAACCCACGCAGGGGTCAAGGTGTCCAGGTCATCGGCACCGCTCTCGCCGTCAACAGTATGGTACTGACCGGGGGCATACAACACGCCACTAGCGATTGCCCTGGACTTAGTACTAACTACTTGGATATTCTGCGGATACCCCGCTGCCGTGCTGTCCACAGTGATTACACCATCAATGGAACCTATCACCGTTGTATATGTACCGCGACTGCCCAACGTGAAAAGAAGATCGGTGCCCGCGTCCGAATCCATAGCAAGGCCGACAAACTTGTTGCTGCCCGAGTCCACCAATACCGCGTCATCCCAATCCGAGGCCTGCAGCAAACAGCTACTGAATGTGTTAAAATTAGCCCCGTCTGTGTGAATGAGATGCCCGCCGTTGACCTCAGACGATGTCCAAATGTTGCAGCTCTCGAACACGTTATCATTATTGTAAGAAGTCCCAGTGTTCTGGAGCCACACCCCATGGCCATAGCCGTTGCCAGTCGCATTGTAACGGGCTGCTACAATCTCAAAGCTGCGAAACGTATTGAACACGCTCGCACTGGCGGCAGAAGCATCTACAGACAAGGCCACAGCGCCGTCAGTCTTGCACTTATTGTGATACAGGGACACATTCTCACCCAGGAAGTTCCTGCAGGAGTCCACCTCGAGCAACGTATCCACTGATCCGTCCGTAGACGTCAAGCAAATATCCCGAAGGCCACAATGATTCAACGAAACCGTGGCGGGATCGCCAAAAGTCAGGCCAAGCGCATGCAACGGATTGGAGATAGTGAACCGAATACGCGTTCCATGCTGCGCCAAGTGCGACCCAGTATACCAGCCCGACCCGGGCCCGTCACCACGGATACTCACACCATGGCTGTCCACGCGCAGAAACATAGTGCTGACATAGTCCCCAGCCGGTAGGTACACAACGCCGCCACCAGCCGACGCACAAGCATTGATCGCAGACTGAATGGCTGCGTGGTCATCCGTAGACCCATCACCCACAGCCCCGAATTGCGGCTCAGTCACATCAAACCACGACGGATTGGCGTCCTGAAGCTGGACATCATACCAGACCAGGGACTCCACACCAGGCCCACTGAAGTGGATGTCGTAGGTGCCGTCGCCCGCGCAGAAAGTGAATTCACCGCGACTGTCTGTAGTGAAGTTGGTCTGGTTGATCTGGTTGGTGCCGTCAGTATTCTCGTAAATAGTAGACAGCGAGGCCGTAGACCCCGCTGGATACACAGAAATGTCCACGCCTGGAACCGGGTTACCCTTGCGGTCCAGAACTGTGTTGGTATACCTACGCATTACGCACTCCTAAGTGCTAGTGTCTGGCGGGGCATACCCACCTTTGTCCACGACATTTGCATCTGCAGTACCGCCACCGAATGCCAGTACGGGCTGGACAATATGGCTATAAGCTATCACTTGGTTACCCATTACCTCGCACAATCCGCTAGGGCGCATGAAGAACGAATCGAAATACACTGCGTCAGGGGGTGTCCCGGTGCCGGGGCCAACACGAATCTCAATGATGTTGTTGTCTGTGCCGTCGAATGGCCAGCTACCCGAGAACGTCCGCCACACCCCGTCTGTTCCGGTGTCAACGATCGTATAGGCGGGGTTCGCGCCACTATCATTCTTCATCGTTATCGTCATGGTCTGAGCATTCACATCAATGGCGAACTTCAAGTGGATCCAATACTGGCCAACGGGTAGGTGGGGGTTTGCGTTTGCCCCGACATAGTGCCCGAGATAGATCTTGTCCTGCACCCCATTAACCGTGTTGCAAGTGAAAGACTTGTCGCCAGACGCAGCCCGAGTGTCAGACATGATCCAATCGACTTCCTCAGCACCCACGGACATATACATCCACTTCTTGATGTGCGGCCCCCAGAACGGTTCTTTCGCCGCAGTGCCCTTCACATCGCAGTCCATCCAATCCACCATGCCACCGTCACACCCACCATTGGTGATGTAACTCCTCACAGCATTGGCTTCAGCCGCAAAGGCCATGGTGATGGCTGACATCTAGTCCACCCACTCAACTACGCTAACGATGATAGTCCCAGCACTGCCCGTGGCTCCGTCACCCTGCACCTTGATATGCGGGATGGGGGAAGTGATTTGGAACACACCCGGCTGAGTCACAGATGCATTGATCACAGCGTAGTTAGTACCATCGTGCGATCCTAAGATCTGGGCCACACCGTTATAGGTGCCGGCCGTGTCGTAGAACAACACAGAGGCCATTGGCCCCGACAAGTTCCAGGTGTAGTTCTCAGTCTTGGTTGCACCAGTAATCGTCAGCTTCTTGATGCCAGAAACGCTACCGTCTGACATCTTTACCATGCGCCCCATAGCGCCTCCTATTTCTCGTCTTCTTCAGGCTCGTAAGGCCCAACGATTTTGTAAGGGAACAGTGCCGTGATAACCTGCTTGGGGTCGCCCACTGGGTTGCCACGCTGGTCTGTGTCCTGCTCCCACGCGATATGCTTCCCAAAGTCCATGTGCCGCAGCGCCCGCTTCAGAATCGGCTGGTTCACATTACGTTTGCAGATAAAGTACTTACCACCTACAGGGTGATCAGGGTGAGGGACAATAATGTCCGTCTTGTCCCCGTCAGGGCCAGTGAAGAAGACCACGACAACCATCTCATCAGGGTCTTCGCCCCACATGCACTGGCCAAACAACCGGTCAGCATCGGGCTGTTTCACGCCCTTGTGGCCCAAGTACTTCTCGTAATACTCTTTACTCACACCGCCAGGATACTCAGAGTCCTTGGGCGGAGGGGCCGCAGCCCCCCCACCTTCGGATTTTTCAAGCACAGTAACCTGAGCGGCTGTTTCCACGACTCCAATATCGGCCTTAGCCTTTTTCGTAGCCATTATCCCTCCTGGGTTTTACGCCCCCCGGCGAGGTTTAGGGGCTTAGCCCCAGGCCGCAATGTACAGAACGTCTGACGTAGTACCGCAAACATCACTGCCGAGCAGGATGCCGTTAATAGCATCCTCAGGCTGCGAGCCACCAGTATCCGACCCACCATCAGCCACCGAGGTGCCCTTGGAGGCCGTCACCGTATCAGTACCAGCAACATCAGATCTGCGGACGATGAACTTGTCCACCGTGACATAATTCGCAGCAGCGCCGTTAGTCGCCAACTGAACCGTCATGCCGTTGGAAGCGATCCATGAAGTCGTGCCCGCAGCAGTCGTGACCTTCAAACCGTCACCAGCACCGAACCCATAAAACCATTCATGAGTCTCGATAGTGGTGGCATTGATCACTTTCACATACTTCGGTACAAAGCCTGTCTCAATGTAGAGAGAAGTCTCAACTTCCGCAGCATCCTGGGTGACCTTCACAAACGCGAAGCCGCCATTGCTAGCATCATGCCCGCGCACATCATTCGCATCTAGAGTTGGAGTAGCCATTAGTTCACCTCCTAGTTGTTAGTGGCGGTATGCACGAGACATGCAATGTTCGCCTGGTTAGTGACAGCGAGGCCAAGGGCCATCTTCCAGCCAGCGTATGCACGCTGCTCGAGATGGTCATCGCCCGCGCCGAAGGGAGTGTGATACGTTCCAGTACTCTGCCCATCCAAGCCAACCACGGACCAGCCGTCTTTGGCGAAGAAGAACGTAGAGAACGCATCCACAGTTTCATCGGTCGCGTCATCTTGGAAGTGACCGTGCGTGCTCTCGAGGAAGCGAATGTTGCGATACTTGCCAACTTCGTTTTCCATCCGAGCACCCGGCTCCGCGTAATCCTCGACATCCTTCCAATTATCGAGACTCACAAGGTCGGCCACAACATTGGTGTGCGCGATAGCAACGTAAGACGCACCGATGGAAGTCGAGTTATAGCCAGTTCCCGGGTTGACAATCTCAGTCAAGTACTTGGCCTTGCCATTCTTCAGCAACAGGATCATCGAGTCCAGAGCCGCCGTAGTGATGATCTGGTCGCAGGCGGCCACATTAGCAGCCAGGATTCCACCGGCAGCCGACAAGAACCGCTTGTTGGTCGTAACCAGCGAGAATAGCTGATCACGGATATACTCCTCACGGGTCTCTTTCATCTGGATGGACTGCTCATCGGTGATCTCGTTCAGGACGGGATCAGTCGAAGTGCCGTCTACCCAATCCGTAATACCGGCCACATCACCGAACTGATAGACCGACGCGGTCTGCTCAGTAATAACCATGCCACGAGCCGGAGGCGTAACGCCTTCAGCCATCGGAGTGGTCACGGTCGGGAACGGAGTCCTCTTACGGAAGTTGATGGTCTTGCCGTTCCGCTTGGGAATGGACTTCTGGTTAGCAAACTGCTCGAGCATGAGAACGTGTCGGTTCTCTTCAATCAACATCATGTCGTAATACTCACGGTCTGTGGGTTCGACATGAGTTGTTTTGGTAATAGCCATCTAATTCACCTCACTTAACTGCCGTGGCACTAGCCTCGCTGTCTTTGGCGATTCTTGGCACGTGCCGCATCTCTTTCGGAAAGGGTCATCTCAACCCAAGATTTATCCTTGGCTGGGCCTGTGTCTCCACTAGCACCCGTGGTGTTAACACCCCTCGCCTTATCTTCGTTTAGACGATTCGCTTGAGCGGCCGCCTCTTGACCAACCTCGCCGGTGTCTACCCGCGTTGCCTGGAGGAGAACCCTACCGAGTTCGAGGAAATCGATCTCTCCCGTCTTCTCGTTGATGATCTCCGTAGACTTACGAATGACATCCTCAGCGTGCTTGTCCCAACCATCGAGTTTGCGAAGGTCATCGTTCAGGCGCTCTAACTTCATGCGCTGGAACTCTGACTCGAGAGCCTGTACCTGGGGACTGACGTTCTCGCCAACAAATTGACGTAGAGCCTTGTCAGTCTCATCATCGAAGAACCTCTCAGCGCCGGCCTTCTGCTCACGCGCAGCATAGCCACCTCCGCCCTGGGTTGCTTCATTGTACTTACGCTCCCACTCCTTACGCTGCTCAATCACTTGGTTGAGGCGCTCAATCGGGACTCTCTGGCCCCCTGCTCCTGTGTCGGCAGTTTGTGCCCCGACACTGGCCGTGGACGATTCGGCAGTTGCGTCCTGGGTTCCGGTGTTTTCCGTGTTACCGGACACGACAGCTTGTTCGCTGGACCCCGCCGTTTCCTGGCTAATAGTCTCTTCCATGGTATCCTCCTGAGGTTAACGCCCTCCGGCGAATGATGCTTTACTTAGTCTCCTGTTTAACAGCCTCTGCAGCGGCCTTCTCCAGTTGGTTGATAAACCCTTTGACCTTCTCTGGCATGTTATCCAATGCATATTCCATATTCTCGTAGCCGTCCAGCTTGCCCGTCTGGTAGGCCGCCTTCAGGCCCCAATCCGCACCATCTGGCTCACCTCTAACCCTGCGGTCCTCTGTTCGGAGGAGAGCCTTGAGATGGGGGTACGCCGGGTGCGCCACTAGGTCCAGCACCAGCCTGAGGTCCGCCACCCGGAGGGGCGAGTTCACTGAATCGTTCACCGCTCTGTCCTTTCTTCATCATCTCCGGGAATCCCGGGATGAGCCTCTCAACGTCACGCTTATTCATTCCCTGCAGGAAGTCCTTGCCCGCAAATTCCCAGTCAATGGCAAATCTAAGCGCCGGGATCTGGGCCGCCTGCTGCAGGAACATCACCATCTTCTGCTGCCTCATCTCTTCCAGGTGAGTGAAGCCCGACCCCATCGCACGCCAGCGATAGTCCTGGTAGATAACCTCAGGGCTAACCTCCTGGAATTTTGTGTCGTCCCCAACGTCCATGCGCGTGGACTGAGGACTGGTCTGGTTGTAATACTGCTGCTCAAGTTCATCGAAGAACGCTAACAGCGGCTCGAGGTCTTCCTCTTCCAGTTTACGCACCAGCATGTTGATCACAGCACTCATCATGGCCGCACTGGTAGCCACCTCAGTAGCCGTGCGCCGCTCTACATTAGCCCCGAAACTCTTGTGACTAAACGTGCCATCCATGTAGTGGGCCTGCAGCCTACCCGTGTCCTGCATACCGGCGAGTGCCTGCATGGGCATCTCAAGCGGCTTAATTGCATCAGGATCAACGGACTCGATCACAGCGCCAGGATAGATCGCCAGATTATCCAGATCGATCTTGCCGTCACCGCCACCGATAAACACAGGGTTGAGCACCAGGTTGAGTGCATCCACGATCTGGTTCTCGCGAACCTCAATCAAGTCACCGATGCCCTCGTTGACCTCAAGAAGTCCAAAGCCATAGGTCTCACCCGGGTTAACGAACAGCCGACTGAACCGAATAGGCGGCTCACCACAATCGTAAGCGTTCGGCTCAAGACGGATCAGGTGCTTGTCATTACCGATTTCAAAGATGTGATTACGATAAAACACACCATTTACGGTAAAGTCACCATGGCCCACGAGGAGGTCAATGTCTGTGTCGTCTTCTCCTGCGGAACCCTCGCTAACGCCACGCTCACTTTCACGAGACTTCCGCTGAGTATCGCTGGAGAACTCCTCGCCCCCACCCTTCATATCGAGCAAGTCTTTGGTGTTATGGTAGCGCGGGTTGTCGCCCTGGGAGCCATCAATGATGGTCTGTCGTGGCACCTTGATACGGTACATCTTCAGGGCCGTGTCATGGTCCCGCGAACGGGTGTCAATCACCGCGTCATAGATACTGATGTGCTCGAAGTGCGGCCCGTCATACCGCCTAAGAGGCTTGGAGTAGATGGCCTTCTCAGGTCCGCTCTCCCCACGGGCAGTATACTCGTAAACGTCCTTACCGTCCTTGCGCCGGCTGGGCTGTAGCTGCCACCCACGAACCTGGCATGAGTTGCCCAGCTTCATCAACTGGACGAGATGCTCCTCATAACGAGGAACAAACTTCATCGCCTTGAGCCGATCCCGCATCAGGGATTCCCGAACTTCTTCGGTATCCCGAGCCTCGGGGGTCATCCCATCGGCACCAAACCAGTAATCGTTGGGGAACATGGCCTTCTTGACATTGGACGTTACATTCCACACCGCCTCCCAGGCCATAGGGAAGGGCCGCTGGCTCTTGAACTCACTAAGCTCAGTGTCATCAGGGAGTTGGCAGACGAATTGCTTATCAAGCCGGTGCCAAGTAGTCTCCAAGGTGGACCGCTCTAGCTTCCAGGCCTTATACTTGCCGTGGAGATAGACGGCAAGCGCCTCCTGGTGCTTACCCTTACCCCTCTTGACCTGTAGCTCAATACCCATTAGTTACCCGATCCTTCGATGATCTCAAACACATCCACCGCTTTGCCCTCAACGAAACCCTCGGCCACATCGTCTAGCTGGCCAGGGTCTTTGCGCGTCCGGTGTGAGCTCGCCAGCCGACTGGCGAAGTCGCCAAGGTCAACCGGATCCACGTTCTCTTCCTGAACCTTGATCTCAGCCTTATCCGCAAATCCACCCTTGTTCTTCAGAACGAACTGAAGCAGCGTTGTCTGTGTCCGCTCAGCGCCCTCGTTGAGCCAATGCTCAAGCCGCTTATGAGCGGTGGCCACCACGTTGTCCGTGCCGGCCTCACGAATAGACTGGAGCTCTGCGGCCAGGCCCGAGTCGTCCTTGATGTAGAGAGTGAGCCGCCTAAGTGGGATCTCGAGCGCTTCCGCGATCTGCTTAGGGAGGCCCCCCTCCTCTGTCATGGCAATGATATACTGGTTAACCGCCTCGCGCTCATCAGCAGTCAGTGCTGCCGCATGAAAATCTACCGGGAGTCCATCGGGCCTATCTTCTCTGTTTTCAATCATTTAGATTCTCGCAGAAGCGTGCCCGGCCAGGTGTCCCCGCAGTTTCGGTATGTCGTATAAGTCTTGCCACTATCTAAGTATAGCACATGTTTTTGCGGTTTGCCTCATTTTAGCGAAAAAAGTTACACTTTTTTAACTTTTTTTCTCCAAGGGCCACAACATGTGGTATAATAAAGACATGAACAAACCACATAGGGGCTTTAAGCGGGTTCTCGCCCTTCCCGACAAGCACATACCCTACCAAGATAAGCGGGCGCTCAAGGCTGTGTTCAAGTACATGGGCGAGGAATGGTGGGATGAAGTCATTGACCTGGGCGACCTTCTGGACCTTGGAGAGATTAGCGATTGGGCTGCCGGGAAACCTGGAGAAGTCGAAAACGCCAGAATCCAAGAGACCTTTGATGCCGGTAATGCCTATTGGGACAAGGTTCAAGACTTGGCCACTCGACAAAACCCCAAGTGCAAACAGGTCTATATCCAAGGGAACCATGAGTATAGGATCGAGCGCCTGTATAAGAAGTACCCCGTGTTAACTGGCAGCCTGGACATTCGAGATAGGCTGAACCTGGATAGCCGGGGCATCAAATGGGTTGCTCAGTGGGCGAAAGGTGAGATCCATCAGGTAGGGCAACTGTACTTTGCTCATGGGTACAGTACCGCCGTAAATCACTCCCTGACCACAGCCCGGCTTGTAGGCGCTCACATCGTCTACGCCCACGCCCACGACAGACAGCAAGCTACTGACAAACGTATCGGCCACAACAATGGCCCCCGTGCGGCATCCATCGGCTGTCTGTGTGACCTCGACCAACACTACCTCAATGGTGGCCCTACGAGATGGGAGTTGGGATTCGGAGTTTATGACTTCTACCCAGACGGGGCCTTCCAAGAGCACTATGTACGCCTCCAAGACTACAAATTTATAGGACCGACTAATGGCAAAATCTATCGAGGGTGAGTACCAGGAGATCACACTAGGGGCCAGGGACATCATCGTCCGGTTCCTTGACCCATGGACGGGAGAAGATCCCGGCGAGTGGCTCGAGGAGCAGGACATGATCCTAGTCCGTGGTGATCGATCCCAAGCCTACGAGAACGACACCCTCATCCATGAACTGCTACACGCCCTGCTCAGTATTTCAGGGTATCGATTCGATGACACCGAAGAGGAGGAAGCATTTGTCCGGCAGCTTACCCCGTGGCTCCACACCCTCATCGTCCAGAACCCAGACCTCATGCAATCACTTGCCGCTGGGGAGAGAGTTGGAACGGGAGATAGCTCGGACTCGTAAGGCACTGCTTAGGGATTTTCGCCTGATTGACCCTGAAGATCGGGCAATTCACCTGTCTGTCCGAGAGGATTGGACTCCAGTAGATCAGAGCTAAACCTCATCACGTAGTAGATAACAGGATGCCCAAGTGTTCGCATCGTGAACCCTGTTCGAGCAGCCTCTGCAGAGAACTGGTTGGGATAAGTCTTGACAAGCCGCTCCCGCCGCCTGTCCGCGTGCAACTCCATCACGCCCCATATACGCTGTCCCATGTCTACCTCGGTCCAAAGCGGCTACGGCTCAGCTTGACTGGCCGGCGCTTGCGCTTCTTGTTCTTGGGTCTTAGCGGTGGGAACATGCTGATCGCATAAGCCAAGGCATCGATTAAGTCCTTGCGCCGCCACCCAGGATACCTGAAAAACTCCTGCCTAAGCTGTTCCATCGAAGGGTGCATCTTGATCCTGCGCTGCTCCCATAGCGGCTGCAGGGTCTGGATCCTAGAGTCCTTGCTGCTGTTGCGATGCTTGATCTCCTCGATACGAAGCGCACCTCGGTCAGCCATCTCGGTCTCGTGCCGGTCTAGCAGGGACTTACCATACTTCTCGCCCTCCACCCCACGACGATTGGGGGAGAACTTAGCCTCCTCCTCATACACGCGGTCCAGGGTCACTGAGGGGCGCATACGGTCTGCCTCAGCCGTCCTAACGTAGTAGAACCCTTCCTCGTCACGCTCAACCGTGATCAAGGCCGTGTTGTCGCCCTTGCTGTGCTCCTCCCATCCCGCCGGATCTACGAAAGTAACGCAGTAGGCTGTATGATGATCAGGAACTGTCCAGTAGCTAGCATATGACCGCTTAAAGAACTGAGCCTTGGGATCAATGGGATTCTGCAGCACCTGCGAGGCATACACACTTGAGCCCATATCATCACGCTTCTTGGCGAAGTACGCCTCGTCGAAGCAATGATAGATCGTTTCGCCGCCCACCTCCTGCTCACCAGGCCACACCCTCACCAGCCAGTCCGTGTACTCCGTGCCCTTCTCCTGGCCCTCAATGATCTCTCCGTACAGATCCGAGTAGTCGTAGCGCGTACCTGATACCCACTGCTTCACCGGGCCCGCAATAGAACTACCCAGGTTACCGGACATCCTGAAGTTATCCGCCGCCTTGGCCAACTGCGTGGGCGAGTCCTTCATGTCATTGGTGATCAGATCATCGAAGACAAGGATGTTGAAGTGCCGGCCCGTTGGCTGCCCAGACACCAGACCCCACCCCTCGATACTGGCCTCCTTCTGACCGGTATGAGTCTTGAGCGTCAACCCGTTCTCGAGCGACCAGCTAGGGGCCTCTTTCTTGGGATTCTTCCAGAATATCTCAGGGAACCACCTGAGCACCAAGGTGTCCGGGTCTTCCATGAGCGACATGTAGCTCTTAAGGAAGTCCTTCGCCAAGTCACGATTGTAGCACAGAATGCCCAGCGAGGCCTCAGGAGCCTTCAATATCTCCCTGAGCCCCCTCGCCAGAGTGTTCAATACACTCTTACCACCCTCACGGAACCACAAGTCAAGCGTGTTGGTGTCCGGGTCATCATCGATCTGATTACACCTGTCGACATACCACTTAGCGACATTGTAGTTGCTGTGGATGAAGTGCAGGCCAAGCCCAAAATACGCCAGGAAAAACAAGTCAGTGCGACACAACTCGCGGTACACCGACAGCTTCTTGGCCCGCGAGGTATGCTTGTCTCCCAGCCGACTCAATCTACCAAAGATGGCCGGGTAGTCATGCCGGTACTGAACGCCAGGATACGGGACAAAATCCACCTAGTCGTCCCACTTCAGGACAGCCCTGTAGATCATACACCACACAATGGTTGGACCCAGCAGCAGCATAAGTCCTAGTATAATGTCCATCTAAGCGTCCTTCCACTTCTTGGCAAGATCCAAGAGTCTTGTCTTATCGAAGTCCATCCCAAGCGCCCAAAGGTGATGCTGGGTGTGGATCTCCCGCGCTATCTTGTGCTCGAGTATTAGCTGCCTGAACCATCTACGCATTAACCACGCACCTTGGGTCTTTGGGCCAGTAGCTGGCTGATGTAGTGATCCGGCGTGCCCGCAGCGTTCTCATGGTACGAGTTCCACACCCGCTTCCAGTACTCAGCTCGGCCCGCAACATCTTCAGGGATCGGATCAGGATCATTGAGGAGCTTGAGCCTAGCCGCTAGCGCACCCAGTGTCGGGTTGTCACGCAAGTCCTCCCAGGTCAAATCCCCCCACTTGATTCCCGTGCGCTCCTCAATCTTCTTGTGCCACCCCTCGAGGTTCTTCCTGTGCGACTCAACATCCTGAGTGTCAAGGAACCCCGCCTCATCCATCTGCCACATCCCACCATGATACCCCTCGCGGTAGGTGTTAGGATGACCGCCGTACTCAGTCTCAACCGCCGCAATCTCATCTAAGAACCGAGCATGCTCCGGTTTAGTAAACGCCTCCGGCAAGATCTCCTGAGCACGCTTAATCGCGCCGACAACCGCCGACCTCCCCGTAGGAGGTATCGTGGCCACTACAGGTACCTCCAGGTGCCGTTCCAATGCCACTGGGTAGGACTACCCGACTCGTCTGTGTAGGTGATATACCCCAGCTTCTCACCAAGAGCCTCCCAGGCCTGAACAGCCTCCTCCTTAGTCAGTGTCACGCCGCCATCCCCCGTGTTCAGCACACAGAACGGCTGCTGGTCCTCAACAACATCCACAGTAACCTTACTCATATTGCCCTCCCCTTGGGCTACCTCGCAATTACCCCATCTCCGACGGCTTGTTCTTACCCCTCCAGAAAGCCGGACCACCAAAATGATGAACAGCCCCATAATACAGCCTTACCAACTGCAACCTCGGCCACCGAAGCCAACGACTGCCACCACCTACTAACCGAACCATGTTGTTCCTGAATACCCGGTCCGCACAGTCCCTGTCAGCCTCAACAACACCCGATGCGTACATCCAATCATGGATGCTGCAGGCCGAATAAATGGAAAGCCATAACAATGAATCAGGAACCAATCGGTCACCAAACTTGCCAGAGCCACACCCATGACCTACCTCAGATCGCCACTCCTCAGAAGACACCCAGTACGACGACGGAGCATACAACCGAACCATACACAACCCCCACATCCTATAAGCAGGTATCAGTACCTGTACTACTACTATACTGTAACTAACGACTACTATACTGTAACTACTAAGAACCTTCCCCTCCCACCACTCCTTAAGTATAGCACACGGATCCCAGAAAAGTCACCTCTTCTTAGATCTTTTTTTACTTTTTCTACCGCAGGCACACCCGCAGGACAGTAACACAAACAATACCAACACCTTGGGCTGAAAAAAAAGTTCTGTAGGTGGATGGGGGTATCCTCATCCCCGTACAGCCCCAGTCCCCCCTATACCCCCTATCCTTCGTAGGCTCTTAGTCTTGTGGCGTTAGTCCCTACGAGGGCTGTTAAAGATTTAACACCTTGAATAGGGTCAACGGGCGTTTACTCACCTAGTGGGTTGGTGGAGCGGGACCGGGTCCGGAAGTGGGATACCCTCAGCGTACCTTTTGGTACACCTACCGTACCATATGGTACAGTGTGCTATCCTGTCACAGTATCTGTCATAGTGTCATATCACTGACACCCTGTCATACTAGAGTACCTGCTTACTTCATAAAAGAAAGTTCAACTTGTTTGGAACTATATCCCTGCAGGCTAGTATCAAGGCCAGAGCATACGAAAGGGGGGAAATCACAATGGCAATAGCACAAGACCGCGATATGTACGGGCATCATGACGGGCCCGTGTACCGCAAGCAAGCAAACTACCGCATTGACAAGCAGAACCGGTGGACCCGTACCGATACCGCTCGCATTTTAGGTGAGGCAGTACCGGAAAGAAAGTTAAGAAAGTCTGGAACTACTCCCAGTGTCAAGGTTACAAGGGGACATGACAAGCAAGGGGGACGACATACTCCGAGCCTCACAGCCGGGATGACCGGACCTCAGATTGTCGAAGTTCATAAGAAACTGGAACTGGAAGTTACCGCCCGTAGTACAAGGGCACGAAACAAGGCGCTAGCTAGTGTGCCACAATGGAAGGGATAACATGAGGAATAACAGGTTAGCTCTTTACAAGGCAATTAAGATCCTGGAAACTCTTAAGTCCGGGCGATATGTGCCTTCATTTGAAGTCCTTCCAGCAGTGGAAGCCCTAGAGCAGTCCGATAGGCCTAATGCCGCGAATATGCTACTCCGGGCATGGGTAAAGTTCGAACTCTAGCAAGCGTGCCACAATGGAAGGGATAGCAATGTATAATCTAGCAAGGGAGTTAAAGCGGCTCGAATTAATGGCCGAAAAGGTTAAGCAGCAGGCAAAGCTAGAATACAAGTGGACGGGAAACCGCAAAGCCAAGGATGTCATGGATCAAGCGCACTACATAGGTGAGCATATCTATAACGCGCAATGTGCCCTAGAACCGGAGGAATAGATCATGGAAGAAACTAACAAGTTCGGCCTACGCATCGAAGCGGAGGGACGCAAGTCCCACAAGGGCGCACGGTTCCTAACCTTCGCCACCGAAGAAGAACGGCGCAAAGCCCTGGAAGCGTACCAGTTGCAGGGTGTCGAAGCTAACCGGATGAACTACTACACTGTGAAGGGGGTATAGCCATGAAAGTTAGTTACCAGCATAACAACAGTGGGGGGGTTGACTGGCTAAACATGAGGCAAGTGTTTGCCCTGCTAGAAAACGGATGGAAGTATAACGGATTCCATAGCCTAGCTAAAGAATTCCCGAGCGAATTAGACGCGGTGAGGGACTTCGAGAGGATCACAGGAGAAGATACCAGCGAAAAGGGTTGCCCATGCTGCGGGATGCCGCACCAATTCATGGAAGATTGGGACGATTAGCTTGGAACTTAACCGGGCCTAGTGTATATACAGGCTAGGCGCAAACAAAGGGAGTCACAATGTACACAGTAACCAATTACCGCACGAAGAAAGCCTTAAAAGAGGCCGTAGCAGCGGGCGAAATCGTAACCTATTACCAGCCGGGCCCATTCGGAGGCAATGAGCCGGAGAATGGAGTATTCTGCTGCGAGGGGCCGCATTATCCCGAGGCGCATAAATGGTACGCCACATGCACGGCCAAGGATGGCGTGATTGTGAAGGTCAAGTGATGTTCTTCCGTAGGTGGATGGTATTAGAACTAGTGAACAAGGGGGGGGGTGACATGAAACACACGCCAGGACCGTGGGCGGTAAATCCGCTATGGCCGTGTAATGTGAACACAGAAGACAGGGAGTTGGAAATTGCCTGCACGGGCGAAAGTATAACTATAGGCGGGGGGCATCCCCCCACAGAACAGCGCGAAGCTAACGCTCGCCTAATAGCCGCCGCGCCGGAATTGCTGGAACTGATCCAGAAGGTTTCCGACTTTGGAGGCAGTCCGGACAGCCTTAGCATCGGCCATATCGCCGCGCTCAGGGAGCTAGGCCGCAATGCCGGCTCACTCTTAACCTGCATTGAAAGTGAGGCATAACATGCACAAGCTAGTGATTTACATGGCCGATGTATTGCGAAGTGACACCAAACTTCGCGGGAACATCATAGATAAGGCCGGAGGATTAACAGAGGTGCTAGCTATAGGCTCATGGAATAACGGAAAGTCTATCGAAACAGAGGACGCGGTAATCATGACCATCTTCTGCAAGACCCGCGACATAGCCGGAGAAGTACTCAGGCTAGTCATGGAAGCGGCAGGCACAGCCGGAGAGCAAGCCATCATGGTAGATTGGACAGGCCCTGACGGAAGGGTCATGACACGGGGGGAAGTGACATGCCAATCTACGAAGTGACCCTCACGTGGACCGAGGAGCGGCTTAAGGTGGTGGAAGTCGAAGCGGAGAGCGCAGAAGATGCCGAGTCAATGGCCGAGGAAAACGACGCACAAGGGGCCTATGAGCAAGAACACGTTGGCACTACTTCAAGAGAAGACGCTGAGGCTAGTGCGGAACTCAAACACGTTGACGCGGTATGCCCTATGTGCAAGAATCCTAACGGTAACATGCTGCTAGGTGAGCTAGCGGGTGTAGTGCAAATCAGGTGCCGTGCATGCGGTGCCACATTCAGAACGGAGTAGACTATGCGCGGATCATGGCGGAATATCGTAGCGGTGTACGAGGCCGCGAGTGAGGAGGAGAAGCGGGAGGGTGCCGAGTGGTATGGGAAAGCTAACAAGGTGGCGTACAAGATCGGCCATGAAGTTGACCCGTATTGCAACGGCCTAGTGCCTGACGCTATCGACAAGATTAGGTGCGGGGCCGGGATACTCGCAGCACTAAGTCCTAGAATGCCATGGCCTAGGAATGTAGAGCTTGGAATGGCAGTGTCCGAGGGTAAGGACATTAAAGCCCTTGGGATGTCAATACGCAAGGTCAAGAGAATCGTGGACGGCGAGGACCCTGGCGAGGTGGTCAAGGGGCCTAAAGAGTTCGCATTCTTCCTGAATATAGCTTATGCAGGCCAGTGTGACGCGGTAACAATCGACACCCATGCCCTAGCCATATACATGGGGCGGAAGGTAAATAGTAAAATGTATGGGAGGTTATCACGGAAGGGTGAATATGCTAGGATCGAGAGAGCTTACCAGCGAGCGGCTAAAGAGGTCGGGGTGCCGGTTAGCACAATGCAGGCCACCACATGGGTGGCATGGAGGAACAAGTGACCAAGTACAAACCGATTTTCCTGAAGACACACGGCATGGGCGAGGCTCTGAAGGAGTATTTTGAATGCAGGGGCTACCATTTTCGCGGTGGGAATACCCCGGAGGACCACAAATTCCTTATCCTCGGGGCGTTTGATGAGAACCCCACCACGGAAATGGGTGCGTCAGACGACCCCAGCCTGTGGAATGATGATGGGGGCAGGGTTGTAGGATTTGAGGAATTCTGCAAGGGTGTCCAGACGAAAGAGCCCGAGAAAATGATCACCGTGAAGGGCAAGGAGTACAGCGAAGACAGCGTGGACATGATGATCCGGGCCTACGTTAACGGGAAGGGCGAATGATGCCCCATATCCGCCGAGCATACAAGCTGTTCAGACAGCGCAAGGATGGCACACTAGGCCCGCTGTTTATAGGGGCGAGGCAGCGCGTACCTTTAGGGGAGTGGCTTGAGGCGGAGGACATACCTACTAAGGGCTACGCTCACCGGCCAGGGTGGCACAGTGGGCGTAGGCCTGAAGCCCCGCACCTGACGGAGAAAGGTAGGGTATGGTGCGAGGTCTGGATCAGAGACTACGAGAGTTACCGCCGGCCCGAGAGCCAGGGTGGTGAGTGGTTGATCTCTAAGTGGCTCAAGGTGGTGAGGGTTCTGTGAAGTATCTGCTAAGCAGGTATCAGTACCTACTGCTGAGGATGGCGCATGAGGGCAGGATCTTGGGCCTAGTGGTAGGCCCACGCCCTGCCGCTGAGATTTACGACATACCGGAAGGAGACATACCTGAGTGGTTGCCGGCAGTGTGTGCCAAGATGCCGGGGCCGCAGACTAACGAGACCCTGAGGCGTAGGCTGGAGCACATCGTCAAGGTGCTCGAACACAAGAATCTGCTCAAGCGCAAGTGGCTGGCGAGTAAGCCCACACGGACGCTCTCGTGGACGATAACCAACAAGGGGGTACGGTGGCTAGGGAAGGCCAAGAACTTTGCGTTAGGGAGGCGTGCGGCCCCCCTAAAGGGCACTATAACGCTACGCTGGAGGGCCTCCACGGTAGGTGGGAGGCAGAGATGGTACTGTCCCGCACTGCTGGACTATGACTGGCAGGGGATCATTGAGAAGAAGACAGGGAGGTATCGCTGGCAGCTAACCAACCCTGAGGGAGTGTGTTCAGGGTGGATTGAGGCAGAAATACCTGGAATAGTGGGGGCCAAGGCGGAGGTCGAGGCCACATTTAGGAAGTACCTGTGAAGAAAATCCTTGACACCTCACAGAAAATCTGTGTAACCTAGCGGGTGGTGGCAGGGAAAGAGAAGATAAGAACTAAGAAAGAAAGGTATTAGAGCATGAGACACTGGCTGGGTGATCTAGCAATCTCATTGGCTGCAGTAGGCGTAGGGTTCCTGATCGGGTACGGTGTGGGCCAGCCCAAGACTGTCACTGAGATCAGGGTAGTGGATCGCATTGTATGTGAGCCCCACTACCTGTACAACGAGTACATACTTCATGGTGTGAAGCAGGGCGAGAGCCTGAGTAGCATTGCGGGCCACTACTATGGCGAGGCGGGTATGTGGCGTATCATTGCCGGCGCTAATGAAGACGTAGTCACGGGTATCAATATGGTGTACCCTTACGAGGTGCTGCGCATCCCGGTGTGGGGCGCATGGCAGGAGGTAGAGGGGCCCGGCAGCGGTGTAATGGCCGACTCCCTGGCAACGGATGCCCACTTCGAGCAATACGATTGGGGGACACCATGACCGCCAACAAACTAGCCACCCTTCTTGTGCGTAAGCATGAGCTAGGCGGCAACGAACACTTAGCCGGGACACTGATCTGCGACAAGTGTGGGAAGCCGTGGAAGGAATGTAGCGGTGTGCGCGAAGCGTGGTTGTGTGACGAAATCATGCGACAAGCGGCTTGCCCGGCGGGAACAATCACTGGGCGCGACATCATAGCAGGAATGAAGATGGGCATAGTATGCCCCGGCGGCTCCCCCACTATCGCTGTCGGCCTGAACCTCTACGCCCGAAAGCTGTGTGACGCGGCGATCAACGCACAACTCGTCCACGATCTAGCCGAGAACGAGAAGCAAGTGCGGGAGTGGTTGGGATACGAGAAGCTGACCGAGCAAGAAGCGGGTGCAGGGTTTGAGGTCAGAGACTACTTCGACCTGCTTTCTAGCAACCGTCAAGCAGCCCTGCTGGATCTAGCACATTGGGGGAATATCCAGAGCGGGAAGAAGCTGCGTCGATATATCCTTGACGCCATTCAATGCGAGATCCCCATCTCTAAGTCCGGAGCATACGAGTTGGCCGCGCAAGAGATCTTGTTTAAGGACGGGCTTAACGAAAGCAAGGGCCGCTCCGGCTGGTATGACATCAGCCCCACACGGGCCGAGGAACTAGCCAAGATCATAGAGACTGACGAACTGCCCGCAGGGGCAACACAAGGAGAGAGCAATGAACTGTGAATCTAAATTGAGCAAGATCAAGGACATCGTGTCCGACGAGGCAACTGGCGATCTCAGCATCGTTGTATTGCATCGTGGGTGGGTATTTGTCGGAGAACTATCAGATAGCAAGAGCGGAGGCTTGCGGCTAGGCAATGTCCGCAATGTCCGCAAATGGGATTCAGGGGGATTCGGTAGACTGACCCGTGGTGCCAAGTCTAGCGGTGCCGTTTTGGACGCCGCGCAGCCGATGGAGTTTTATGCGGACGCAATGATCTTCAGCGCTGCGTTGCCGGAGGGATGGGATAATGCCTAACAATTATG
>Ga0233437_1001422_pt1 | contig 43929 bp, 42 predicted proteins | sample SI_122_August201_FD_182714 | JGI IMG/M metagenome (GOLD analysis project Ga0233437, IMG submission 182714) | Seawater microbial communities from Saanich Inlet, British Columbia, Canada - SI_122_August2016_200_MG | ecosystem: Environmental > Aquatic > Marine > Inlet | place: Canada: British... | reverse complement strand
TGGTGGCTGGTTTGATGGTCTTCGCGGATTCGCTTGGTCATGGGCATCCTCCTCAGGATTAAAAAGGTTGCCCGATTATGACACGCCTCGCAGGCGGGGAAAAGAAGCGGTTATTTTGGCGCTTACTCTGAAAGGGCAATGGATGTTTTTATCTTCATGTGGGTTTTTCTCCCTGCTCAGGATAAACAGCAATCAAAACAAGGCAAGATGGATTTTTTCGGTATTGTCGATCTGTTGAATCTGATGTTCCTGCAACATACCGATAAATTTAACCAGCCTAGTTTTTGATATTTCATGCCCAATGGCCGGATCGAGGGCAGCGAGGTAACATCCCCCCTCTTCTAATATTCATCTCAACCCTCCAGATCGGCCGTTTCGAATTCCTTCGAGAGTGCAATGGAACCCCCAGATGCATTGTGGATTTTGGCATGCCGTGAAGAGCGGAGGGGGGCGTATAGCGCCTTAATGCTGAAGCGACATGATGATCTGAACACCTTCGCTCGGAGTGACAATCTGGATATTACCGAAGCTTTCCAGATCAAGGAGATGCCTGTCTCCGGACACGACCAGGGCTGCGCCGTTTTGCTCGGCAAGCGCAAGGAAAAGGTTATCGGATGGGTCTGCCTTGATGATGTTCGAAATTGATTCCGGATCCGGCACAAAAGACACAAGATTGAGAAAATATGCCATTGCCTGTTGTGGGCTGGTCTGAAGCACGGAAAGCCGATTCGAGAACTTGCCATATTGAAGCACCCTTTTGAGTTGATCCACCGTCTTTTCATACGCAAGAATACGGATAACCCTGTCCCGCCCCCACTTCAAAATTTGATTGGGCGGGCCTCCCCAGAGAAAGCCCGAAAGGGCGACATTGGTATCAACAATAATTCTCAAACCGCTTCCCTGATCTTGTGAACAATCCTTGCAATTTCCTGAAGCTCCGGCTGGACGGTATCCCGAATGGCCTCTGCACGATCAAGCAAGTCCGTAGGCGTCTCTTCGAATGGCACGACCTTGAATACCGGCCTTGATTTCTTCAGAACAATGATCTCCTTCCAGCGTTTGAGATCATCGGGGATACTGGGGATTCGCGCTCGAAACTCTTTCGCGCTCAAATATTGAGGCATTTTTTCACCTCAAGATAATCTATAATTTTCTATAAAGTTAACTTAGGGTGATCTTAAAGTCAATAATTCACCACGGATTAGCGTAAACATTCTGAAAGATTCTCGAGATTCCGCCATTTCACCGCACAACATTCTCCACTCCTGAATGATTGACAAGGTATATCTTCGCGTGTATCATAAAACACCAAAGGAGGTGTATTATGAGAACCAATATTGTTCTGGATGACGCCCTTGTGGAAGAAGCGATGGTTTTGAGCGGCGCTAAGACAAAAAAGGAAGTGATTTCAAATGCATTACGGGAATTCGTAATTACCCGTAAGCGATTGAATCTGCTCGATCTGGACGGAAAAATTGATTTTTCGGAAAGCTATGACCACAAAAGTTTGCGGGAGGGAAGATGATCCTCGTTGATACATCCGTATTGATTGACCTCTTTAAGGGTATTTCCAACGGCCCCACAAATCAGATGCGTGAGGTGCTGACCCACGATATACCCTTTGGAATCACGTCCGTCATCTACCAGGAAGTACTGCAAGGCGCAAAATCGGAAAAGGAATATGCCCTTTTGAAAGATTATCTTTCATGCCAGAGATTCTTTCACCCACAAGACCCCGTGAAAACTTATGAGGATGCAGCGCGAATCTATTTCCGCTGCCGCAAGAAAGGCGTCACAATCCGCAGCACCATTGACTGTCTCATTGCTCAAATCGCCCTGGATCAAAACCTTCTGCTCCTCCACAATGACAAAGATTTTGATGCCATAGCGCCGATTGTCAAGTTACGCCTGTACAACCGTTAAGAGAATTGTTTGGAAAATCCTCTGGAGCATATTACCCCAAGATGCCGGATTTTTTCAGGATCTTTTTCAGTTCTTCACGCTGCCCTTTGTTCAGCGACCGCAAGGGGGAACGTACCGGGCCGCCATACATGCGCATCAAATCCAGAGCCTCTTTGAGCCCGGCGATCCCGAAACCGGTAGTGACAGCCGCATTGGGGGCAATGAGCCTGAGCTGGATTTTCCGCGCCTTTTCCATCTCACCGTTGGAAAAACAGTCCACAATTTGTTGCAGGTCATATGGCGCCACGGCGGCCAGGGCCATGACGCCGCCCACGGCACCCACCGACAGGGCCGGGAGCAGGAAACTCCCGGAACCCGCCAGAACCTGGAAATGGTCGCCCGCAGCATGCACCACCTGCCCCATCTTCACCACATTGCCCGAACTCTCTTTCAGGCCGATGATATTGGGGTGCGCCGCCAGTTCGATGATGGTTCGGGCTTCCAGATCGACACCGGTGAACCCGGGCACGTTGTACAAAATGATGGGAATGGGGGATCGATCCGCCAGGAAGGTGTAATGGGTACACAGGGCCACGTGGTCCATCCTCGGTTTATAATAATGAGGCGTCACGATCATGGCGGCATGGGCCCCCGCGGCGGCCGCCTTTTCGGTCAATTCCAGGGTCTCTGCGGTTGATTCACAACCACATCCCGCGATAAACAGTCGGTCTGAAGCGATGGCCTTCCCCGCTGTCCGCCAGGTTTCCACCTTTTCTTCTGTTGTGAGCAGGACCGATTCACCGTTGGACCCCAGTACGGCAAATCCTTTTAGCGGGGTTTTCTGCCATTGCTCAAGGTTGGCAGCCAGATGTTCATGGTCCACCCTGCCATTGATGTCAAAGGGCGTGGGGATGGGAGGGAAACATCCCTCAAGGGAAATCTTTACAGTCATTTCAGTTACCTCCTCGAAAACGGTATTTTCGCAACTGGCTTTCATAATAGTCTCTGTTTTCATCAGCCTTCAGAATGGCTTCCTGAATAATTTTGATGGCTTCGTCCTTCAAACCATTTTGGTAGCAGGCTTCGGCCAGGGTGTCCAGAAATTGGGGGACAGGCTGCAGGGCCACGGCTTTTCGGGCCAATGCCAGCGCCCGGGTGTTATTCATGAAATCAGGGTCTGAAGCGGTCAACATCATCCAGGCCAGATTATTCAATGCCACCGCCTGACCGGGGTTCCACCCGATGATCTGCTCATAGAGAGCAATGGTTGCGGCCTCTTTTCCCATGCGCTGGTAAACCATGGCCAGGTTCATGGCCAGGCTTATATTCCGGGGGTGTTCCTCGAGTTTGCGACTCAGCTCTTTGCTGACCAGATCATATGCCAGATGCGTCTTCAAATCCCCGAAATTGAGGTAGTAACCCAGGCAACCGATACCCGCCAGGTAAACCAGGAAAGATATCAGCACGAAACGGTTCTGTTTCCTGACCAATCTAGGTACTTCCAGGGTTTTTAAAAGACAGGCGACCCGTTGCCCAATACTGAAATGGTGCCAGTTGGGGACATCACGGGATTTTCCGCTCAAGTAGGCAATTTTTTCAAGGGCACTGACGATGAATGCGGGTGTTCCCATGATCGTTGCGGCGTAAAGATCGGCCTGGCGTTCAAAATGGCGCATGAAAAAACCCATGATGTAACGGAAATAAATTAAGAGGGTCAACAACATGGGAACCGACACCGAAAGATAGAAGAGGGTCATGGACTGGGCGTCGTCTTTTGAGATGATCGCCGCCAGGGGAGACCATACATAGCCTATATAAATATAAACATCCGATAACCCGAATGAAATAAACATGAATCCCACAAAGAACAGGACATAAAAGAGCAAATGAAAATATCGGGCATGGCCCATCTCATGGGCCAGAACAGACTCCAGCTCTTCCGTGGAAAGCGCGGACATCAGTGCATCGGTCACCAGGATGTACCGATACCGGGGAACAATCCCCATAATGCCCGCCGTCATCATCCGCCCCTCGAAAATGGGCCAGTTGAGCAGGCGGCGGTAGCGGAAACCCTTTTGCTTTAAAAAAGCCGTCAGGTGTCTCCCTTTCTCGGAGGCCTCCAGGGGCTTGCATCCCCACCAGTACTGGATGAATTTCGGCATGACCACCACCAGAAGGGACAGAAAGACGGCAAAAAATAACATCTGACCGTACAGGCTGTTCAAAAAGGCACTGGAGGATGCCCATGGACTGAGCGAAAGCAAGTCATAAACAAACGTCAGCACGAACCATGGAAAGAGGACGGGGAGATTGAACCGAAGGTTGCTCAACACAAAACTGCGTCTTGTAACATGCACACGAAACAGCGCCCGGTACGCGGGGTAGGCAAAATACCAGATGGTGCTCAGATAAAAGAGAAACAACAAGATGGCAAAAAGGCCCTGCAACACGGAGAAAGTCGCAAGACCGGGAACCGCCAGAAGCCATTGTTTGAGGCTGAAAAAATAGATGGCAACGGCAAACAGCAATATGGCCAAAATGGAAAGCCGTAAATTCAGCCGCTCGTATCGTTCCGCCAGTGCGCCTTCGGCAGGGCCGCCGGACGCAAGCAGTCGGTGGAGATAATAAAAGTGCCGGCGGCAGTAACCGGCAAAAACCACCCAGCAAAGCAGGAGTCCAGCGGTGGAATAAAGCAGCGAATCATCGGGGGAGGTATCGGAATAACTGACGTTAAAAATCAGCAGGACAACGATGAAATAAATGATATTATTGAACAATACTTACCCCACATTCAGCTGCGTTCCTCTTTGATGAATTCCAGAATGCCCCCGTCGGGCGAAAGTGACGGGTCCCCCAGCAGGGTAATCTCCAGACCATAGCGTGCCTCCATATGGGAAAGCTCTTTTCGCTTCCGGTTTTGCAGATAGACGACCACATCCTCGGAAAGTACCCCCTTTACCTGTAAAATCCCTTTCTTGCTCAACCCCATGCGAATGCGGCGCAAAAAGGAAATGGCGGCTGTTTCAACCGAAGGTACAATCCCACGTCCGTTGCAATTCTCACAGGTTTGATAACTCACCGATTCGATGGAAGGCCGAAGGCGCTGCCGCGACAATTCAAGAAGACCGAACTTGGAAATATGGGAAACGCTGATTTTGGCCCGATCTTCTTTGGCCTTATCCCGCACCACTTTTTCCACTTCCCGAATGTGTTTTTTCTCCCGCATGTCGATAAAATCAATCACCACCAATCCGCCCATATCCCGCAAGCGAAGTTGACGGGCAATCTCTTCAGCGGCTTCGATATTGGTTTTAAACGCCGTATTCTCCACTTGCTTGCCCGTTCGCCACCGACCCGAGTTTACGTCTATTGCCACCAGGGCTTCAGTGGGATCAATCACAATTGAGCCACCGGACTTTAACGGCACCCGATTGCGATAGATGGTCTCAATCTGCTTTTCGATTTCGTATTGCGCGAAAATGGGACGTTTCTCTTTAAAGAGTTTGACCCGGCCCTGATGCCGGGGAGAGATGATCTTCATGTAATCTTTCACCTTGCCCAGGGTCTCTTTATCGTCAACGAGCACCTCGGCGATTTCGCTGGTGAAATAGTCCCTTAACGTTCTCAGGCAAACATCCTGCTCTTTATGGACCAGGGTCAATACTGATGCCTCCTGGACATTTTTCTTGATGTTTTTCCACATTCTGAGCAACCGGTTGAGATCCCTGGAAAGATCTCGCTTGCTCTGTTTCAGAGCCGCGGTTCTCACGATATATCCAACCCCTTCGGGAAGCTTGAACTGGGTCATAATGGACTTGAGTCGCTGACGCTCCTCTTCTTCTTCTATCTTCTTTGAAATCCCGCCCTTGCTCCCGGGCATCAAGACCAGATGCCGGCTGGCCAGAGACAGATAGGTGGTCAACTGTGCCCCTTTGCGCCCCTGCATCTCCTTGGTAACCTGGACCAGAAGTTCTTGGCCTTTTTTCAAAATTTTTTCGATCCGTGGCAGGCTTGTCTCTTTTTTCGGTTCTGGTTCTACAGCGTAATATTCCGGATGAATATCCGTAACGGACAAAAAGCCATTCTTGTCACCTCCAAAGTTGACAAAACACGCCTGCAGGCTCGGTTCGACCCTCTCCACAACCCCTTTATAGATATTTCCGGTTTTCTGTTCCGTGGCGGCGGTTTCGATGTAAAACCCATCCAACCGTCCGTCTTTGATTACAGCGATCCGGAATTCCTCCGCTTCGACGGCATTAATCAACATTTTTGACGCGAGTCCCAACGGTTTTCTCCTTGCTTTGGTTTTTCCATTTCCTGTTTTGACCGGTACAGCGCCAACCCGTTGACCGTCGGACTTTTGGGGGGCCGCTGTTTTGGGTTCTGGTTTTGGTTCTTTTGGTTTTCGAAATCCAAATCTCATTTAAAAACAGTGCCTCCCATAACGTTTGAGATGCTGATGGGCCTGGTACATGAAGGTTCGAATGGCAGATTCCCGACCCGGCTGGGTGCTGGAATCATACGGGGTGTCCAGATAGGGGACCCTGAGTTTGTTCATGAGCGGCCGCACGATGGCGCTCGTGGTGATGCTCGGCATACAGGTAAACGGGTAAACATTCACCAGACCGTTATATCCCTCCCGAACATATTCCATCATGCCCGCAATGCTCAAGCACGCCTCCGTGCCCAGATCGAAACTATATAAATCCTGTTCTCTGAGCACATCCTCCAGATGGCTGACCTTGTGGTCCTTTGCCAGACCGACCAGCCCCGAAACCCTTTTATAAATCTGTCTTTGTCTGTATTCTTGATAAAAAAGATCCCCGCCATAGGTGAAAAGGTCTTTCAAATGGCCTTTAAAACGGTCGAACTTCAATTGTTTCAGGCTGAAACGTAACCCTGTCTTGGCCGATCTGTAATGTTCATAGCTGGTAAAATTGACCCACTCCGATATGGAGGCATTGACCACTTCCGCCCCGTGCTTTTCCAGCATGCGGATGACGTCCTGGTTGGCTTTTACGTGGGTACGTAAATAGATTTCCCCCACCATGCCGATTAACGGCTTCAGCGGAATCCCCGGATCCATGACCGCCTTTACCTCTTTGATGACCGCTTCCAGCCGCGCAAATATTTCATCAAACTGCAGACCCTGCCCGAAACGCTCAAAAGCCTCCTCCATAAACGTAAGGCATTTTTCAATCACCAGATCCGCCAGTCCGGTTTCTTTCTCATAGGGTCTGACCCGCCACAACAACCGGTCCAGGATATCCCCCAGAACAAGAGCCACGTAGGACGATTTCCGAAGATCGGTCACCCGCTCTTCCTCGATGATCCCGTCAAGGGAATACCCATCTGCAGTGGTCAGGGCACCGATCCTGAGCCCGCTGAACCCCGGAAAGGAATCCAGAACAATCCGCTGGTATTTGTTGTACATGCCGAAACGGCAAGGGCCGTCCGCTTCCGGCATGAAATAGACGTAGGCATCAGAATCAAATTCCGATCCCAGGCGGGCCGATTCCTCCTTCATGAAATGGAGGATATCCCCCATGGTAATCTGGCAGGGAAAGCACTCTTTCCCCGAAGTATGGGCCATGCCCAGATCCATCCCTTTAAAGGTCTCAAGAACCTTTGCCCGGATGCCGAAACTTCTGAAATTGGCCGCCAAAAGATGGCTGCCCATCCGATTCATTTCCGGAATCAAGCAGGTTCGTTCCTTGAGGCTGAACCGCCCCACCTTGTTGCTGAAAGACTCAAAATTAATAACGTTATGGGCTTTCATGGTCAATTGGCCAGTTTTCGCGGTTCTTCCGCTTCCTGCTGTGCTTTTTGCATACTGTTAAAAATGACGTTTTTATAGGCCTCCAGGCGGGTCATGACTCCGGCAACAGCACTGTGCTCATCCAGTTCCAGAATCATGTAAGGTTTATCCCCCATAATATGCCGGTAAAAATGTTCCAGGAATGAATCCGCACCACAACCGAAGTTGGTCAGATGGAGACCAAAAAAGTCCGGGTTGGACGCCACGATCTTGGCGGCACGAAGAATTCTTGCGCCCTGCCCCCAATACATGGAGGGAAAATCTGACAGATCCACCGAAGAGACATCCAAAAAATCCATGGGCACGGCCTTGACATCGATTTTTGCCATATTGTGCCCCAATCTCAGATTCAATCGCTCATCATAGAGGTTGTAGGGCCTGCCGGTCACGACGACCATCGGTTCCCCGGCGGGGTGTGATTCCAGAATCTCTGTTCCTTTCTGGAGAATCGCCTTTTGGAACTGCTTTTCTCTTCCAAAGGCGTAGTAAAGGGCCTCTCTTACCTGATGCACGGTGAGCGAAAGTTTTGGCTGCAACTGTTCTGCTATTTCCATGGCAAGTGTTTCCACATCATACTTGAGATGGACCACAGGGTTTAAAACCTTTGTCATGTCAAGATCAAGGGCCATACGGACCATATAGGAGTTGCTCTGCACCATGGGACAGTAAAAGCCTTTTTCTTTGTCCTGGCTTTTTCCCATATTCACAACACTGGGGAGAAACAAAAATGCCGTCTTTCCCACCAGCTCTTTCACGTGACCATGGGAGACCTTCACCGGGTAGCAGGTCTCCGCTGTCATGGCTTCAATGCCCATTCTGGAAAGGCGGGCATTGGTGGGCGGCGTCAAAACGAGCCGGTATCCCAGGCGGTCAAAAAAATGCGCCCACAAGACAGCGTCCTGCTGACCGTACAAGGCCCGCTGCAACCCTACTGTGGGCCGACCATCCACACGCAATAACGGTTTATCCGACAGGGTTTCATAAACCCCTGTCATATGGGTCTCCCATATCTCCTGCCGCAGCGCAAAAAAGTCTGTCTCCTTTAGGCCACGGTTCCGCGTCAACTCGTACCGACCGCACTCCCCCCCCCAAATACTCTTACGCCCGTCAAAATCATAAATTTTCAGTTTGCATTGATTGTGGCACAGCGCATCCGCCCGGCAGATTTTTTCGGCGTACGCCATGCGATCCTCTGTTGCACTTTTGAGTCCCCTGAAACCGGTTTCTCTTTGATTCAGCAGACGCATCCGCTCGTGAACACTGATAGCGGCACCATAGGCTCCCAACACCTCACGATGGGGAGGCACAATGAGGGCGCGACCCAGAACATTTTCAAAGGCAGCCACCACGCCACTGTTCAGGGAGGGGCCGCCCAGAAACATTACGCGCTCCCCGACTTTCCTTTTTTCAACCACCCGGTTCAGGTAGTTGTACACAATGGCATAACAAAGCCCGGCAATCAGGTCCCTTGTGTCAACGCCTTTCTGGTGGTAGCTCACCAGATCCGATTCCATGAATACCGTGCACCTTTCAGCCAGTTTCACAGGTGCTTCCGATGAAAGCGCAATATTTTGAAACTCCTCAACAATACTGATGCCATATTTGTTGGCCAATTCATGGAGAAAGCTCCCGGTGCCCGCTGCACAAACTTTGTTCATATCGAAATCCAGCGGATAGGTGTTGGCAATGGAAACATATTTAGAATCCTGGCCTCCGATCTCAAAAAGGGTATCCACTTCCGGGTCTATCTCCACCGCTCCCCGCGCATGAGCCGTAATTTCATCAATAATCAGATCCACATTCAGGAAATCACCCACCACGTTACGGCCGGAACCTGTTGTGGCCGTACCGATGATCTCTATTTTATCGCCTGTTTTATCCAGCAACTCTCTAAAAAGTTCTTGGGTCACTTCAATGGGTTTCCCCTTTGTGGGAACATAGTTTTTACCCACAATCTCATGGGCCTCATTGACCAGTGCGTACTTGGTGGTCGTGCTTCCGATATCAATGCCGAGAAATACTCTGAGAGGCGTTTTGCTCCCTAAGGGCGAATAATTATTCGCCCCTACCGCGTTGTTCTTGGGGAAAACGGTTTTCTGAATTGCCAACCTTTTTGCCACGGGCACCTGACCCTTCCCATCAGATGCCAATTGTTCGAGCAGCGAAAGATCCAGATGGCTGTTTCCGCCCCTGGAACCCTTTTCGTTTTCTGCCGCCAAGGCTGTTAAAGCCACACCCAAAGCCCCGATGGAGGTATTGTACGGGGGCACCACCAGATCCGGAACATATTCTTTCAGTGCCTTGACCTGAAGTTCGTTTAATGAAAGCCCACCCACGAAAACCACCGGCGCTTCCAATGAACGATTGGTAACAATGGTGCTCATATAATTTCGCGCATTCCCCACGTGCAGACCGTAAATGATATCCTCGAGCTTTTCACCGCGGTTCTGCAGATGAATCATATCCGATTTTGTAAACACGGTGCAACGGCAGGCCACGTTGGCGGGTTTATCACTCTTTTTCCCCAATGAGATGAAATCTTTCAGGATCCGGTGGAGCTGGTCCTGGCTGGTGCTGACGTCCCGGGAATAGATGGAGGTGGCCAGGCGCTGGGCCTGCTGGTCAATAAACGAACCGGTGCCGGAAGCACAGGGGCCGTTGGTGTTGAAGTAGGCCAGTTCCCAATCCGATTGCGAATTGCGGATTGCGGATTGCGGATTGATGTCGGAGCCCTGATTTTGAGGCAGATGGTTGATTTGAAAAAGGGCCGTCTCCTGGCCGCCCATGCTGACGATGGTTCTGACATGGGGTTTGACAAGCAGGGTGCCTAGCACCTGGGTGATGGTTTCAAATTCGTATGGGGTATTGAGCCGCTCGCTCAGCTGCTTGCCGTGATTTCCGGTAAAAGAGATTGATCGAATGCGGTTTTCACCAAATCGGTCATAAAAGCTCTCAATCAGCCGAAAAACCCGTTCATCCACTTTGCCAAGGTGCCGCTCATAAGGCGCCTCGTAGACGATTTCCCGGCCCCCGTTGATCACAACGCCATTCAAACTGACCGATCCAACGTCAATCCCGGCAAATAATATCTCTTTATCCACGTTTCCTCTTTTTCCACCAGTGGATTTATTAGGGTGAAAATTTCTCGTTATGAATAATTTGTGTGTAAGTTCTTAAACACTGATTCCGGATCAGCATGAACAAGCTTCAACAAAACTTTTGCTGGACCTGTTGGATGGCGATGACCTTGTTCCCAATTCTGTAGAGTTCTGATGCTGACACCTATCAAGGCAGAAAATTTTGATTGAGAAAAACCAATATCTTCTCGAATGGCCTTAACATCTGGTTCATCAAACTCAAATTGACGTGAAGGTTCAAGTTCACCACGCATTATTTTACCAGCTTCTTGAACACTGGTTAATAATTCATCAAACAGCTTGTTATCCATTTCCAAACTCCAATAACGACCATACAGAGGTTATACGTCATTGACGCATATTGTCAACCTAATCATTAAAATGGAATTTCATCAATTTTACCATTTGGTTGCTTCAAGGACTTGTTTTCCGATTTGCGTCTTTTCCGCTCTTCACGTTTTTGGTTAAGTTCTTTACCAGACCAAAGTTCCGAAAGGAGCCGTAGGCAAGGGCCTAATTGTCATGATGGCTATATTATCAGAAAATATCAAGTTCAAATATTTTTGTATCGATCGGGTCATTATTGGAGGCTACATCTGCTTTCTTCCAGGTACTCTAACGCACCATCACCCTTGAAAGCAGGCGCCCGACCCTTTTGAGGCTCTGAAGGCTGTCCGCTGCCATGAAATAGTCCACATATGGCAGTACCGTGTTCATTCCCCGACAGAGGGGTTCATAATCCGGGTCTTCCGCCAGGGGGTTCAACCAAATCACCGTATGACACTTGCGGCTTAAGTGTTCCATCTCCCTTCTCAAAATAGCCTTAGCCCCCAGATCCCATCCGTCACTCAACACCAACACAACAGTCCTTTGGCTGAGGAGCCGTTGGCCATGAATTTCGTTAAATTGCCGGAGAGAAAAACCGATGCGGGTGCCCCCGGACCAATCCGGTACTTCTTGAGCAATATGGGAAATGACTTTTTCAAAACTCATGTGGCGAACGCTGAAGGTGATGGAAGTCAGTGAGGTTGAAAACACGAACACTTCCGCCCTGGACCCTATACCCCGAAGACCCAGGAGGAAGGGCATGACGAACTGCGCATACCGATCCATGGAACCGCTTACATCGGCCAAGATCACCAGTCGTTTAAGCCGCATCTTTTTCCGTTTGAAAAACAGTTCAAAGGGAATTCCCCCGGTTTTCATGCTTTTTCTGATAATGCGCTGAAAGTCCATTCCTCCGGATTTTCGTGATCGCCTTAAACGTCTTGACTTATCCAATTCAAAGGGCGCCATCATTTTTTTGAGGGCCAGGTTGGCCACCTGAACATCGGCCTGATTAAAGCGACCCAGGTCTTTTTTTTCAACCGCGGATACAACCGGGGTGTAGGCCACACCTTCAAGCCACTCCCTGTTATTGGCGGGCTTATCATCTGGCGCTTCATTTTTTTCTTCCAGGCGTTCCTCCCCTTCCCTTTCGTTTCGAGCATCCGGGTCAGGCCGCGGTTGCACATCTTCCGCCTCTTTTGAGATCTCCTCTTCCCGCATCCAGAATTCATCAAAAAGCTTCTTAAACTGAGCCCATTCCAAGTCGGTCGTGGCCAGGTTGGAACGGAGACAGAAGAAAAAATCCGCCCTGTTTTCAAGACCGACCACCTCAAGCGCCCGCAAGGCATCATGAATACTGCTTTGAAAGACCCTGAATCCGCGGTCCTTGAGTAAAGCCGCAAATGCGATCATTTTCTTTGCCAGACCTTCATTTCCATTCCTCATGGGTGCACCGCTGAACTGGCCTGGAATTTCATTCTTCCCCCGGCCGGCTTTCCAGGTATTCTAAACGGGTGTCGGCATCAGCCCAGATCTCCTGATTGAAACGCCCGATATCCTCCTGGTACTTGAGAAAGCATCCCAGGGTCTCCCGGACCACATGCTCATCCAAATATTCTTTTTCCATGGCCATGAGGGCCCTGGCCCAATCAAGGGTCTCGGAAACACCGGGTTTTTTCAGGAAATCAAAGGACCGGATCTTCTGCATGAAACGGGTTACCTGCCGGGCAAACCGTGATTCAATCCCCGGCAGACGCGACATGATGATCTCATGCTCCTTTTCGAAGGAGGGATAATCAATCCAGTGGTACAGACAGCGCCGCTTCAGGGCATCATGAACATCCCGGGTGCGGTTTGAGGTCACCACCACCATGGGTTTCTTTTTGGCTTTCAGTGTGCCGATCTCTGGAATGGTGATTTGAAAATCGGACAGCACCTCCAGAAGAAACGCCTCAAACTCTTCGTCTGACCTGTCGATTTCATCAATGAGAAGAACGGGGGCTTTGTCATCGGATTTTCGAATGGCCTCAAGCAAAGGACGTTCCACCAGGAATTCGGGTCGGTAGATCATTTCCTCAATCTCGTCTTTTTTCTTTTCTCCCCGTTCTTGAAGCCTGATGTGCAAAAGCTGCTTCGGGTAATTCCATTCATACAGGGCCGTTGAGGAATCCAGACCTTCATAGCACTGAAGGCGAATCAAATCTGTCTGAAAAAGTTGCGCTATGACAATGGCCACTTCGGTTTTGCCCACACCCGGTTCCCCTTCAAGAAAAATGGGTTTTTCCAGTTTGTGGGCCAGGAAAAGCACGGTGGCCAAAGACCGATCCGCCACATAATGTCCTTGGGCCAATTCGGAAACCACCTGCTCTATTGACTCAAAATGGGATGACAAAACTGCCTCCTTCCGTGTGTGGGGGACGTCCCCCTGCCTACAATTATTCAAACACATCCTTGATTTGGGAACAGCTATACTTTATGATCGGAACAGAGGTCAAGATGACAGTTGGGAAATCGGCCATGAAAAGAAAGAAAAAGAGGAAAACCCCTTCCCCTGATTTATTGCAGGAACTGACGGCACTGGAGAGCACCGCCGCAGCCAGGGGGATACACATTCATTATGACCGGCTTGAAGCCGCCGGATTACGGCTCAATGGGGGCCTGTGCGAACTCAATGGAGAATATCACCTCTATATTGAAAAACGTAAATCCGTTACGGATAAAATCGAATTTTTTAAAAATCAGCTTGAAAAAACCCTATCAATGGAGAACCGTAAACACCATCCAACACCCCACAGAAAACCCATTTTCAAAAAACGGGTGATCCTCTTATGTGCGGTCTTCTTATTTCAGGCTCTGTTTCTCCTTTCCCCCCCGACGTCAAAAGCGAAGAAACGCATTCCATGCCGAAACCAGATCAAGTCCACCGATTCCTTCCTGGTGGCCACACCCGAAGGAAAAGTGCTTTTTGAAAAAAACGCCACGAAACAGCGCGTTCCGGCATCAACTCTCAAGGTGTTGACGGCACTGACGGTGCTCGACCATTTCGGCCCTTCTCACCGGTTCAGGACCGGATTCTACATGGATTCTGCTGGCAATCTGAAGATCAAAGGATATGGCGATCCACTCCTCATCTCTGAAGTTCTGCACCATATAGCGATTATACTGGCAAGAAAAATCGATTCTTTTCGAAACATCATCCTGGACAACACCTACTTTTCCTCCCGAATCATGGTGCCCGGATGCGATAACACAACAAATCCCTATGACGCACCTATCGGTGCCCTGTGCGCAAATTTTAACACAGTGGCCTTTAAACGGAAAAAAAACGGAAGAATTTATTCCACCGAGAGCCAAACACCCATGATCCCTTTCATGGCCAATCAAATTCGAGCCCTGGGTCTCAAAAGCGGCCGGCGAACCTTTACCCACAATTCAAAAGAGGCTGCCCTTTATGTGGGGGAATTGCTGCGGTACATGCTCAATAAAAGCGGGGTCAAAATGCAGGGAGAAATCCATTTTGGATCGGTTTCCCCTGAAGACGCCCTCATTTTCACATACAGATCCACCTTTCCAATGGAAACCGTCGTGGAAAAAATGCTGCACTCTTCAAGCAACTTTATGGCCAATCAGATTTTTGTGGCACTTGGGGCATCGGTTTACGGCCCGCCGGGCACCCTGGCCAAGGGCGTCCGTGCCACCCAGGCCTACATCAGAAAGGAACTGGGTCTGAAGCATATCAGAATCGTTGAGGGCTCCGGTTTGTCGAGAAAAAACCATCTTTCCGCATATGACATGCTGGCAATTCTGGAAAAATTCAAACCGTATAAGGATCTTCTCAAAAATCAGGACCAGGTGCACTACAAAACGGGGTCTCTGCGCGGCGTCAGAACGCGGGCCGGATATATCGAAAGCCAAATCCTGGGTCCATGCTGCTTTGCCGTCTTTTTTAACCGGAAAGGGTCAAACATGCAGTCCATGGTCCGCTGTCTCAAAAAGGCAGTCAATAAGACTGCTGCTCGCCGGACGGGGATGATTGAGATCCGCCCCAGGCATGATGTCCCCAGCTTTTGACTTGAGTCTTATTTCTTCTTGAAAAGGGCCTCCAGGGCTGCCTTTGCGTCACCGCCTCTACGCCCCTTTTTCGCGGGGGTTCCTCTCGGCCTGTAATATCCACAGAAATTGGCCCGTTCTTTATCCGTAATTCGTTCCGCCATCACTTCTTTGCATTCGTTATACGCATGACGATCGAAGAACTGGCACTGTTTGCAGCACCTTAAATCCCTCGTACACTGGGAGCACGTGTCATTTCGCATAACCTTGTCTTTCAATTCGATCTCCGCCCCGCAAAAAGCGCAATGCATCACTCTTCCTCCATTTTAAAAATCACTGCCCTGTTCCACCAGGGAACAAAAAATTGACAAAGCACATCTAAACGCCTACTGTTTTTCAGTCACCCAAACTTTTTTAATATTGAATCACCATGACCATAAAACCGGAAAAAATTGACCCCTGCCGATGGTTGATCCCCAAAGATGGCCACATGCGTGTTCCGGGTCTGGTTTTTTCAAACGAGCAGATGATGCGGTCCATTCAGAAGGACCAGAGCCTGAAACAGGTGGTCAACGTGGCCACCCTGCCCGGAATCGTCGGCCATTCTCTGGCCATGCCGGACATCCACTGGGGGTATGGTTTTCCCATCGGTGGCGTGGCGGCGTTTGACCCGGATGAGGGCATTGTTTCGCCGGGTGGCGTCGGTTACGATATTAACTGTGGATGCCGGCTCATGACCACCCGCCTCAAGGCAAATGAAATCCGCCCCATCATAAAAGATATTGTCTACGCCCTGTTTAAAGACATCCCTGCCGGGGTGGGATCAACAGGGACGCTTCATCTATCCAAATCAAAACAAAGAGACGTGGCGGTCCAGGGTGCCGCCTGGGCCATTAAACAAGGCTACGGTACAGCACTTGACCTTGAAAAAACAGAGGATCGCGGCGTCATGCCAGACGCCGATCCGTCCGTACTGAGCGAACGGGCCATCAAGCGGGGCCTAAACCAGCTGGGCACACTTGGATCGGGCAATCACTTTCTGGAAATCCAAAGGGTTGACCGTATTTATGACCCTGAAAAAGCCGCACGCTTCAATCTCTTTGAAGGGCAGGCAACCATTTTTATTCACACCGGTTCCAGAGGATTCGGCCATCAAATATGTGATGACTTCCTGAAAGAAATGAACAAAAACATGGCCAGTGGACATCAACCGTTTTCACTCCCCGACAGACAGCTGGCGTGCGCTTTCCTGAAATCCGAGCTGGCCCGGCGCTACCTGGCCGCCATGGCATGTGCAGCCAATTACGCCTGGGCGAACCGACAGATCCTCATGCACCGGACCCGTGAGATACTTCTGAAGGCCCTGTCCACCACACCCGATGCCCTGGGGATGAACCTGCTGTATGATGTCTGCCACAACATTGCCAAAAAAGAGTCGCATTTGGTGGATGGAAAGCCGGTAGACCTGTACGTTCATCGAAAAGGCGCGACCCGCGCCCTCCCCCCGGGACACCCGCTTCTACCGGATATCTATGGTCTTACCGGGCAGCCCGTTTTGATTCCGGGGGACATGGGAACCTGTTCATATGTACTGGCAGGCGCCGAGGGCGCAATGAAACAGAGTTTTGGCTCCTGCTCTCACGGCGCCGGCAGGGCGCTGAGCCGGACACTGGCGTTTAAAAAAGCCAAGGGCCGGGCGATCCATCGTGAATTAGAAGATAATGGCGTTTTTGTTCAATCCAGAGGCAAACGAACCCTTAAAGAGGAAATGCCGGAAGCCTACAAGGACATCTCCCAGGTCGTCAGTGTGGTGCATAATGCCGGTTTGGCACACAAGGTTGCCAGGCTGAAACCGCTGGGTGTCATAAAAGGTTAAACGAGACCTTTGCAAAACGTCCGCGTATCTTTGCGCTTTTGTTCCTTCAGGTCAACAAAAAAACGATCCATTGTATCCCTAAGACATCATTTAATCTCCTTTCCACTTGACTCAATCACCCGATTTCCCTATCTTCCCCATCATAATGGAAAGAGAAAACAGAACCGCATCCATCATCCTGGCCGCCGGCCGGGGCAGCCGCATGAAAGACTTTGGGGGCAATAAAACCCTTCTACCGCTGATCCCGAAGGGTTCACCCTTTTCGGGGAAACGGCCAATCCTTTTTCATATCATTGATAACCTGCCGCCCGGTCCAAAGGCAGTGGTTGTCAATCACAAAAAAGAAGATATCCGTGAGGTAACACAACACCTTGACATTACCTATTCTGAGCAGCCCGTTTTGAACGGCACCGGGGGCGCTTTGCTGGCGGCCATGCCTTTCCTGAAAACCCTGGACTGTAAAAACCTTCTCATTACCATGGGGGACGTGCCCTTTGTGGCACCTGAAACCTACGCCTCGCTTCTAAGCGCGCTCAAAACCCATGATCTGTTGGTACTGGGCTTCATGCCCGAAGACAAAAAGCAATACGGCGTACTTGAAATCCGGGATGATCAGGTCCGGAGAATCGTCGAATGGAAATACTGGAAAAATTATCCGGAAGAAAAACAACAGGCGCTGCCGGTCTGCAATTCGGGCATCTATGCAGCAAGAAAAGACAGCTTACTTCATTCCCTTACGGTGCTTGCATCAAAACCCCATGTGGTGCAAAAGGAGATCAACGGGGTTGTTTGTGACCAGGAAGAATTCTTTATGACAGACCTGGTGGAATATCTGCCCCGGGAAGGCCGCAGTGTCGGATACATCATAACTGACGACGAAAAAGAGGTCATGGGCATTGACGATCTTTCCGCCCTGTTAAAAGCCCAAAAAATCTACCAGCAACGATCCTAATCGCCTGACAGGATGCGGCCGAGCTTTTCCAGGTTGGCGTGCCCCTGAAAATACTCCTGAAGCCTGAGCTGGAAATGGCTTTGTCCCCACCGGTCCTGTCGCCCACGGTTAACCCCCGGACGATGAACCGACCGCCTCCACGGTGAACTCGCTCAAATCATCGGGAAGCGCAGCAAAAACAACCATAAAAGGAATTGTGGCGCCGGATGCGATATTAAGGTTCTGTTTGACCATTCCGTCACGGTTATCCGCTGCCTTGATGATCTCTTCCAGCGGAAGTGTTTTGAGCTCCTCTTCACTGAAGGTATTCCCCGCATAGGCGGTTTTCGAGAGCACCACAACACCTTTATTGTCAAGGATACTCCCTTTAATCATAATATAACGCCTGTTTTGTGGATATTTACTGGTGACCATGCCACGTATGACGAAAAGCGGCCCACTTTTTTCCGTATCGACAAATACCCCACTCACTGACCCGAACTGAAGAAGCCGTGCGCCTGCATCAGCAGGCGCCTTTGTTTCGGAAGAAGGGCTCAGCAAAGAAAGCACGGACGGCGGAATTAAGTCCGCTTTCCACACATAGTATGCGGCAGCAACCGCAAGAACGATGAAAAGCAGAGGAATCAACACTCCCACGGAGCGCTTTGAAGATTTCTTTTTGGGAGCAGGCACACGTTCAGGCTCGTCTTCCGCTTCTTTTTCCTCTTTTACCACCGTTCGATCTTCTTCCGTCATATCCATGGCAGGAAAAATAGGCGCTGGACGATCAGCCAGCTTTTCTTCTCCGCGGCTGGCCTCTTTGAACAGATCTTCTACCGCATCATCACGTTTGGCCTCTTCATCAGGAGGACTGCTGTCCGCCTCACTGAAAACATCCTGGTAAATCACATCCAGATCAGATTCCAGTTCCGCACCGGCGCTTTTTTCTTCCTCTATTTCCGAACCCTTTTCAGCTTCCGAAAGGATTTCATCTGTCTTCTTAGGAGCAACAGGTGTAACGCTTTCAGAAACATCAGGGCTTTCAACCGTCTCACCTGACAAAACGGGCGAAGAAGGATAGGCTGTAAATACATGGCGACACCGGGAGCATCTGACTTTTGCCCCCTCTTTCTTGAGCAGAGATTCATCGAGATTGAACGCCGTACGGCAGCTTTCACACTGGATAACCATAATACCCTCCCTCGTAATGGATTTCCATCAACTCTCCCAGAGCTGTTTATTTCAGACGGTAGATTTCAGGTAAATAGCGGTATTCCTCTTTACAATCAAGCCCGTAACCCACCAGAAAGCCCTCCTGAATCTGAAATCCACAATAGTCCACAAACACATCTTTTTCTTTTCGTTCCAGTTTGTCAATCAGCGCACAAATTTTGAGAGAAGACACCCCTCTTTTCTCAAATTTTTCTTTCAAATATGAAAGAGTCAACCCGGAATCCACAATGTCCTCAACCAGGATGACGGGCTTCCCCTCAATGGGGAGTTCAATGTCTTTGGTCAGCCGTACCGAACCGCTGGACTGCATACTTGAACCATAGCTGGCCGCCCGAACAAAATCCATTTTCGTGGGAATACGGATAGCGCGCATTAGATCCGCAAAGAAAAAAACAGCCCCGTTGAGAACGCCGACTAAAACCGGTTCCTCCCCCTCATAATCCGAACTGATCTTTTTTGCAAGCGCCTGAACACGCTTTTGAATCGCTTCCTTTGAAATACACAATTCTCTTTCCAATCTATCTCCCTTCAATCATTTCGGCGATAAAGTATATGAAAATGCGTGGTTTTTGTCAAACAATTGAATCATTACGCCGAGCTCTCCTCCAAAAATGGCAGCCGCTCCTTTTTTCGGTAAGCAAGGGCCTGACAGGAAGCAATCAGCGTACCCTCTTCATCGGTAACGGTGATATGGTAGGTCGCTGTTTTTTTTGAACGATGACGCTCTTTGCTTTCCGCCCTCAGCCTGCGGTTAAATGAAGCCGGAGCATGGAACGTCACATTCACATTAAGGGCCACCGCCACCCTGCCGTGGGAATTGCATGAAACCTGGAATGCTTCATCCATCAGCGAAAAAATGGCCGCGCCATGAACCATACCGAAAATATTTCCATCTTCCTTTTGGGGCACCATCTCCACCACAGCACCACCGGACGATAACTCAACCAGTTTCAATCCCAGTTTTTCCGCATAACCCTCCATGGACACCCGCTCCATAATGGCGGATCGTATGGTTTCATCCATTTTCATCCTATACTCCCTTCCTCTCCTTACCGAGATCTCCCTGAACAGAAGGAAACACCACGGTAAACATGGAACCGCCGGAATGATAACAATCCGCCGGAGTTTTACAATAACCGCACTTTAGGATATCCCCGGGACAATTGACTTTCTCCCGGGACAACCACCCACACCGTGACGAAATCATGTCAATCCTGAAATGATAGCGCTCGGAGAAGATTTTCATTCGCAATAAATCCGCCCCTTTTCCGCCCGCATTGAAATCAAATTCCCGTTTTGAAGAATAATCCATGGTCTCCTGGGTAATCCAGAAGCCTTCAAAGATGCGGTGCTGATCATCACCGATAATGCCCACGCCGTAATCACGGACCACCAATTCCACACTTTCCCCGACTATTTGCACATTGACCTCGACTTTTCCGCCATCCGGAGTGTTCTCAATGGCATTTTTGATGAGACCGAAAACAATTTTCTCCAAGACCGCAGCCGGCAGAAAAATAGGCGGAACACGCCCGAGATGAGAAACGATCTCTATGTGACGGTGACCGGATTTAATTTTGACCGATTCGATGGTATCGGATACAGACCGGTCCAGCAAAATATTCTCAGGATTATCCTGCTTTGGCAGAAAGAGGTCATCAATCCGCTGTCTCAATTTCTCAATCCCCAAGCCTTCTCCCGTATCTTCGACCACCAGGGACTCTAAAACGTCAATACATTCCTCCATTAGCACGGAAATCAGGTGGTGTGCATCATAGTGTTTCGCCTGCATGATGTCTTCCACTTCATACTGCAGTTTAAGGAGCCGGTCCAGATTGCGTTTGGCCCGTGTCATGGTGGGCTCCCAACGGGACTCGGGTACTGTTTTCAGCCTCTTTTTCAAAATGTTCAACGACGCACCCAAAACAGCCACCGGTGTTTTCAATTCATGGGAAAGATGATTAATTACTTTTCCCTTGGCCCGGCTCAGGCTCGAAACTTCTTTGTAGGATTCCGCCAGGGCCTTTGAAAACCGTGCGTTTTCAATGGACAGCGCAACAGTTCCGGAAAGGGTATTGAGCATTTCGATGTCCAATTCATCGAAATCCCCCCGCTTCTTGTTGATCACGCACAAAACACCGATGGTCCGATCGCCACTTCTTAAGGGAACATCCAGCATGTTCCTGGTTTTGAAACCCGCCTGAAGATCCACAATCGAGTAATAGTCGGGGTCGTCAGAAACATTATTGACCAGGACCGGCTCGCCGGTGCGGATAACTTTGCCGGCAACCCCTTTGTCAGCCGGATAACGCACTTCTTTTGCCCTTTTTTGGGTGGCCGGATCGTCATGGGCTGCAGATTTAAAATACAACTCCCCCTTTTCTTCATCCAGCAGGATCACCAGCGCGCCTTCAGCATCCAGCAGGTCCTTGATTTCAGAGCCGATATAGGACAAAAGGTGGTCCAAATCGGAATGTTCGGGGAGGGCCAGACTGGTGCGAAGCAGGGCTTCGTTATTTCGTTCAATCCTCTTTTCATGGGTAATATCCCGCAGAAGCGTCAGAAACCCTGAGGGCCCACCTTCAATTTCAGCATAAACCGCCACGCTCAAAACCACATCGAGAATCCTGCCATCCTTTGTGAAACGCTGTGTTTCCTGACGCAGCGTCATCTGATCCCGCAGCAATTTTTCCCTGTTTTCAGCAACTTGAGTTTTAAGATGGTCGGGAATATAAGGTATTTTTTTCCCCTTGAGCTCCGCCAATGTCCACCCGAATGTTTCCGTAAATGCCGGGTTAAGATACAACACCTGTCTGTCCAGGGTGTACACCACGATGGGATACATGACAAAATCAAGGAGGGCTCGAAGCCGTCTTTCGGATTCCTCCAGAGCCCTCCGGGTTTTTAAACGACCGCTTTCATCCCGGGCTTTTTTCGCGAAACGCTGATCTTCAGAACTTCCCATTGCTAATTTTTGCCTTTCAAAAAATTTTTATATAGTATAAAAAAATTACATTTTTTACAATATTCTACTCTTTCCCTTTTTTAGCAGAGATTCCATCTGCAAACACATGAAAAGGGGTTAAACGTTTGAAGTTGAATAAATTGTAACCTGAAAATCCATAACCTTACAGGGTTACGGTTACAAACAGAGGTAAAATGAGATGAGCAAAGCACAGAAAATACCAAAAGCGACCATTACCCGGCTTTCCATGTACTACCGGCAGTTGGAACTGCTGGAGTTTGACGGATATCGAATGGTTTCTTCTGAAAAACTGGCATGGTTATGCCAGATCAATCCGGCACAGGTCAGAAAAGATCTCGGCTATTTTGGAGAATTTGGTGTCAGGGGGGTGGGATACGATGTCATTGATCTCCAAACCCAGATCAAAAAAATACTGTCCGTGAATCGAGACTGGAATTTCGGCATCGCCGGAATGGGCAATATGGGCTGCGCCATTTTGCTGCACAGGAACCTAGCCCTCAGGGGCTTTAAGTGTGTGGCGGCTTTTGACAATTCCCTGGATAGGATCGGAATGCCGGTTGCCGGCGGGATGAATATTCAGGATATCAAGGAACTGAAAACCACCATACGGGATCTGAACATCGAAATCGGTGTCATCACCACCCCGACTTCCGCGGCACAGGGGGTCGCAGATCTCTTTATGGAGGGTCACGTGAATGCCATTTTGAATTTTACACCCACCCGAATCGATGCGCCTGACTGTTGCCTGGTTGAAAATATCGATTTTACGGTTATAATGGACATACTGACCTATAAACTCCATCAGAAGATGGCTGCTTAATAACTGTTTGTTGAAAGAGGAGGAAAAATCTGTGAAAAAGCTGTTCTTGATGATGGTGGGAATTTTCTCCATCGCGCTCTGGGGCGACATGGTCCTGGGCCAGGACAATAAAGGACCCAGAATCTCGGTTGAGGGACGGGAATTCGACTTTAAAGAGGTAAAGGAAGGGACAGTCCTGGAACACACCTTTAAAATCCTCAACATCGGTGATGAACCTCTTAAAATCATCAGCGTCAGACCCGGTTGAGGCTGCGCCGTGGCCAATTTTGATCCGGCCGTTCCCCCGGGTGGGGAAGGAAAAATAACGCTCAAGGTCAAAACCGAAGGATACCAGGGAGATATTCGCAAGTCAGCGCGAGTTAAAACCAACGACCCTGAAAAACAAAATATTTTACTGGTGGTCAAAGCCACGGTCAAGGTTCCCATTTATGTCTCTTCCAGGTATGTCCACCTGTATGGCAAGGGGGATAGAGCGGCTCACAAAACCATAAAAATCCTCGCTGAACTGGATAAACCGCTGAATCTTTCGGTGGCTGATTTCACCCCCAAAAACAAACTGAAATACGCCATCGAAACCGTTCAAAAGGGAAAAGAATACCGGATCCGGTTCACGTCTGTAAGCGGTGTCAAGGAGAACTTCAGGGGAATCCTGAAGCTCAAAACCAACTATCCGGAAAAACCGGAGATCAGTATCGTAATTAATGGCCGGTTCAAACCGGCCAAAATCCCCTCGAGACCCCCGTCATCCGGCATTAAAAAGGAAACACCGGTAAGGGGTGAAAATGCCGTTAAAGCGCCTATTTACGTTTCTTCCCGTTACATCCGTCTCTACGGGAAAGAAGGGGCTGAAATCACCAAGACAGTGGAAATTCGTGCTGAGCTGAAAAAATCCCTGAACCTCACGATTACGGAATTCAATCTTAATGACAAACTGAAATACACCATTGAAACCGTGGAAAAAGGAAGAAAATACCGCATAAAATTTTCGACCATACCCGGGGAAAATCGCAATTACAACGGTATTTTGAAATTGAAAACCAGTTATCCGGAAATGCCCCTGATTACCTTCGTCATCCATGGCCGATTCATGAAGAAGGGCCCTAATGACCGGTAGTTCAGAGAAAGTTGTTGAAATCTTTACGGATGGGGCGTGCAGCGGCAATCCCGGGCCGGGAGGTTACAGCTCCCTGCTCAGATATGGAGAAGTTACAAAAGAAATTTCAGGTTGTGAGCGGCAAACCACCAACAACCGTATGGAAATGATGGCCGTCATCGAAGCGCTTCGCCAGCTCAAGCGACCGTGCGAGGTTATTGTTACAACAGATTCTCAGTATGTCATGAAGGGCATGACCCATTGGATTCACGGCTGGATCAAGAAAAACTGGCAGAATTCCCAGAAAAAACCGGTTCTGAACAAAGACCTTTGGCAGGAAATGCTGCGGTTGAGCCAACCCCATCAAATCCAGTGGAAATGGGTCAAAGGGCACCATGGACACCTTGAAAATGAACGTTGTGATCATCTGGCCAGGGAGGCCCTTGGAAAATGTAAACCGTAATAATACAAAGAGACCTTTTTCAAAGGTCTCGCGGAGTTTCTGAGATGAAATGCCCCAAATGCAATTATACGAGCTTCGATTACAACCAGGTCTGTCCAAAATGTGGAAACGATAACGCCCAAGAACAGACTCGGCTGAAACTCTCACCCAACAAACCGAATCCACCTTTCTTTCTGGCCTCTCTGGTTGGGATGGCGGGCTCTGAAAACCTTGAAATCCCGGACCGCGGGGCCGGTATGGGTGCTTCTGAAGGTGCCCCTGGAGGAATGGATGCTCAAGATTTATTGATTGCCCTTGACGATCTGGATTCGGACGATGCCAGACCGGATTCCCAGGAGCCATTGGATCCTTCAAAAGATGAAATTGTATTTGAAACAAACGATCCCAAAGAGGATTCACTGGAACCCCTTGATCCGGCGGAAGATGAAATTCTGTTTGATCTGGAACCGGCATCTGAAGAAGTCGAGGAAATACCGGAGAAAGCTCATGAAGTGGATCTTTTCCTGGCAGATGAACCCCACAGCGCAAAGACGCCCGCAGAGAAAACCGATTCTGCAGAGATCACCCATACATCGGAAGAATTGGATTCCCCGGAATTGTTTCTATCTCTGGACGACCTGCCGGATAGTGATGCCAAAACAGAACCGTCTGCATCAAGCGGCGTAGAAGAAGATGAGATCCTCTTTGAACTGGAAGAGGCATCCGAAACGGAAAGCGCACCTCCTGAAAAAGAAACCCCTGATGAAAAGGGTTTCTGGAATTCTGACGAAATAAATGAACAACTGGCCGCCTTCGACCTTGAAGAAGCCACAACCGAAAAAAAGGATGCTTCCCCGAAAGACAACGCTGACGGAAAAGAGGACGTGAATCTCTTTTCAGACAACGATATTGAACCCCTCGATCTTGAATTGTCCTTGGATGATATGGAAAAAAAGCCTGAATAGTGCTTCGTTTTCCCAACCGGTGTCAATCCATCAAAACTGCTCGAACCGGAGCCCCCTCCCCGCCCCCGATCTTCAGGGGAAAACAGTACAGAGTATAGTTGCCCGCGGGGACACTTTTCAGATTAACCCCTTCCAGGATCGGAATGCCCCTGCCGAGAATCTTGCGGTGTACAGGAAACCCTTTGCTGCCATATTTTTCAATGGTAATGTAATCAATACCGACCAGCCCGACCCCTTTTTGCAGACACCAATCCGCTCCCTTTTCACTGAGATAAACAAAGTTCTCCTCAAACACGCCGTTTTCAATTCGACCTTCCGTGGAGTTGCTGGTTTTGAAGAGGATGGCCTCACCGGGAAGAACATTCATATTTTCCAGCTCCCCAGGCTCAATTGACACCCTGTTTTGAACATGGACCACAAGCGCCGAAAGAATAAATTTTTCAACCGGGAACCGGTCAATGGTTTTTCCGTCTGAAAAGAAATGGGAAGGCGCATCCATGTGCGTCCCGGCATGGGCGCTCATGGTGATTTCGGAGAAATTGCATTCACCACCGTCTTCGAGGGTCCGGATCATTTTCCGTTGATACGGGGTATCTCCCGGGAAATCGATGGATTCATCGCCCAGTGAAACGGATATGTCATAGAGTCTTCCGTGTGACAACTGTCATCTCCTCAGCGCAAAATTGTAACGAAGCGGGTGTTGCGTCATCCGAATTATTCTTTAACCAGCAGATTGAAATACAAACGTTGACAGTATCTTCAAAAAAGTTGAATGCAGGTTTTAGGTTTCAGGCGTAAAGGGTTTGAAACAGGCGTTCCGCCATATCCACGATGTGGGGACCGGTTCTGCAGGTCAGTCCGCAATCAAATTGATAAATTCGCCCGGTCTTCACCGCTGTCAGCCGGCGCCAATGCAAATCCGCTTTCAACCGCGGAATAGCATTCAAGCCCCCTCCGCATATGAAAAACATCTGCGGGTCCCACGATCTGAACTGTGCAAAGGGCACCTTGGGATAGGCTTCGTCGATGTCCGTGGTTACGTTTACTCCGCCGCCGCGTAAGATAACATCATACTGGAATGAGCGCGGTCCTGCGACAATCAGACTTTCGCCGTTGAAATCCAGCACCCGGGCTACGGTTACCCTCTCATCAGGGGCAATTTTCAGAACCTTGGCGTCAAGCACTGCCATCCTCTTCCTAAGCCCTGCAACCAGTGCCTGCGCTTCATTAGAGATATCCAGTAAAACGCCCATGGACAACATGTCTTTAAAGACTTCATCCACAGTGGCCGGGTTGAAAAGTTCCAGTCTTATGCCTCGGGTTTTAAAAACAGGGATCAGTTTCTCATGGGCGGTTTCAAGTCCCAGAACCATGTCCGGTTTGAGCTTTCCGATGCGATCCATGTCCGGATCAAACCAGGAGCAGATGTGCGGTCTGGTGTGAACTTCCGGTGGAAAGTCGCAGGCATCGGTAATCCCGACCACACGGTGACCCGCGCCCAATGCAAAAATCGTTTCCGTTATGGAAGGGGTTAGCGATACAATTCTTTCGATCATATTTTCTCCTGTTTGTAAGGGAATATTGCTTTATTCCTTTGGGTATTCGCGGACAGCCCGAATAAAAGCGGCAATGTTTTCCATCCTGGCCGCCGGATAAATATCCGCCGGCGGTGCAACCGCCGTGGCGCCCTGGTCCAGGCGATCACGCACCGCTTTGGCGATGGTTTCCGGATCGCCGTCGGCCAGCATGGGATTACTGCCGCAACCGGTGAAAAGCGGCAGAAAAGCCGGGATCTTTTCCCTTGCATCGGTCGTATTGCACTGGCGATCAATCTGAACGCCGTCCGGGTGGCATGCCAGGAGAAACTCCAGGAACTGATCCGTGCCACCCACAAGTGAAATGGCCATGGGGCAGGGTTTTACTGAAAAAACCGCTTGAAGGTGCGGCAGCAGCATTCGGCCGAACATCCTTGGGGAAACACTCACCGCTCCCCCCTCTTCCACCACCATGAAATCAACCCCTGCGGCGGCATAAACGGTTTTCAGCGCATTGATAAACTCCGTCAATCGCTCTAAAATCCTTCCTGCCTGATCCGGCTTTTTCAGCAGCATGATAAACAACTGCTCAGGTTCCATCACCTGACCGGCCAGCGTGAAGGGGCCCGGCATGAACACTCCGACGGCGCCCGTGTCTGAGTTTAGATTCTTAAGCGAATCGATGGTTTGCAGAATAGCCGGCATCCGCCCACGGGTTCCCATATGGGTCGGAATGGCTACATCTTCAGCATGGGCTACGGGCCGGTGGGCGATGGTGGGGTAGACCGGGTGGCCGTCGAACCCCTCATGATAGCATACCCCAGCGCCGAGAATTTCCGCTTCCACATTCAGATCAAAGGGCACGACAGTGGATTCAAATCCCAGTTCAAAACCCATTCGGGCTGCCGTGGTCATGGTTCGTGCATCCCGGAAAACGTCATTGAACGCCAATCCGCGATCCCGAATGGCGGCAATGGGCAGAAACGGTCCGAGATGGAAGGTGGGTCGATTGCCCCTTTGATACTTGCGCATCAGTTGCATCAGCTTATTCTGCACGGGCTTCTCCGTTCTAACGCATCCTGGATAACTGCTTTCAAGCCGTTGAGCCCGATGTTTTTTCTCTCCAGAATCGGCAGGGCCGTCTTTTGGGAAATAGCATCGATCTGATCCCGGTAAGCGTCCAGGTCTCCCAAAGCATCCAGGAGTATGATGCCGTCGAGCATGTTGAACATGTCCCGTATCTCTTGACCGGGCCTATCCCAGATTCTGCCCATAAAACCAATGAACGCCGGATTCAAAAACAGCATTTTGTGTTCCGGATCGATCTCGAGCAGCCGCCCCCTGCCGCCCAGGAGACAATCAATGCAGTTAAGTCCGTCGACTTTGACCACCCCGTGTTTTTCAACCAACGCCTGCATTTCGCCGTTGAAACCCAGACAGACGTCACCGTAGACCACAACAATGCCGCCTGGAGAGCGAGGAAAGCGTTTTATCAGGGCACCGTTCAAAGCTTTCTGAAGACGGCTGTAATCGGTGTGCAAGCCCTTGCTCAAATAGTGAACCTCCGCATCGATCTCCCCCAACTCGAGCAACCGGTCGATTTCTTCTTGCAAGATGCCGCATGCAATCATTTTCGGTTTATCCGCCTTTTGCATGGAAAGATCTCCCTTCAACCCGGGCTTTTCACCGGGTAATCATTCGTAGCCATCACCTGAAGCCCATGGTTACCACAAAGGCGTGGAGGCGTAAAAAGGTTTCTGCTTTTTCAATTGTTTTCGCTTGACGCTCGGTTCGGGGTTCTTTATTTTTATCCCCATAGATTGAAATTATGTCTATAATAAATATGTTGGTTCGGGATTCAAGGCATCTTAATCAATTCATAATCGAAATCAGGGAGGATGAAATGAAAGTACTCAATCTTTATTTTTCTTCAACCGGGAATACAGAGAAGGTGGCGAGAAAAATAGACGCAACAGTCCAGGAGCTGGGATACCCGGTGGATACGATCAAAATTGGTTCAAAGGAACTTTCGCTGAACATTCTCGACTATGATTTCGTTTTTGTGGGATCCGGGGTATATGGCCAGCTGCCGGGAAAAACCCTCATGGATCTTCACAGAGGGCTGATTCAGAGTTATGTCAAGGCGGGGGAGATAAAACCCACTTCCCCCAGAAGGCCCTCTTCCCATGTGGTCGCCTATTGCACCTATGGCGGTGTTCACACGGGCATCAATGAGGCGATTCCAGCCGTTAAATTTATGGGTCAGCTCTTTGATCATCTGGGGTTCACGATTATCGGAGAATGGTATGTGGTGGGCGAATATAAGACGGAGAAACTTCGAAGCCATTCCGTGGGTGGTCGCCTGGGGGATATACGGGGAAGACCAAACCAGGCGGACCTTGAAGAGGTCGCTGAAAAAGTGAAAGGCGTACTTTCTTCTGTTGAGTAAATTTCCTCGTGCTCCACCCTGAACGTGGGAACCAGGTGGAACGAACCGTATTCTGACGGGAACGCCGCGTTCCAAGCCGACGCTCCGTGAGATTTTATTCCTGAATACCCTCCAGTTTCCAGTCGGATGAGCCTGATTTGGAAAAAGCCCACCGTTCCAGGAACTTCACCGGCTCAGATGAACTTCCCTCAATGACATTTCCGGTGGCCTCATCCACCGTGTAATCCAGCAGGTTTGCTCGAAACTGGATAATGACAAAGGGTTCCCCGTCCATCTCCCCCATGTCCACAATATCCACCTTGCGCACGGCAATGTTTTCAAGGCGGTTTTCCTGCCCTTTGGCTTTCAAATCCGCAAAATGCTGTTCGTATTCTCCCAGGAGCTGGGCTCCCAGATACTGCGTCATCACGGAAATATCCCTGCGGGTCCAGGCCGCCTGGACCTTGAAAAACACATCCTGGGCAAATTCTTTGAAACCCTCGGGATCAAATCCCGGATCGGAGTGTCTAACCGTATTCAGTTCTTCCACTGCAGGGTCCCCCGATGCCATGTCGGGAATATTGCCCGATGCCATATCCGGGGGCCGGGATGGCGGGGCTGGAACATCTTCATATCCACCACCGGTGTTATATCCCCCTCCCGGTGAGGAGAAGGGCGATCGGTTGGACCCCGAGCGGTTCTTCCCTGAAAATTTTTTATAGAGGAAGAAAATCAGCCCTCCGATGATCAGGATCTCAAACAGACCAATGCCACTGCCACCGACACCGCCGCCACCCATGCCGGCACCATGACCCACACCGCCGAACAACATGCTCCCAATGGCTCCCCCGAGAAGACCGCCGCCCAAACCTCGCATAAAACTTGAACTTCTCCGAGGCGTGTTTACGTTCGTTCTGGGAGCGGTCCGGCTCGGCGTTCTGCTGAAGGAACGACTACGGCTGAAAGATCTTCCACCGCCCCTGCTTCTGGCCTCTGAATACTCCACCCAAACCGCCGATACAAAAAGAAAGGCGAAAAAGAGCGCCATCATTGAAATCATCACCTGGTGTTTTGTAGGTTTCCGTCTTGATATATTTCGCATTTTATCCCCTTGATTCCTCACTCATGAAAAACCCTTTTCCGCACAACCTCTAATGGCCGTTGGGTCGTTACAAATATTCCATTACCTCTATTTCAAGGCCATCCGGCCCATTTACAAAAAAGATTCTAAGGCCATCCATGGGGGCAAAGGGTTCTTTTGAAATTTCAGCCCCCCGCTTCTTCAGTTCCGCCAGGGCCTTATCCAGGTTTTCCACTTTCAAACCGATCTGGTAAACACCCCAACCGGGCTCATGGGGTTGCACACGGATAGTAACCTCCTCCCGTTTGGGAGAAAAGGCAAACCGTTGTCCCGCCATTTCCAGTGTAATTATGGGCATCCCTTTTGCTTCACTCCTGGCTACCTCTTTCGCATCAAACATCTTTTTGAAGTAGGCAATACTTGCGTCCACGTCACTACAGCGGACATGAATATGGTCTAAAAAATACTCCATAGAAACCTCCTGATGTACGATTTTTCTTGTGAATTTACGGGTCAGAGAGATTGATTGTCAATGGGAATCCGCGTTGCACGCCAGACCCTCTCCTCCGGCAGATTTGCTCAAGACTTGAATCAAAGGTCAACAGGACCAACTCAGGCAGCTCGTTTAGCAGATTCTTGGCTGTGGCAGGATGCCACAAATCTGCACCACGCAAAGGCCATTTCGGCTCAAACTTCTGGTTATTTCCCACTCAGGAAAAGCTGACATCTCGATAGAATCACTGTAATTACATTGTGGCTTAATGTCAAACAAACAAGTCACGGCCAAAAACCGATCTAGCAAATCCGCCGCATTTTTTCTCCATCATTGACACTTATGTTCTGAATCTGATAGGGTGCGGCCTTTCTCATAAGAGCCTGAAAATTGGAACAGAGATTCATTGTGCAGAACTGGAAATTTCGGACTCCCGAGAGGAATCAACAACAACAAAAACATCGATCTATACAGAGAAGATAGAAAGGAAACCAATGGGTCTCATAAGCGGCTCGGGGAGTTTTACCCGGTACCAGGTAAGGGGTAAGCCCGCAGAGGACTTTCTGGAAGATCTGTCTGAGAAAATCGGTCGTCATACCTTTCGAAACCTGACTGAAGATTCCACCCAGGAACGGTCTGCGGGCTGGGTCAATGTCATGGACATGTTCGACAACCGTTTTGCGGGATTTGAGTTTCTCAAAGAACCTTACATTGCCATGTCCCTGAGGGTGGATGAAAGAAAGATCCCCGCAACAGCCATTAAACAGTACTGCCTGGAAGCTGAAGAAAAAATCAAAGTCGCTGAAAATCTGGATTTTCTGCCGAAAAGGCGGCGGGCGGACATCAAGGAAGGCGTTAAACTGAGGCTTTTGAAGCGGGCCATTCCCGGTTCCAAAGTTTACGACATGGCCTGGAACTACCCTGCCGGCGATGTTGTTTTCGGCGGTACCAATACCAAACTCTGCGACGAATTCCAGGAGATCTTTCTTAAGACCTTTGATTTTCATCTTCTGGCCATGTGTCCCTATACCCTCGGCAGTGGATTTCTTGAAAAAAAGGGCGATTCCCCCGATCTCATTGACGGCCTCGCCCCTTCAAATATCTGGGAGGCGTCTTAACCATGCAGTTACTTGAAAAAGTCAGAAAGACGGAATTCCTTGGAAGGGAGTTTCTGGCCTGGCTGTGGTTCAGAACGGAAACGGAAAGGGGCCACTTCAAACTGGGCGACAAAGCCATTGAAATCTGGTTTGATGGTAAAATCACCCTTCAAGGTGAGAATGAAAGAGGCCTTGAAACCATTACCTGCAGCGGTGAAAGCCAGAACATGAAAGAAGCCCGTTTCGCTTTAGCAGAAAACAAAGAGGTGGTTCAAGCCACCCTGGTATTCAGTATGGACGACAACCAGTGGACGTTCGTTCTGGACTCCCTCTGGTTAAATTTCAAGACCTTCAAAACGCCCAAAGTCATACAGGATAAAAAAGACGATCCGGACGGCCTCTTTTATGAAAAAATGTTCCTCATCGAAGCAGCGGTATCGGCCGTAGATGACATTTATGCCGAATTCATTAAACTCCGAATCTCCCCGGAATGGTCCGGTGAAGAACTTCCGGCATTGTCCCGATGGGTTCAGGAGGGTAAATAATGCCCAAACGAAAACTGTCTATTTCGCCAATCTCTGCGTCAGATCAAAACTTTAATCCTCCTTGACCTTGACAAAAAATCCTAGTTTTCGTTCAGACACTAAAAATAGCATTCGGATGGTGACTGTCTGTTGATGTCGTGGAGCACATAATGCGACGAACCAAAAAACCTCCAAAAAAAAGACCCAGGAGTGAATTGATGCCCATCGGGGACGTCATCGCCTCCCTCATGACTGACGGCACCCTCCCTTACAGGCCTGATGACGTTGAAATCTGGCGGGTATGGAAAGAGGTGGTCGGTCAGACCTATGCTGAAAATTCCCAACCTTCAAGGATTCGAAAGAAGCAGTTGACGGTGACGGTTGCAGATTCCATCTGGCTCCAGGAGTTGACCTTTTACAAAGAAACCATCCTTGAAAAACTCAACCGGAAACTGGGCAGAAAAGCGGTTGACTGTATAAATATCAGGGTTGGGTCCCGATAGCACGAAAATTCCGGATCCCGGGGACACAACAGGTAAATACAAGTAGAATTTATTTTGTAGCCATGAAAACCAATTTTAGTCTTTACGATATCGACCACTTACAGGGAAAGTATCAAAGTCGAAATTCAAGCAATTTTGACACGAAGTCAAATCAAGAGAATCGGAATTAAATACCATGTTCAAAAGCGTTCTTCAAATTGGCACTTACTATCGAAAGGGCGGCGCAGCTCGTGCAATGCAACGCCTTCATAGGGGTTTAATCGAATGTGGACATGCCAGCCAAATTGTTTCTCGTGAAAGGCCGGCAACTGACTCAATTATTTGCATAAAACCTCTGGATACTGAAAGGGATCGAAAGGAGCATTTCCTAAGCTCGGTAATTCAACGGTTTTACATTGATTCGAGTCGTACCGCGTTAAGTAATACACTTTTCACATTCTATCAACCCGGTCTGGACTTAACCTGCCTCGAAATCGCTCATTCCGCTGACATCATTCATCTGCACTGGATCATAGATGAAATGACGCCTCAGATGGTGAAGCAACTAACATCATTGAAGAAGCCAATTGTCTGGACTCTTCATGATCAGTGGGCATTTACAGGGGGTTGTCACTATTCCGCCGGTTGCATGGAATATTGTTCAAATTGTGAAAGCTGCCCCCAGCTTGATCGAGATCCTTTGAAAATAACAGAAACATTGTTGAAAGATAAAAAGGAGCTTTTCGATAACCCTTTATTGACGATTGTCACTCCCAGCCAATGGATGGCGGATTGCGCGGCCAAGAGTACGGTCTTCAGAAATCACCGCATTGAAGTGATTCCAAACGGCATAGAGACGTCCGTGTTTTCTCCCATGCCTAAAGCGTATGCAAAGAAAATGATTGGCATAAACGAGAGAAGCAAAACTATTCTTTTTTGTGCTTTTGCCGGTGACGAGAAAAGAAAAGGATTTTCAGATTTTACAGCTGCCATCGGCTATGCCATGTCAAATTTCGAATTTAGACGCAAGGTCGAAAAATCAGAACTTGAGTTGCTTTTCTTAGGGGGAAGCGAACAAACGTTTGATCAAACGGAACTGCCCGTCAAAAATCTTGGGCTTTTTGATTCGGACGCAGAGATAACCATGGCATATGCTGCCGCCGACCTCTTTGTGCTACCCTCTTTAGAAGACAACTTTCCCAATACCATGCTGGAAGCAATGAGTTGTGGCACCCCACTAATTGCCTATTCGACAGGCGGTATACCCGAAGCGATTACCGATGGGGACAACGGTCTTATTGTTCCGACAGGCGATTACAGAAAGTTGGGTGATGCGATTTGCTCCCTTATGGAGAACGAAGAGCTCCTCAAACATATGGGGAGGCGGGCACGTGAAAAAGCTTTGCGAGAATTTACTATAGATACGCAAGCAACCAGGCATTCTCATCTATATGAGACACTCCTCAGGGATAAAAGCAAACTACCCAAAAAATCCAGCCCTATTCACAAACGTGCAGCACAATTTGGGAATATCGCTCACAATGGAAATGTTCATACAGCAATCGCTACATCCATAGGCCCCCGATCCGATCTTATTTTTGACGCAGTTTTACTGAATTCACTCAACGCATTGGATTGCAGCCGAAACGATCTAATCAAGGAAAGTTTAGAGAAAGAATTCGAGATTCGGAATTTAAAGGGAGCTGCCGATGAACGACTGCAATTATTGACGGAAAATTCAGGAAAATATGAGAAAGAGCGCGAATCTCTATTGCTGGCGCTAGCGGAGCAAAAAACCCGCACAAATAAATTGGAGCAGCAAGCCGGATCCCTTTTAAAGGAAGTTAAAATAAATGAATTGAAGATTCAGAACCTTAAGGAAGTTGCCGATGAACGACTTGGGTCATATGAAAAGGAGCGCGAATCTTTAATGCAAATCGCCGGAGAAAGACATGCGCATATCGAAACTTTAGCGCAACAAAATGAGGATCTGAGATCAAAAAGAATTTCATTCGCCTCCCTTACCCGAAAAACTAAAAAGAAATTCCAGAATTGGCACAAGTATAATTATTTCAAAACCTTTCTTGATCCTCGTTTGGGAATTCTTGAACAGTATCCACCAAGAAAGCTTAAAATACCAAAAAAATATCTCAGAACCAAGTGGCGTACGCAATATCCCTCCATCAGTATCGTAACGCCATCCCTGAATCAGGGTGTTTTTATTGAACGAACCATTGAAAGCATTTTAATGCAGAACTATCAACACTTAGACTATCACATAGTTGATGGCGGTTCGAAAGACGCTACCCTAAACATATTGGGGTCTTTAGACAAGCCTTCGATTTCTTGGTGCTCCGAGAAAGATAGTGGTCAGGCAAACGCGATTAATAAGGGATTTCGAAAAACAAAAGGCGATATAATGGCATACATCAATTCCGATGATATGCTTTTGCCGGGTAGTCTTCATTACGTGGCAGGATTCTTTTTCAAAAATCCCAAAATAGATGTCGTTTACGGGCATCGGATAATAATTGATGAAAACGATTTTGAAATCGGCAGGTGGGTAATGCCAAGGCATGATAACGAAGTTTTGAAGTGGGTAGATTTTATCCCTCAAGAAACGCTTTTCTGGCGCAGAAGAATATGGGAAAAAGCAGGTGGATGCATTGACGAAAAATACGACTTCGCCATGGACTGGGAGTTGATTTTGCGTTTTCGGAAAGCAGGCGCAAAGTTCAGGCGAGTGCCTCGATTTTTAGGCGAATTTCGACGTCATTCGCAACAAAAGACTTCAAAGGAAATCGAAAAGCAGGGCGAAATTGAGATGCAGCAATTGAGAAAAAGAAGTATCGGCTATCAAACTGATTATGAGGAAATTAATAAAAACATTCGTTCATATATGAATGCCCATAAACTTCTAACCAAATTGCATCGCGTTGGAATCCTAAGCTATTAAACTTTTCGATATCGCATGTTATAATCATCCAAACCCGCACATCACCGGATTACCTACCCCATAACATATTGAGTCGAGGGTATTCATATCGGACCCCAGCAAAATCTCAGATATCAGTGTTGCCCCCAATAGAAAAATCTCCCTGGCCCAGAAGCGTTTGAGGGTGGTGAGGCCGGACGGCGATGCAAAATCGGGATTTAAAGCAATTTCATGCTCCTTTTTGGTTTAAAGATTGCGTGTACTATTAAAATTCCTTGTGACTGCTGCCTTTACCAACCAGAGAATCGTTCCCATTGTAGGCAAAAACAGTAAACTCGTAGGTACCGGTTCCTGTGGGAGCTTGAGAAGGACAGGGCCCCTGATAGTTTGACAAACTTCCATAGGGGATGATCCCCTTTCCATCGTTTGAAACCTTCCCCCCACCGTGATCGTAGTCGTTGTTTTGAATATCGATGACTTTCACTTTAAAATAGGCGGTATCCTTCGGAACATCTGAAACGCTGATTTCAGGGTTTTTTGGGTCAAAGCATTTTCCATAGTCTTTCGGCCAGGTAAAGCTTATAATTATTCGTTTTACATTGGGATTGTCTCTGGCGTTTTTAGTGTCGTCATCGGTGCACCCTGCCATCATAAGGACTAATGCAATAATCAGATACCGGGATTGAATCATATCATCCCTCCTGAAAAATGATTTATTGTTCAGAATCATCGATAGTCTGTTAAGTTGTTGCACAAACAAAATTAAAGATAGGCGTTACTTTTCTTTTTTCATAATCCCCATGGAAATAAGTGTCTCGTACATCACTGGATGAATATTTTCCAATATCAGTAAAATGATGTTTTTTTAATAAATTATCAATCTCTTCCACTGTAATGCCAAATTTATAGGGTTCACCAAGCTTCTTTACCATTTTGTACATCACTTTTCCCAGCCGTTCTGTTGATGTTCCATCAATAACTTCCGGCGGAAAATAGTCAAAAGCAACTTTACTTCCCCGGGCCGAGTTCTCGACGATAAATTCTAACATTTGTTCCACTGATTCCTTCTCAAGATAGTAAGTCACACCTTCCCATATGAAAAGCGTTTTTTCTGACGGTGCATATCCACTTGAAATAAGCGACTCCTTTAAATCATCCATCTCAAAGTTAACAGGAATATAGGTAATATTGTCAGGGATATCTTTTATATTCTCTTTTATTTTAGCCAGCTTGTCTTTTTGTGTGCTGGGATGATCAACTTCAAAAATCCTTGCATTGGGTAAGATATCGCGAAAGCAATATGCACTCATATCATACCCTGCACCGAGAATAACAAGTTGAGTATACTCGCCGGGAAAACACTGTTTTATACATTCATTCATAAAACGAACACGGGCTATAACTGAAATGTAAAAACCTGGATATTTAAATTTTCCGAGCAGTTTCATAATCAATTTATAAATGGGGTTATAAATAATTTTTTGCCATTTATTCCCCAGGAATATCTGGGCATAGGGATCATAAATAACACGGTCCTTTTCTGATCGCATTGACTCCACCGCTCTATAAGCTGCAACACCTTCTGCAGTATCGCTGGATTTACTTTTGTGCATGATACAAATCCTCCTATAGTTGTTGGATCCTTTGATATTTAGTGCCCGAACGAAAACTGTCTTTTTCGCCAATCTCTGCGTCAGATAAAAATTTTAATCCTCGAAATACCAAATGTATTCCTGTGGTTAAAATTTTGATCTTTCTTGACCTTGACAAAAAATCCTAGTTTTCGTTCAGACACTATATTAGTATCAAACTTAAAACTTCACGTTGAAACCAGCTTCATGCCTTTAAAGCAAAGAACCAGATGGAGGCTTGACGGCAATATCTCCCATTGAATTTTTCCATGCATTAAAACCAGCCTGTAAAAGGACATCCACTGCACGGTCTGTGTACCCTTCCTTTTGCATCTGGTGCCAGATCATAGCACCTTTTAGAATGTATTGGTCTCTTGCCATAAGTTCCTTGGGAAAATGCAAATACCCGTCCTTTTCGCGGGTGCAAATATTATGATTTTCCAGCAATTCATCTAATCGGTTACTGAACGAAGGCCAGAAAGACCGATCCGAACGTATTTTTCCGCTGCACGTTGCCAGCAGTACTGCTTCCGGATCATTTTTCTGGATTGTAAACCATGGCATGATGGCCAGATGCCCTAAATTATCCAGACTGAACGCAAACTGACTTGGGTATAAACCGTCGCCCCCTTTCTGATAAATAATGTACCTTGATTGTGCCGCGAAGCCATTAGTCCCGGTGATGATGATACCATCATCATCGAGAAGTTTATCGGCCTGATACAAGATCTGTTTTCTAATTTCAGGTTTAAAATAAACTAACATATTCATGACACGACAGACTTTGGCTGGCGGGAGTTTCAAATTCAATATTTCTGATTTGATGAATCGGAGGTTGCCTGTTTCGAAATTACGGATGTGGTTATGTATGAGTCTGTTCCCATCCTTTTCCACTGTTTCACTGTCCGTTATACAATCTGGACTATTTGAGTCTCTCAGCAGAGGAAAAAGATCTGAAAAAAGCTGTTTAAACTGGTTTTTGATCCTCACTGGGTCCGGATGTACAGCCGACCTGGTGGTGCCGGGCAATATCTGAAAATATTGGAATCCATCCTTTTGGTCAAAACAGGCATAATTTCCGTCTTTGTCGTATAAAACATAATCGGCAAAGGCTTGGTCGACTCCGATAATTTGCCAGTCAGTAAATCTTTGGGCTGTCTCTGCCGTTGTGACAGGCGGGAACCCGCACCCTATATCAACAAAGAGAAGCGGTTCTTCCCCAGACATCCAATTCAGTAGTGAAACATAATCATCTAATTTTTTGTGGCGAAATGGAAATGTAATGGGGGGGATACGTCCCCCCCATGCCCCTGGTAACATATTTGGGATGGTCAAAGACAACCACTGGATGAGAACCGGACTAAACTGGGCTGGCGAATATTTGGAGCGTTTCATTAGTGTCAACAATCGAAGGATATAGCCCTGTGCATCGTCTGGCAGATTTGACCAGGATATGGCGCCGGCCAAATGTTGCGGCAAACCCATCCCTAAATATTGCTCAACCAGGTTATCAAACGCTGCCTTTCTCTTGCTTCCCAATTTCTGCTCCCAAATATTCAAACTAATTTTACGCTACTTGTTCAGCCAGATATTAAATTGAGTTCCTGAGAAACCCTCCTCTCCAGGCACGGGCTGTTTAATATTTTTTACATAGCTTTTGGCAAATATATAATGTCTAAACCCGGACAGAATTATAAAAGGTGAGTCTGAATTGACCTTTTGAACTACAGTGTTCAGCATTTTTTTTCTGGCATCAGGATCAGTGCTCAGGCGTTGCTGAACCAGCAGTTTATCCACTTCTTCGGAAGAATACTTACTCAAATTCAAAGGACTCTTAGAATGAAAATATGCCAGTGAAATGGGTCCCATATCATAGCCTCCAGGGAACCGCCACGAGGTCATATCATATTGCCCAGTGAACAATTGCATAATAATAGAGGAAAAATCCATGGGCATTGGGTCCACTTTAATGCCAATTTCTTTCATCATCTGTTGGACAATCACACCCGCTGCCCTACCCCGTGAAGTGGCTGTATGAAGATATTTTAATTCCACAGGTTTGCCATAATCAGCCATCAAGGCCCGGGCCTTCTTTAAATCATGATGCAGATAGCCGGTATTGTTTGAATTTGGTTTATCTTCATGCCAATTTTCTGTGTAAGGCACTGTATTTTTATAATTGGCTTTTATATACTTTTTTTGATCCCAGGCAAGCGCAATGGCATTTCTTACCCGAACATCATTCAAAGGTGGTTTTTTGCTATTAAGAAGCAGAACTAAACAACTTCTATAGTCCACAATATGGGTGGAAAATTCAGGATTAGAAGTCAACTTTTTAACATGGGTCGGCCAGTCGGTCATGATCATATCGACCTGTCCGGAAACCAATGCAGCATAACGGCTTTCATGGTCAGGCATTATGAGGTAGACAATTCCATCCAAATATGGTTTGCCTTTTTGCCAATAATCAAGGTTCTTCACCAATGCAATACGATTTCCACTCTTCCATTCCTTAAAAAGGAATGGTCCAGTACCAACCGGCGAACGGTGTTGGGTGCCCTCTTTAACTGCTTTGGGCGATGGTATGGGAGAAACAAACCCCGCTGGATTTGTCAGAATTGAAGTAAAAGGAAGCCAGGCATGCTTCAAGTTAAATTGCACCTCATACTCTCCTGTTTTTACCACCGATAAAATAGGCTTGATCGTAATTTTAAAAATCAATCGGGTTTCAGGATCTAAAATACGCTTCCAGTGAAAAACCACAGCATCGGCATTAAACGGTGTCCCATCGTGAAATTTAACCCCTTGTCTGAGTTTAACAGTCCATGTTTTTCCATCAGCAGATGATGAGGCTGATAATCCTAAAACAGGGATAAGTTCGCCGTTTTCTCCCCGATCAAAAAGCATTTCCATGATCCGATGGGCCACTTCACTACCAACACCAAAAGGGGAGCGGGTTTTAAGGACATCAAATCCGGAAGCACTGCCCCAGGAAACAATACGCAGAGTGCCGCCATATTTCGGTTCACCCTCACTGGCCGAGGAAATCCCCATTGTCATGATTAGTATTCCAAAAACAAGTACGGCAAACAGGATCATTTTTAAACCATTTGATTTGTTTCTAATTCCTTCCATGTGGTGTTCCTCCTTTTTAAACTCTGATGATTTACTTGTAGCCGTTTTCAAATTCAATATGGGATCGTTTTTTTCAGCATTCCGGAAAGTGGCATGCAACCTTATGTCCCGGTTCTATCTCATTTAATTCAGGTTCCTTTTTTTCGCACAGCACCTGAGCCTTTGAGCACCGCGTACGGAACCTGCATCCTGAGGGTGGATTAATTGGAGAAGGTATTTCTCCTGTGTTTGTTTTACCCGAAGACAGTCGGAACCCAGAACTTGGAATAGCGCTAAGCAGGGTCTTTGTATAGGGATGAAGATGATCATGGTAAAGTTTTTCAGATGGTACTTGTTCGCAAAATTTCCCCAGATACATGACTGCTACGGAATCACAGACGTTCTTTACCACTGCCAGATCATGGGATATAAACAGCATGGTAAGTCCATGTTTTTTTCTCAAAGTCTCCAACAGATTTAAAATCTGGGCTTGGATAGAGACATCAAGAGAAGAGACCGGCTCATCACAGATCAAAAACTTAGGATCTGCCATCAAAGCCCTTGCAATCTGGACACGCTGGCATTGACCTCCAGATAGCTGGAATGGGCGTCTGTAACAAGTCTTTGGATCAATTCCAACGGACTCAGCCATTTCCAATGCAAGATGGGTTTGCTCCTCTTTCTTTGCCTTTCCTACAATCTTAAGCGGGGCTGAAATACTATCAATAATTTTCCGTCTTGGATTCAGTGATGAAACCGAGTCCTGAAAAATCATCTGGAACTGTGGTCTTAATTGTCTTAATCGATTTTTATTCACACAGGTCAGATCTTCTTCCTGAAAAAAAATCTTTCCTGACGTTGGCTTTGGAAACTGCATGATTGCCCCGGCAATCGTAGTTTTTCCGCATCCGGATTCACCTACCAGTCCTAATGTTTCTCCTTTTGGTACCTGAAAGCTGACGTTAGACACCGCATGAACTTTGTGCCTGTGGCCTGCATTAAAGTGAACTGTCAGATTCTTAACACGAAGAAGCATATCTTTCATGATGCTTCTCCTATGGGATACCAGCAGGCAAACAGATGATTTTTTCTTATGTCAGATCTTAACAAAGGTTCTTTTTTGATGCATTTATCCTGAACGCAGGAACACCGGGGTGCAAAACAACACCCTATGATCGGTTCCATTAAATTTGGCGGCTGTCCATCAATGGCGGCGAGAATTGTGTGAGGTGGCGTATCAAGACGGGGGATCGAGTCCATCAAAGCACGGGTGTATGGCATACGCATATGGGTAAACAGATCAATTGCCGGTGCCTGCTCAACAATTTCACCTGCGTACATGACCGCAATTTCATCGGCTCTACCCATCGCTACCCCCAGATCATGAGTGACCAGGATCATTGACATCTTTTTTTGGGATTGCCTTAAGGCCAAAAGATCAAAAATCTCTTTCTGAACCGTAACATCCAGTGCAGTTGTGGGTTCATCAGCGATTAGTAATTTGGGATCGCAGGAAAGTGCAATCGCAATAGCCACCCGTTGACAAATACCACCTGATAGCTGGTGAGGATATTGATCAAATCGTTGTTCAGGCATTGGAATACCCACTGAATTCATAAGCGCTATTACTTTTTCCCGTGCCTGTTTGCGATTCAAACCCATATGGTGCAAAAGAGGTTCAGCAATCTGCTTTCCTACTTTCATCACCGGATTAAGACTTGACATAGGGTTCTGAAGGATCATGGCAATTTTACAGCCACATATTTTGTTGAACTCTTTTTGAGAAAGATTGGATAGATCATCATATCCATAAAAAAGGATACGAGAATTTTTTGGCACAACAGCAGCTTTTGGCAGCAATCTTAAAATTGATTTACAAAGGATGCTCTTTCCCGAGCCTGATTCACCAACGATTGCAAGGGTTTTACCCTCCTGAAGTCTGAAAGAAACGTTGTTCACCGCTTGGATAATGCTATGGGCCGTATGAATATTTACGTTAAGGTTTTCAACCTCTAAAGTTCTGGCAGGCAAGGAATTATTCAAAGCTGTCCCTCCTTTGCATCAACCAGGTTACGCAAATAATCACCCATAAGATTAAAAGAAAGAACCGTCAAAAACATGATAAAGGAAGGCAATAGTGTGATAAAAGGCGCCTCACCCAGCACCTCCCTGCCGTCAGCAATCATCCCACCCCAGCTTGGGATGGGTGCCGGGACGCCAAGGCCCAGGAAGCTAAGCACACCTTCAGCCATTATCATATACCCAACGAGCATCAATGCATATGCGGCCATGGGAATAAGGATATTCGGCAGTATTTCAAAAACCATGAGATACACATCTTTTTGCCCCATCATCTTTGCTGCCTGTACGAATTCGCTTTGTGCAAATTTAAGGGTATTGGCCCTTGCTACCCTGGAAAAGGCAGGGATGACAAGTATGCCGAGAGCAATGACAAGATTTTCTATCCCCGGTCCCAAGTAAAAAGTAATGGCCAGCATGAGTACAATCCCGGGAAACGCCAGAATAATATCCATGGTTGCCATAATTGCAGTTTCAAGTGTTCCCCGGTAAAACCCTGCCAGCAGACCCAAGGTTCCGCCAAGGATAAGACCGATTACCGGTACGACCAACCCTATAGTGAGCGATATGCGTGTACCGAAAATCAACCGTGTAAAAATATCACGACCCATCGTATCTGATCCAAGAAGATATAACCCCTTCTCGTAAATTTGTTCTCCATTATTATCGGTGAGCAGTTTCTCAACACGGGTTCCAGGAGGGGCTGCCGAATTATCCCAATCCATATGGTCATATTCGGGCAATGGCAGAAAATCGGCACAAAGGGCAACGATAACGGTCAATATTATCCAGGTGATGGAAAACCAGAATGAGATACCAGGCTTATTTTTATTAAATGATTCAGCCATTACTCACCAACGTCTTATTCTGGAATCTTATTCTGGGATCAAGAAAGGAATACAGGATATCAACAAAAAAATTAATGAGGACATAGGCTATGGCTATTAACA
>Ga0233437_1001419_pt1 | contig 43977 bp, 41 predicted proteins | sample SI_122_August201_FD_182714 | JGI IMG/M metagenome (GOLD analysis project Ga0233437, IMG submission 182714) | Seawater microbial communities from Saanich Inlet, British Columbia, Canada - SI_122_August2016_200_MG | ecosystem: Environmental > Aquatic > Marine > Inlet | place: Canada: British... | reverse complement strand
GCATCTCTCGGGTCAATACCGGCGATTGTGGCCGGTTTTTGGGATACCATTCCATCTCACAGGACGCAGCTCGCAACTCTGGATCCATCATTCGCGTTCACCCCGAACAGGCAATTCCGTCCTTCTTGCCACTGAATCCCCGCAACAGAGTGAGACGGAATCCCCGAGTACTACTGATGCCCGCGGAATCGTGGCCTAGTACAATGAGCCTCTGGAGGTTCTATGTATAGCTATCGCGAACTCGATGACCCACGCCAGGTATTACCGATTGCCCGATCGGCCTATGCACTGAGATACTCAGAGCAGGGCTCTGTTGAGGAATGGCTGTCTTCTGCCATCGACCACGAGCGCAAACTGTATGGTGTCTATGATGGCGAGGCTTTACTGTCTGCGTTCATGCTATATGACTTTGACATGCGGTTGCGAGATTCACTTGTCGCAATGGGCGGTATCGGTTTGTTGTGCTCACGTCTAGATGCAAGAGGAAAGGGTACCGTACGCACCATGCTGACCCATGCTCTGCAAACCATGAAAGAGCGAGGCAACGTCGTTTCAGTTCTAGACCCCTTTGATGAATCCTTCTATCGTAACTATGGATGGGAGAAATTTACGAGACGCCAAACCATCGAGCTTAGCCCAAGCGGCCTTTGCGTTCCTGAATCATCAGGTCCTGATATCGTATCTGCAGACCTGCCCATTCCAGATGAAGAGTCAATGGCGTTCTATAACGATTACGCAAGCAAACATGGCACGCTCGCGCAACGAAGCCGGCAGCAGTGGGCCAGTCGCATGGAAGTGCTTGCGTGGAGCCCGGATGTGGCAACACGTGGTGTCGTTCGGTTCTCCCAAAATGGAGATATGCTCGGTCTAATGGAGTATGAATTGTCGCGCAAGGCCGCTGAATATCGCTCGACATTCACTGTCAACCTTCTGGCGCCTGGCAACGAAAACGCACTGCATGAGATGCTGCGATATCTCAAACGATTGTCGCATCAGGTCTCGACGATTCGACTGAACCTTCCATTGGATACCGAGCTCTGGCCGTATTTCTCGGATCGGCCTACGAAAACCTCGGTAAGCGATGAGTTCATGATCCGCATCGTCTCGATGGAGGCACTCGACGGCTTATCGATGGAGATGCCAGACATGTGTGTGGCCGTTGACGTAGCGGATTCCCAAGCTTCCTGGAATCAGGGCGTATGGGTGCTAACAATCGATTCAGGGATTCTCCGAATCGAACGAGGAGAACAAGCCGACGTGAGTTGTGGAATCGGCGCCTTGTCAAGCGTGATCTCTGGATTCTCGACCTTCAACGAGATGTTCCGTGCGAAACGTGCCGAAGCGCTGGACACGTATCGAGGCCAGGATTTCCCAAAAACCTCTCCATACCTTGCCGACCATTTCTGATGGTCGCCGAACGCTTTCGAGTGGTCGCGGAGCATTTCGATTGATCGCGACCACTTCTAGAACCATTTGGTGCAAGTGCTGATTGGCGATGCGGCCGTAGTTATTCCTCGAGCATATTCTCAAAGGAACAACGTAGGCGGAGCAGCCGTAGTTATTCCTCGGACAGCTTCTCAATGGAACAACGTGGTCGGCTAAGCCGACCACGATATACTGCGTGAGAGTGCTCAAGGAGGATGTTCAATGGATGCGAGACGCGCCGCTCGATATGGACGGCTAGCAACGCAGTTGCGAGACTTGATTGAGGATAAATCACCGACACTTCAAGCAGCCATGGCTACTATTTGCGCCGTTCTTCACGCCAAGATGAGTCACCATTTCTGGACGGGATTCTACTTCGTAGCTGGTGAAGACGAATTGCACGCTGGCCCCTATCAAGGTCCAGTTGCCTGCCAAATCCTCAAAGGACAAGGTGTTTGCGTTCAGGCCGTGCGCACCAAAAAGCCCGTTGTTGTTGACAATGTCAGTGCATTCCCAGGCCATATCGCTTGTGATTCTCGATCGAAGAGCGAAATCGTGATTCCGTTGCTAAAGGAGGATCGAGTGGTTGCCGTTTTCGATGTGGATTCGTCTGACTTGAGCCAGTTCACTGAAGACGACATTGAGCCTCTCGCCAAGATCTTGAAACTGCTAGCTCCCTATCTCTAGACCTGCTCTGCGTAGCGAATAATCACCTGGTACATCGCATCAGCCCCAAATTGAACGGAATCAATCGGAATGCGTTCGTCAGCAGCGTGGATGGTTTCAAAGAAATTGAATCCTGCAGGAAGATTCATTGGAATGAAGCCGTATGTCTGAATGCCCAAGGCATCAAAATGCCGCGCATCCGAACTGCCCGGTAGCAGATATGGGACTTGATGTGAGCCAGGATGCGCTTTCGCAAGAATGTCGGCTAGAAGTGGGAATAGATTCATGTCTGTGTCCGTCTTGCCTTCATCGAACAGGAGAACCTCAAGCTCCAACGCCTCTCCCAACAAATCCTCAAGCTCAGCAAACAAATCCTGGGGGGTAAATCCAGGCAACAGGCGCGCATCTAGGCCCACAACGATTTCCGATGGAATTACGTTCGGCTTCTCTCCGCCACGTACAAGAGTCGCATTTACTGTATTGCGAAAGAGTGGTTCGAGATTGCGTCCCGTGTCTCCAAGCAAGCCAAGAATATGATCCGTCCATCTTGGGTTCAGCAACAGTCGAAAGAGGGCGCGTTTGTGCAGTGGCAATGCCTTGGCCATGGCATGAACCATGCGTCTGGTGACTGATGTGATGTGAATCGGTAGGCGACGGCGGTTGAGCGTTGAAAGCACGTGTCCCAGCCGGGCCATACTTCCGCCGCGCATCGGTCGCGCACCATGACCTCCAGGCCCACGAATTGTTGCCTCCAACCAGCAGGGTTGCTTCTCGCCCGTCTGAATCATGTATACGGGGGTATCGCCAATGTAGAGAGGGAAGCCTCCGAACTCTCCCAATGCATAGTGAACATCCTTGAAAAGAGCGGAATGGGTTTCCACCAAGTACTTGGCTCCCAGCGATCCACCAGCTTCTTCATCACTGACAGCAACAAACACAATATCACCTGCAGGCTGACAATTGTCGGACGCGGCCCTGAGCATCGCTGACATCATCATGGCGATGCCTGCCTTCATGTCCAGGGCGCCTCGGCCCCAGATACAACCATCTTGCATCCGCCCCTCAAAAGGAGGAACCGTCCATTGCTGGTGAGCCGTCGTGACGACGTCGACATGACCAAACAGCAGGAGTCCTGGAGCTTCCCCCCTACCAGGCAGGCGCGCGACCAAATTGGGACGCTGAGAGTCCTTTGCCAGAATTGAGGATTCAATACCCGCATTCCGCAACAGTCCTTCAAGATAATCGATACAGGCACGCTCATTGCCAGGAGGATTGGTCGTATCGAATCGAATCAATTCTCGTAGGATCGTTGCTGCAGTTGGCTGAGTCATCGTTCCTCCTCATCGCCTTTGCACGTGACCATACTGATACAATTCATGAGGTACAAATCGCTGCTACCACGGAACCGAGGCAAAGAGGAGGATGGGGGCAGACGATGCCCGCGATCTGGCACTTGAGTCGTAGGCCATGGACATGTCCCTGTGCCGTTGCAGCGCCATCATGCATCCTGCTCTACGAAGAGGTGCTGATGAGGGAGAAAGCACCATGTTCATGTGTGCATCTTCGCTCAAGTTGTCATATTGCTTTTGTTTGGGGTTTAATAGCACGAGGTGATCGCCATGAGGAAAATCGCACTGTTCATTCTTGCCCTTTGTCTGGCAACGCTCGTAGGGTTCACGCTCGTCGCGGGATCGATCAGCGTGACTTATCTTGGGCATTCTTGTTTCACGATCCAGTCGGAAGAAGGCCCCATCATCATGCTCGACCCTTATGCGTCCCATGTACCCTATCCCGCACTGCCTCAACCAGCGGACATCGTATTGATGACGCATTCTCACATCGACCACTGTCCTTCGTGCAACAGAGAGAGCGATCGCATTTTGGGAGATCCAATTGAGATCAAGCCTTGGGACAGAATGGGACGTGTTCAGGACCGAGACCTCACTGTTACTGATGATTTGCTCGTTCGTGTTACTGGGGCAAGTCACGTAACAGCATTGGGCGGAGGATCCGGCTATGTATGCTTGCTCAGTTTCGAGGTCGGCGGACTTCGATTTGCCCACCTTGGCGACCTCGGCAAGGTACTAACCGAGGAACAGATCACCGCACTGGAAGGCGTTGACGTATTGTTCCTGCCTGTTGGAGGTGCCTTCACCATTGACGCGACCGAAGCATTGACTGTCATTGCTCAATTGCCTTCTCTGAAGATTGTCTTTCCCATGCACTACAACGTGGAGGGAATAACGCCCTGGCCAACCATTGCTCCTCTATCAGATTTCGTCCTGCTAGCTGAATCCATCCACACGATGATTGAGCAAGAGACTCACCAGGTAGTGATTGATTCGGAGGCATTGCCAGAGAGCGTGGAAATCTGGATTCTCGACTTCATGGAATAGTGTGCTCCCGTCGATGGCTATCGCCCCGTTCCGCTGAAACCAGGTCCGCTTCGGCACTGAGTTTCGAGTATTCGATTCGCAGCAACGCCTCTTCGGTCCCAATCCACGCAGACAGAATCCGGGCAAGGATTGCACGAACAACGAGCGCGAGCGGGTAGGTGAAGACAAACAAAGCAAGGACGACTTTGGATCGAGTGCCGATAAACAAAAGACCGGGCAGGAATGTCAATAGGTTGAGCGGCAGCGTCTTGCGCCATCGAATCTTGTGACGCACCGCTCGTTCAGCCTGCATCAGTAGACGATCGCTTTCGGAAGTCGGGGCAATCGGCAGCTGACTAGATCCCAGAGCGTTCCTCATCCTGCCGGCCGCCTCTTGATGGAGGTCGCCAAGAGAGCCTGGACGTGGCTTTCGGCCTACTGGTCTTCGATCTGATCCTGAGCGCCGCATACATAAAGGGTCCAGCAGGTTTGTGAAGATTTCGTGTGTGGATCAGAGAAGGATCCTAGTCCTCCAATTGCGCGCCGAGCACACGCAATGTTTCCTCGGAGACAAAGCCCTCTGCATTCCATCCGAGCTCATCGTATGCTCCTGCTAGCATCGCCCTCATGTCGGGCACAGTTCCCAGGGTGCCTCCATCTTCAAGAGGCACCAATAATGCCGGTGGGAGGCAGTCATCTTTGGCTGTCGATCCCCGCTGCTGGTTGATCCATCGCTTCACAGCAAGGATTCGTTTGCCTGTCGACATCAGCTCATCCAGCGATAGATCCCACCCCGTTACCACGTTCACTGCATTCACAACAAGATCGGTTCCCGGATTCTGAAACTGACACCAATCCAATGCGTTATACAGCGTCCGCCAAATCATCTGACGCGCAGCCATTCGGCCTTTGGCTTCACTGGACTCGAACCGATCTCCAGGCTCAATCCTCAAGAACTCCAATTCGATCTGTCCTGTATCTACGGTGTACATGTCGCCCTGCATGTGGCAGGCACCACGAGAAGACAGAACATAGGCGACGGCTTGGCCGTGGAAAGCACGCGGGTCGTGCATGGGTATTTCCATGCCTCGAACCGTCACTGCCAGCTCAGGAACGCCAGCTTCTTTCGCCACGTGCCGGCTACCTTCGGCCATTTGCACACCAAATCCCGTTCGTCGAGCGATCGCATCGATGGCTGGAGCAAGCATCTGCGGTTCGCCGTATCGAAAAGTCATGCCACCGGTTTGCGAAGCGTCGAGTACTCCTCGCTCGAACAACTCACAAACCAAAGCGAGCGTTCCGCCCGTCGAAATGGTATCTAGTCCATAGACATTGCACAGATGGCCAGCCTCGATCACCGCTTCCAAATCGTCAATTTGGAGCATCGAACCTAGGGCTCCCAGCGTTTCAAACTCCGGTCCGTCGACACGATTGAGTCCGCGTTTCGGAACTCGCGTTTCCCGACCACAAGCAATCGGACACTTGAAGCAGGCGCGCCCGCGCACCAGATATTCCTCTGTCATGCGAACACCTGAAAGGTTGCCTGCTCCTTCCCACTCGCCAACCTGGAAATTGCGAATTGGCAGGTCGCCATACATGGCAGCCATATCCAAGTATCCAGCAGTCCCTGCCATCCGAATGGCCCCAGCTGCCATATCCTCGCTCGTATGCTCGTAGATGGCGGCAACGATGTCCGCCAACTTTCCAGGATTATCGACGGGAACCGTGCCGGTTCCACGCACGGCAATTGCCTTCAAGTTCTTCGAACCCATGACAGCGCCTAGGCCACAGCGCCCGGCAGCACGACCGTGATCGTTCATGATCGATGCGTACTTGACACAGTTCTCGCCCGCAACACCAATGCAGGCAACACGCACGCCGGGATCGCCCAGCTGTTCGCGAATCGCATCCTGGGTCTGATAGGTGTCCAGTCCCATTAGCTCTGTGGCATCTCGTAATTCAGCGAGGCCGTCGCGCAGTAGCAGCCACACAGGCACATCGGACCGCCCGAGAACCTCAACAGCATCGAATCCCGCGAATCGCAATTCTGGTCCGAAGAATCCGCCACTATTAGATTCTCCCCACAACCCTGTGAGTGGCGATATGGCAGAGACGCTGAATCGTCCAGCTGATGGCAGGTTCGTTCCCACAATGGGGCTGGTTGTCCAAATCAACGGATTGTCAGCCCCGAGAGGTTCGATGTCGGCCACGGCCTTGCCCGCAATGATTGCAGCAGACCATCCGCTACCGCCGAGAACCCTCCGAGCTGTATTCGAGTCAACGGTGCTCTCCGTGAATACTCCTGTTGACAAGTTTGCGTGCAACACACGCATGCCCGTATCAGAAACCAATGGCGTTTCCTTCATAGACAGCCTCAAACAGTCTGCGCAGCTCTGCAGATGTTGCCGCTCGGCCTGAAGTGATCATCTGTGTGTCGTTCTCTGCATCCGCTACCATCTTCTCCAATACGGCCTCGAATCCGTCTCGATCGATTCCGGCTTCTACTAGCGATAGAGGGTTTCCAATATGCCCAGCAAGATTGCGTACGGCCTGAGCCAGCGTGCATGCGCCCTGTTCTCCGCCAGCAGATGAAACGCCAATCCTCGCAGCCAGCAGCGCTGCTCTCTCTGGAGCTTCGCGCGCAATGAACTCGAGCGTATAGGGCAAGCATAGGCTTACAGCGCGACCATGGGGGAGTCCCAGCATGGCACCAAGAGTATGTCCCATGGCATGAGCCATTGAAGCCATTGAATTGCCAAATCCCAAGCCTGCACTCGTTGCTGCATGATGCATTCGGGTTCGGGCATCCATGTCCGTTCCATCCTCTACAGCGCGAGGCAAACAGGCGAAGACATCGGCCGCTGCATGTGCACAGAGACCGTCAGTCATATCCGTATGCCAGGTGCTTGTGAAGCCTTCGATAGCATGTGTCAATGCATCCAGTCCAGTATCGGCAGTCAGCTGCTTGGGCATGCCAGCAGCCATAGCTGGATCAACCAACGCCAGATCGGGAGCGTTCTCCCAGTTGCCAAGCCCCATCTTCCGTTGTTCGATCGGATCGGACAGCACAATGGCCCAGGTTACGTCGGCACCCGTTCCGCTCGTTGTGGGAATCGTCACCAAGCGCGCCTTGTTCCGTAGCCCTAGGTCAATGAATGGGCTGATTTCCGCAGGCTGGAGATCCGGTCGTTCGTACAACACCCAAATCGCTTTGGCTGCATCAAGCGGCGAGCCACCTCCAACACCGACAATCCAGTCGGGTTCAAACTCTGCTGCCATTGTGGCTCCGCGTTGCACAGTCGGAATCTCAGGATTGGCTTCGACCTCCGAAAACACCTGGATCTGGAACCCAACCGCTACGAGCCGTTCAACCACTCGATCAGCCAAACCTAGCTCAACGACACCGGGATCCGTCACCACCAGGGCACGCGTTCCATGGATCGTGGCGAGCGTGTCGAGAGCGTCTTCACCAAAGACAATTCGAGGCGATACAAAGGTCCACATAACGACCTCCTAAGCTTCCGGCCACAGTGTGGGGACGAGAGCACAGCAGGACACGATCTCCTTGGCTGCTTTGGGATAGCGCATGATCTTCATCAGATCGCCTTGAAGCTTGAGCTTGCGCATCATCATGCCCTGGATCGGATCGAGTGCGCCGTCGATCACCTTGCGCCACGTTCCGTAGGGAGCACTCACACAGTAAGCTGCTTCTTTCTCATCAGCTGATGCAAGCAACGCAGCATCTGGGCTCTTACCGTGATGGAGGCCAAGGAACAAGTACGCCGATTCGGGAAATGCATCGTCCGGTTGAACCTCAAACACGAAGTCCCCTTCCCAGTTTTGTGCTGAGCTTGCATAGGATTCGGATTCGTTCAGGAGTCGCGAAAGCTCCTTAATCCATTCATCAGACGGAAATCGATAGGACATGTTGTGTCTCCTTGCCTCATTTTTCAGGTATCTTGATGATCGACATCTGGGCGAGCGAAGGCAAGGATTCCTTTCAAAGGGCACTAGAGGCGATTACACTTTCGCGACTTGGAGGGGACATGAGAACTCGATTGGAGGCAACGGTTCGCGGACTTGTTCAAGGTGTCTTCTTCAGACATTACACGCGGCAGATAGCGCAAGAATTGGGGATTCTTGGCACCGTAGCCAACCAACCTGACGGCACGGTTTTTGTCACCGCTGAAGGTTCTCAAGAGGACGTGAATAAGCTATTGGAATGGCTGAAGCGTGGTCCTGAACTGGCGCGTGTCGATCACGTAGTCGTTGACTGGAGTAAGCCCCTCGGACAGACACACGACTTCACCATTCTTCGCTAGGCACAAGCGTTCACGACAGCAATGAGCAAAGCCGCAACTAGGGGACCGAGCCTTCATCGAACGTAACGGCGTCCTCTCGATCGGCCAAGGGCCTTGCGTATCTCCCGATAGTAAGTTGTTCGATAGTCACGCATGCGTTCACCTATATCTCTCCTGGGCGCTACGAGTTCTGAGCAAGGCAGATCGGCTCCGAAATCCTCGCATAGACGCGCATATTCGCGTCTCATGCGCACCTCAATTGAATCCACTCTCGTCGACAAGAATGCACCGAGAAGAACGGCAAGAGGGATAATGAATGGCGGCAAGAGGTATAGAACAGTGATCAGGCCTACTTCGTTCTCTACGACAAAAAAGAAGAAGAACATGCCCACTGTCGTGAGAATGACGATTCGTGCTGGTAGACGTTGAATGAACGTGCCCCGTCGCCGAGCGGTCTTGTCTGCTCGGATCAGCAGCGCATCACGTCTTGGGAACAGTTTCGAGTAACCGAAGCCCAAACTAAGATACAGCCGCATCTTCAGAGCCGTGAGAATCGCCTTCATCTTTGCTTGCTTGTGAGCAGATTCCATGCGCTCTCCTCGTGCACGTACTCACCACACTCCCCAGTTTTACACATTCTGTGAAGCCCAGCATCACCCGTCATGGCCCGTGTCGATCACGTAGACGTTGGCTGGAGTCAGCCCCTCGGACAGACACACGATTTCACGATTGTTCGCTAGACGCTGACATGTTGAGCGATCCAAGTCTGCACGTAATCTCTTCTGCACAAACGCGCGTTGTGCGATCCGCTGTGAAACGACTCACAGCCCACTGTCAATTAGCGCGCATACGTCGGTCGCTCCCTTCGAAATTCGGGAACCGCTACTCTTCCATAGTTGCGAGATCGACGCTCGAAAGCACGATCAGCGATACTCATTCGTAATGGCTTGCCTGTCGCAGTGGTTCTGCCTTCCAGACGCGCCTGAACGAGACGTGCGTATTCACGCCGCAGATTAATATGATGCGATTCTGCCTTGATTGTTACATAGACACCCACAAACGCAATAATAGGAACAATCACCGGCATCAAGAGAAACATCATCAATATAAGGGCGGCCTCATTCTCTGTCGCGAGAAAATAGAAGTAGATCCCCGCGACAACCAGCATGAGTACTCGCGTGGGGAGCCTCTGGATAAAGATCAGCCTACGATGCGTACGCTCATCCGCTTTTGCCAGAAGGGCTTCATCGTCGGAAAGACAAGCCGTTCGAATCAGCTCCATCTCCATTCGCAGTCGCTTCTTAATCACCACGAGTTTGCCAATCATCGTCTCGTATTCACGCATCATCCGAGTCATGATAGATCATCCCTCCGTGTCTTGAACTGTAATGCTCACCTGTGAAGGTCTTATGAAGATACCAGTCCCGACAGGAACCCCCTCTCATCGTTCACTCTGGAACCTGCCCATCAAATTGAGGGCATCGTTGTCCGTTGATCACCTCTAGCCGTCCTAGTAGACTTCTACACTAGGATGAGCCTTCCAAAAGCCGGCGAGAGAGCCGGGTTCCAACTATCTACTAGACTCTCACCTCGTGGCGATCAGCCCAAAGCGATCGCCTCAGTGGTAGAGGGATTGAATGCCGACGTGCGGTTCCAGACGCTATTGGGCGCCACGGGAACAGGCAAGACGTTCACCATCGCCAACGTCATCCAAGAGGTTCAGCGCCCCACGCTGATTATTGCCCACAACAAGACGTTGACAGCTCAGCTATGTAGTGAGTTGCGCGAGTTGTTCCCCGAGAATGCTGTCCACTACTTCGTGTCGTATTACGACTACTACCAGCCAGAAGCTTACATGCCGCAAACGGACACGTTTATTGAGAAAGACTCGTCAATCAACGATGAAATAGACCGTCTCCGCCATGCAGCGACATCCTCGCTGTTCGAACGTCGCGATGTCATTATTGTGGCATCCGTATCCTGCATCTATGGCTTGGGCTCTCCAGACAGCTATCACGACATGTCCTTAACCCTCGCTCGTGGTGAGTCTCGAGATCGCGACGACATCATGCGCTCGATGATTCAGCTACAGTACACGCGCAATGACATCGGATTCGACAGAGGAACCTTCCGAGCCCGCGGAGACACGCTTGAGATTATTCCAGCGTATGAAGAGAAGATCATTCGCCTGGAGTTCTTCGGAGACGTGATCGATCGAATCGCCATCCTCGATCCGATTACTGGGCATCCGATCCGCGAACTCGACGACATTCACATCTATCCGGCATCCCACTTCATCACGCCCACAGAACGCCTAGAACAGGCCGTTGACAGCATCAGTGCCGAACTGGAGGAGAGGCTCAAGCAGTTCAAGGACACAGGCAGGCTCCTGGAAGCGCAGCGCCTGGAGCAGCGCACGCGCTACGACATCGAGATGATTCAAGAAATGGGCTACTGCTCAGGCATTGAGAACTACTCGCGGCACCTTGATGGTCGACGCATCGGACAACCGCCCTCTGTTCTCATCGACTACTTCCCGTCTGATTTCCTGCTAGTGGTCGACGAATCCCACCAAACTGTTCCACAGATCCGAGGAATGTATCACGGGGATCGCTCTCGGAAAACAACGCTGGTCGATTACGGCTTCAGGATGCCGTCTGCACTAGACAATCGTCCTCTTATGTTCACCGAGTTCGAGGAACGAATACGCCACGTCGTGTTTATGTCGGCCACACCCGGCCCCTACGAGTATGAGCACTCCCAGAAAATCACCGAGCAACTGATCCGTCCCACTGGACTCATTGATCCAGAAGTGAGCATCCATCCTGTCACGGGACAGGTGGATCATCTAATCGGGGAGGTTCGTGCGGTGATCGAACGCTCCGAACGTGTACTGATTACTACGTTGACCAAGCGTATGGCCGAAGACCTAACTGAATACTTGGTCGAATTGGGGATCCATACTCGATATCTGCATTCTGAAGTCGATACACTGGATCGGATCGACATCCTGCGGGATCTTCGACTCGGGAATTTCGACGTCCTAGTGGGCATCAACCTGCTGCGAGAGGGTCTCGATCTGCCGGAAGTGTCGTTGGTAGCCGTATTGGATGCAGACAAAGAGGGGTTTCTTCGATCAGGCACCTCTCTCATTCAGACCATTGGACGAGCGGCCCGCAACGTTCGCGGCAAGGTGCTCCTCTATGCAGACAAGATGACAGACTCCATCCGCTATGCTGTCAGCGAAACCGATCGCCGTCGAGCCATTCAAACCGCGCACAATAAGAAGCACGGGATTACTCCGAAGACGATCGAACGTGAAATCACAGACATCGTACAGATGCTGCGCGGCGTGCAGACACAACCGCAAGAGGTGCACGAGCGCCCTCAGCCGCAATCGAAGGATGAAATAGTCGATCTGATCAGAGACCTAGAAGACAAGATGCACACAGCAGCCGATCGATTGGAATTTGAATTGGCAGCGTCACTGCGCGACGAAATCCGAAAACTGAAGAAGGACTTATGAGCGTCATCCACATCAAGGGAGCACGAGAACACAATCTCAAGAACATAGACATCGAATTGCCTCGTGACAAACTCATTGTCATTACCGGCATCTCGGGATCGGGCAAGAGTTCGTTGGCATTTGACACGATTTATGCTGAGGGGCAGCGACGATACGTTGAATCCTTATCTGCCTATGCGCGTCAGTTCCTCGGACAAATGGAGAAACCAGACGTCGATCTCATCGAGGGACTGTCTCCGGCCATCTCAATAGATCAGAAGACACGATCGCATAATCCCCGCTCCACAGTGGGAACAGTCACCGAAATCTACGATTACCTGCGCCTGCTTTACGCGCGGATTGGGCATCCCCATTGTCCGCAGTGTGGGGATCCTATTTCTCAGCAATCAGCAGAACAGATCATCGACATGGTGATGAATATGCCTCAGGGAGCAAAGATTCAGATTATGGCTCCCATTGTTCGAGGCAGAAAGGGCGAGTACAAGAAGACGTTCGATGAGATCCGTCAGGAAGGCTTCAGTCGCGTACGCGTCGATGGAGTGATCCGAACGTTGTATGAAGAGATTGAGCTCGCCAAGCAACAGAAGCACACCATTGACATTGTTGTTGATCGGATGGTTGTCCAACCGGCCAAGCGCTCGCGTATTGCCGAATCCATTGAGGCAGCGCTCAAGCATGGTGGCGGACTCGTCAATATCGTATCTGAGAACAATGAAGAGCATCTCTACTCCGAGCACTATGCCTGCATCAATTGCAGCATCAGCTACGAGGAGTTGTCACCTCGCATGTTCTCATTCAACAGTCCGTTCGGTGCTTGTCCAACATGCAGCGGACTAGGCTATCGCAAGGAGATTGACCCTGAGTCAATCATTGATCCGCGGCTCGGCATGATGAACGGCGGTATCATTCCGTTTGCCAACTCAACGAGCGCTTGGTACAAGTCCCAAATGACCGCACTGGCCGATATGCTAGGAATCGGGTTGGATCAGCCACTGGGAAAGATCACCAAGAAAAAGCTCAACGTCATTTTGCACGGATCTGGCGAGAAAACACTCAGCTTCTATTACAAATCTCCGTCAGGGTATGAGCGGACTGTCGAACGCCCGTTCCGAGGCATGGTACCGACGATGGAGCGCTGGTACCGTGACACATCATCCGATCACTGGCGCAAGGAGCTGGAGCAGTACCTATCCACGCTGCCCTGCCCCGAGTGCAGTGGTGCGCGCCTCAAGCCCGAAATACTTGCTGTCACTGTGGATGGGCTCAACATTCATGAAGTAACAACGTTGTCGATTCGTGCCGCACTCACTTTCTTCCAGAACCTGTCGCTATCCACGCGAGAGGAGATGATTGCTGTCCAGATCCTGAAAGAGATCAACGCGCGACTAGGATTCATGGTCTCCGTCGGTTTGGACTACCTCACACTCGATCGTCAAGCGGGAACCTTGGCTGGCGGCGAAGCCCAACGCATTCGACTGGCGACCCAAATAGGAAGTCAACTAACTGGCGTGCTTTATGTGCTTGATGAGCCTTCGATCGGGCTGCATCAGCGCGACAATCGACGATTGCTCAAGACGCTGAAAGGGTTGCGTGACTTGGGGAACACCGTCATTGTCGTAGAGCATGACGAAGAGACGATGCGCGAATCTGACTTCATCCTTGATTTGGGACCGGGAGCTGGCGTCCATGGCGGACGGATTGTCGCGGCAGGATCGCCAGAGGACATCGAGGCTTGTCCTCAATCTATTACCGGCAGTTATCTCTCAGGTAAGTTGGCTGTTCCCATCCCGAAGATTCGGCGCAAGGGCAACGGCCACAAACTAAAGGTCTTGGGTGCGTCTGAGCACAATCTGCGTGGAATTGACGTCGCATTCCCCCTGGGGAAGTTCGTTTGCGTCACCGGCGTATCGGGATCTGGCAAGAGTACGCTAGTAGAGGACATCCTTTATCGCGGCGTGGCCCATGAGTTGCAGTTGTCTGCACGCAGAGCTGGTGCACATGATGAGATCACTGGAATGGAGCACATCGATAAGGTGATTGAGATCGATCAATCCCCCATTGGTCGAACGCCACGATCCAATCCTGCTACATACACCAAGGTGTTTGACGATATTCGTTCCTTGTTTGCCAAGACTCCAGATGCTCGACTTCGCGGCTATGCGTCTGGACGCTTCAGCTTCAATGTCAAGGGCGGACGATGCGAATCATGCCAGGGTCAGGGGCGCGAGAAGATCGAGATGCACTTTCTCCCTGACATATACGTTCCCTGCGAAGTATGTAAAGGCACCCGCTACAACCGCGAAAGTCTTCAGGTTCGCTACAAGGGTAAGTCGATCGCCGATGTGCTTGCCATGGCTGTGGAAGAGGCACTGAAGTTTTTCGAGAATGTGCCTCGAATCAAGCGCCGCCTGCAGACCCTTCAAGATGTGGGGCTGACCTACATCACATTAGGACAGCCAGCCACTGAGTTGTCTGGCGGAGAAGCACAACGCATTAAGCTCGCCAAGGAGCTATCCAAGCGGTCGACAGGCAAAACCTTGTACATACTCGATGAGCCAACCACAGGGTTGCATGCCGCCGATGTGCACAAATTACTTGAGGTTCTTCACAGGCTTGTAGACAGTGGGAACACGGCCATCGTTATTGAACACAATCTCGATGTCATCAAGACAGCTGATTGGATCATCGACTTGGGTCCAGAAGGCGGAGATGGTGGCGGCATGGTGATCGCCGCAGGAACGCCCGAGGACCTGGTTGAGATTGCTGCCTCCTACACCGGGGAGTATCTCGGACGTGTTCTCTGATCTCTTGCCAAAAAGGGGATCGAGAACACGTAGGATCGTCAATTCAGTATTGCGTCAAGAGGAGCAGTTTATGCATGCACGTAGGATCGTCTGGCTCGTCGGAGTCGCTCTCATTGTGGCGCTATCAGCGTCAGTAGCAGCGCGAACATACACATCCTATTACACCTGCCTTCCTGGCAATGTCACGGCTGTTGTCGTCACCAATGCATCAGTTTTCGACCATGAAGAGGCCTTCAGCTTGACTTTATACGATGCTGAAGGAAGCCTCGTCCACACGGTCGTCAGCGATCTGAACTCCTATGAGTCCGTCGTGTACTTCCTGAACGATCTTGTCGAACAGCCGAGCGAGTATTCCTGGGGATCTCTGATCATTGAGTCCGATGTCCTGCTATTGGCTGGCGTCTGGATTGGAACGGAAGCTGAGTGGATATCGATTAGCAATATCCACGCGCAAACGCTGTCAACCGAAGGATTCAGCATTGACTATTTCTGGTACGGCGCGAACTACGCCAACACAGAGAATCGTCGTACAGGCATTGCCTTGATCAACCCTGGAGAGAGCGAGATCTCGGGGACAGCATTCGTTTATGATTCATCAGGTGCGTTGCAGAACTACAGCGACTTCATGCTGGTACCTCATGGATCTGTCTTCTTCAAGCCTGAGTCCGTCTTCCCCGTCGGAGAAAACTCGTGGGGACTCATTGACATTCGCTCAACAGATCCAATTGTCGTCGCTACCGAGTACTACGATGGCGAGGGGACTTTGTTGGATGTGGATATCATCGATAGGGTCTACTATTTGCAGGTGCAGCAAAGCAACAACGGGGACTCGTAGGAATCCCCGTTGTTCACAATCTCAATTCAGTCTCAGCTCAGTAGCAGCTGGCGTTACCAATAGAGATAGCTCCTTTGGCTGTTCCAACTCCGCCGCCTTCATCGAAGACTGTTAGGGTAATGATGTAGGTATTTGATGTCGCATAGACGTGAGAGACAGCGGCACCCGTCGCCGTGCTCCCATCTCCGAAGTCCCAATGATAGGAAACCATCTTGCCCTCAGCAGGGCGAGAAGCAGAGCCATCCATCGTGATAGCCTCTCCCACTTCCCCGTTGGATGTACATGAGAAGTACTTGCTCGTGATAATGGCTAGCGGCTGGATGTCTCCGCCGCACGAGCTACCCCCACTGTCGCCACAGGACTCGCCGCTCGTCTGACCTGGTTGGACGTTCATCCCCAGATGGGTCTGAGCCTTGAGACCCGACTCATCCGTTACTGTCAGAGTTACGATATAGTACTTGCCCTCATTGAAGGTGTGCTGAACAATTTGGCCTGTATCCGTAGTCCCATCACCAAACTCCCAGTGATATTCCACAATCTCGCCCTGGAGGTCATACGATCCCGTGGCGGAGAATACGACGGAAACGCCAGGCAAGGGGGCTTCATTGTTCACAGAAGCCTGCGCAATCGGAGGTGCATCTGTTACAACAATGGCAATCTGTTCAGTGTCCACAGCCCCTTCATCATCGATCACTGTCAGTTTGACGAGATAGGTTCCGGGATTGCTGAATGTGTGCGTGGAGGCACTGTCCAGTGCAGATTGCGTGTTCATCGGATCACCGAAGTTCCAGTGATACTCAACGATTGTGCCATCGTCGCGCGAATACTGCGAGTTGAAACTGACACTCAGGGGGGCGCTGCCTTCGCGTGGCGAGGCTTCGATGACAGCCTTGGGATCTTCGTTGACGATATCATCCAAAATCGTCTCTAAAATGCACCCCGACAGAAACAGCGGAGCCACAGCCAGCGCAAGCACAGCTAGCTTCTTCAATCGAGCTATTGACATGACCATGGAATATCTCCTGTGACGTCGGCATTGCACGGGGCTCCGCCGATAACGCAGACTGACTGTACACACTGAGTGGTATCGCCATCATTGTCTGTGACAGTGAGTACAACGTTGTAGGTTCCTGGGTAGAGGTACTTATGCGTGACGACCTGACCTGAAGCTGTCTCCGTATCTCCGAAGTACCACTCATAGGAAACGACTTCCTCGTCATCGAATGAGTCGGCACCGTCAAACGTGATCTCTTCTGAGGCGCTGACAACAGGCTTTTCTTCCATCGTGCTTCTGGGTGAATAGGAGAACTCAGCTGTGGGTAGAGGATTCAGAGCTTCAACGCTCATCGAGGTGGATGCCGTTTTCCCGTCCGCATCAAAGACAGTGAGAGTCACCCTGTATGAACCATTCTGCTGATAGATATGGTCCACAACTGGCCCCGTATCGGACCCGCCATCCCCAAATGTCCAAAGATACGAGACGATTTCTCCGTCCGGGACATAGGTAAGTGTTGCATCGAAGCTGGCAGTGAATGGAATAATGTGAGCAATCTCAGAAGCCGTGAACATTGCTTGTGGACCTGTCGGTTGAATCTGTAAACACCCCGAAATCGATACCGCCACCAAACACAACGTGGTCAGCAAACCAACCAATTTCTGACGCTTCATTTGCATTACTCCTTTCCTCCGTCTAGGGAGAGATCGATGTTGATCGAAAACGAAAACTGCACAGCCAGTCCGCTGAGGTTGACTGATTCGCCCTTCCCATCGCCATTAAGATCCATTTCGACCCCTTGCGACGTCGTGAGCGAACGTGCTTCTGCCGTGCGATAAATAACTTGTGAACCGATCGTGAGCCATGGGAAAACTGGATAAGTCAGGGTGACACCGGCCTCCAATCCGAAGGCTCCGCCCGTATAACGTGCCTCTCCCTCTGGTGGAACACCGGCAATGGCATCTGGGTATTCGTCAGGGATCTGGAACACCACTTTGCGATCCAAAATCGTATGGAAGTAGCCCACACCAGCATTGGCTCCCAAACGGATGCCAAGATCGACAAACGTGACGTCGCCACCAAGAACAATGCCAAGGACATGCGAGCGGAAGGAGACATCAATTTGAGAAATCTCGCTTCCCTGATAGAAACCAACTGTTGAGCTGGAAGATCCCGAGTATTCAACGTGAGCTCCAAGAGCAAACCAGTCCATCAATCGATACTGCTCAGCGGCAGACAGATACAACCCGTTACCCATGGATGGCATGGAGGCAATCGTGCCTGAGACGTCGGGATGAACGCCAAGGGCTTCATTCAGCTCATTGATCAATGCATTGAACGTACCGATCGACTCATTGAATGAATCCAAAGACGTAAAAGACGGACCCGCGCCAATTCCCAGTTCAAGTGGGCTCGCGTATGCCGTCATTCCCAACAACGTAAGTACTAAGAGTACAGAAGCTAGCCCTTTCATCGTTTCCCCCTCTTTTAAGGTCGATGATCCGAGGCATGAGGGGTCCCACAAAGCTCTGTGAGCCCTGCATTCCACCCGGTATCATCACGATAGGCATTGCCAACACCGTTTCGTAGAGCATCGACGGTGTTGGCAACCGACCTGTTTCAGGGAGAAGTGGGACTTACGTCCCGGAGAGACAAGACCGAAGTTGTGCGAGCGCGGTCTGTATGTCTGAAGAGTCTACATTGATGTGAGTCACCATGCGCATCTGCTTGCCGTCGCTTCCGAGGGCGTGCGCTAAGATTCCACGGGCCTTGAGCTGCTTGGACAGCTCGACAGCATTGAACTGAGGACGTCCGATAGCAGAGCCATCGACAGTGAAGTACACAAGGTTGGTCCAGGCACCAGAAGCTGGTGCTTCGGCCTGAGGACAGGCTAGGCCATCGATCTCAGCAATTCCCCGTGCCAGGTGCATCGCATTCTCGTGGTCTATGGCCAGTCGATCGATGTGATAATCCATCGCATACAGCCCAGCTGCCGCTAGAATGCCGGCTTGTCGCATCCCACCACCAACCATCTTTCGCATCCGATGGGCCCTATGGATGAATTCTTTGGATCCGCACAACACGGACCCAACTGGCGCACCCAATCCCTTAGATAGGCAGACAGTTACGGAATGAAACTGTTGTGTAAGATCAGTGATTGGGCAGCCAAGGGCAATCGCAGCATTGAATAAACGGGCACCATCCAGATGCATGATAAGCTGATGCTCCCTAGCCAACGCAGCCACCTGGTTGCAGTAGTCAACAGTCAGGGCAATGCCGCCACAGAGGTTGTGTGTGTTCTCTAGCACGATCATTCGCGTAGGCGGCGCATGGGGATCGCCGGGATCGCGCAATGCCAGTCTAATCCGTTCCAGATCAATCGTTCCATCAATCTGGTCAGGCAACTGATGCGGGTGGATGCTTCCCAAGGCGGATATACCCCCAACCTCGTAAAGGAATGTGTGGGATAGATCGCCGAGAATCACCTCATCGCCTCGTCCGGCATGAGAGAGCAGGGCCACGAGATTACCCATCGTTCCCGAAGCAATGAACAAGCCCGCCTCTTTGCCAAGCGTCTCTGCCATCCTCGCTTCAAGAAGGTTGATCGTGGGATCCTCGCCATAGACATCGTCACCCACTGGAGCAATCGACATCGCCTCACGCATTGCGTTTGTAGGGAGTGTTACGGTATCACTTCGCAGGTCGATGGGTTTCATGGTTGCTCCTCCTGATTGTCAAGAGTTCAAGTTCAGTATTGCCATCCATCCTCTCCAATGAGAGGTATGAATCGACAATGGCACAACACGTCTCGTTCAAGCTTGCTGGCATGGTACACAATTCTCACCAGTTCTTGGCCATGCCACCCACCAACGGGGCCTACGAAGATGCCACCATTGGCCAATTGACCAAGAAGCTTATCAGGAACATCAGGCAAGCTACCCGTCGCGAGGATGCGATCAAATGGAGCCTTGGTTGGGAGTCCTAGTGTGCCATCGGAATGGATCATGTGAATCGATTCATAGCCAAGGCTTTCCAGAAGCTGTCCCGCACTCGCAGAGAGGATGGATGATCGTTCAATTGTCCAAACCTCGGCCCCCATTTCTGCTAGGACAGCGGTCTGATACCCAGACCCTGTTCCAATTTCTAGCACACGCTCTCCGCCCTTCAGTCGCAGAGCCTCCGTCATCAAGGCAACCATGTAGGGCTGAGAGATCGTTTGCCCATCGCCAATGGGAAGAGGGGCATCAGCATAGGCTGTTTGCTCGTGTTCGGGGAGAACGAATCGGTGCCGTGGAATCCCCGACATCGCAGCCAAAACACCAGCATCACGAATGCCTCGACCACGAAGATCTCGAGTTAGCATCGTCTCGCGTTGCATTTCCCACTCACGCTCGATATTCACAACACCTCACCCTCAGATAACTTGGCTGTTTGGACGCTTGAGGTTCCACTTCGCAGGATATCTCAAGAAAGACCAGCAATACCTTCTCGACTGGTGTCTCGAACTGGTATTCTGCGACTGCTCACATCCATACTTCATCGCAGTCGGCGATTACTTCTCGACTGGCGTCTCGAAGTAGTCGGCAATGATGTGCTGCGCCCTGGTCAAGTCCCGTGGGTGGACCATAATGCGCACTTCAGCCATCCCATCCAGCACCATGGGGTAGACAGACGGTGGGGCATGCATCATCCGATTGACGGGAATATCAAAATCCTCAAGCAATGTGATGATGAGCTGAGCCTTAGGTTCTCCCCAAACCTTATGGGCTAGAACAAGATCGACGTTTCGATCCTGTTCCCGCTGATCAAGCAGATAATGGGTGATGGTAATCGCCTGGCTCGTATGAAGTGCCTTCGCCCCTAATGAAATACGGGGGAAGTCGGCCAATGCCAGTTGATCTGCTTCCGAAAACTCCGTGTGATCCGATAGAACAAAAGCGGGATTCTCTGGGAAGCTGAACGATTCTGCAGGCTCACCCTCTTCATGCAAGACAACAGGCGTAGCATTGGCTTCAAGCAGAAGATCTAAGACATCGGGCAACGTACGACGAGCAGCCGTGATTCCAGGCGTACTCCGGACGTCTTCATCGGAGGATGTGTCCTTGAGCGCTTTGAGCGCATGTTTGATCATTGCCGCAGTTGAGCGCTCATCTGGATTAAGCCGCTTCACGTATTCTCCGTAAATTCGAATATGAACACGATCTTGAAGCAATAGGCTCGTTTCTACGTCCTTGCGAATACCATGCGATAGAAACAATGAAGCCCCAATTGCGCGGCAAAGCACGTCAATTCGCCCTGCGCCTCCGGGGAGATCGTTCAGCGTGAAGTCCGGTTCAATGGCTGCTTTGTGTCCTAGAATTAAGAATCTGCGCATGCCTGAAGTCTACATACCTAGCAGATCTCGATCAAACCCGCGCACCCAAGCACTCCTCGTGTCAACCAGATCGAGGACGTTCGCAGACTCAGCAGGTGACCGGTTTCCCCTGGCATAAGGTCGTGGACCGTGTCGAAAGCGCTGGAAACCAGGTACGGTCAGGATGAAACCTGGTCGAACAAGTAATTCGAGAGATAAGGACAATATACAGATGACGAAACACACATCGAGGGGGAGACGATTGTGAAAGCTCGATACCTAGTCTTTGGAATCATCGTTTGTTGCTTTGCAGTCAGTGCTTTTGGAAGTGATGGATTCACAGGAAGTTGGGAAGCTGAAATTGGCATCTCCCCGCAGCAGCCAGACCCCTTCCATTCGTTCCAATCTACTCTTGATGTGGGCCTTAGTCTAAGTTTCGTCACGGTTTCCAGCATCTCCGATTTCCTGTTTGATGGTTGGCTGTGGCAAGGATTTAATCTCGAAGCCGATCTTTCAGTCGTTCACTTCGACGGTCAGATGCTGTTTGAACCTCAATCGGGATCCTTCTTGTATGCGCAAGGACACGTCAGTCTCGATCTTGGCATGATCACGCTCGGTGTCTATGGAGCAGCCACTGGTGCCACACAATCTGATTCCGCCAACTATGGCTGGGTGTTCAGTATTGGCGGCGACATCATGGCTGGGATGATCACCTTCGAGAGCAACACGTTCATCGGCGCCAATTTGTCTGGCATTACCTTCACAGCAGATACAACGCAGACCGATTCCACGTTGGTAACAAAGACATTCTTGACTGATCCGACGATCGATGTGCTCCCGCTGTCCTTCTCAGGACAAGAGTTCAAGTTCCATGCCCTGGCATTCGGCTGCGCAGAGATTGACAGCATCACGACGTTCGACAAAACAGGATTTGACAGTCAAGAGATTGAACTCACATTCTTGAACATGTTCGGACTGCCATTTCACATGTCACTAGATTTCACCTACACGTTGCAGACCAAGAGTTACGTATTCACACCGTCATTGGAAACGGATTTCGGATGCTTGTCTGTGTACACCAACCTTCTCCGTACGGGGAATGCAATTACGGGTGTCGAGATCTACGGCATCGCATTCCGGTTCACCATTGCCGGTGCCACTCTCACCAGCATTTCAAATCTCAATACCACCGACTACGTCATTACGACACCTGATTTTGGCTTCCTTGTGGAATCCCTTGCGAATGCAACGACAGAGGGACATCTCTACTATCCTCAGGAGTATTGGGAAATCGTGTCTCTTGACGTCGATATCCCTCCCTATGGGTGTGGATTCTCGTTCTCTCTCGATACATTCTTCAGTAACCAAACAGGGTTGCTGTTCGATTGGGCACAGAGCACGATGGGTGTCACTCTAGCCTTGGGCAGCTCTGTCGAGGCATCAAGCTCGATTACTGTCGGTATCACAGGCTTCACGGAGTGGACGTTGGCAGTTCGGGTCTCTTGGTAGATAGCCCAAGGACTCATCCCAGCTGACCGTGTGAGACCAACACTCTATTGTCCGTTCCCTGCTACGCCAGAGGCCGGCAACACCAAACCGGATGAGGACCACATCATGAAAACCTTGTCAACGAAATCCGATCGACATGCCCTAATGGCCCGCATTAGCAATCTAGTACCGGAATCCGAGCCGATTGCTGGCACGCTGACCGCGCCACGCATGCTATGCCATATTGCCGATCAGATCGCTGTCGCTCTCGGTGACATCACGGGCTCACAACAGGACACTTGGGTCATGAGAACGCTCGCCAAGTGGTTTGTTCTCTATGCTCCGATTCGCATTCCGTTTGGAAAAGTCGAGACGGTTTCCGAGATGCTGACAACCGAGCCTACGGATTGGGAAAGCGATCAAGCAAGGTTTCGATCGCTCGTGTCCCGGTTTGCTGGTACAGATCGCGTTTCGGCCCATACTGTATTTGGCAAACTCAGTCATCGGGAATGGGGGATTCTTGCTGCGAAGCACATCGACCATCACCTTCGACAGTTCGGAGCTTGAGTAGGTGCCATCCTAGCATGCAATAACTCCATCACAGAGTAGGTTCTTCCTCTTTGGATCGTCGCTGCTTGCCGGATGATTAGGATACCCTCGAATCAGAATGCCAGGGTTGGCGTACTCAGAAATTGGTGCAATCTTTGGCTTCTCAATAGAGACTAGTCTAAACTGAAGTGTGCGTTGGACGCCGATGCCTTCCAATCGGCAGGATATTCGCTAGGAGGAACAAATCATGGCAAAGAAATCGAATGGTATGCGTTCGCTTGTTATAAGCATCGCCCTTGTGGCCCTCGCGTTCATAGGCTATCTGTCCGTCATCAATAACGGACTGACGAGAGATATCGCTGAACTACGAGATGAGGTAGCCGCATTGACAGCTCAAATGAATGAGCAAGGGGAAACGCCACTAGCCGAGGCTCAGGGCTCACTCAACGAATCTACAGACCAGCAATCTACACGGGACGTTGTGCTGGCACGCGGCACACTCATCGCTGGAGTCAATGCGGCACTTCCGGGATTCGGCACACTAGATACAGCCACCGGAGAGTTCACTGGCTTTGACGTCGACTATGCACGAGCCATTGCCGCTGCACTGGGTCTCGAGATCGAATTCATTCCGTTGACTGCCGGAGAGCGGTTTACGGCCTTGCAGACACGTCAGATTGATGTGCTCGTTCGTAACACAACCTGGACGCTGACGCGAGACTCACAAGATGTAGCAGCCGATTTCGGACCCACGACGTTCTATGACGGCCAAGGATTCATCGTCCGAGTTGCCGACGGCATTGGCTCCCTCCTCGATATGGATGGTGCTACGGTGTGTGTTACCTCGGGAACAACGACTGAGGGCAACCTCGCCGACGTCTTCCGACAGAACGGTCTTGAGCTGAACACACAAGTATTCAGCGAAACAGAAGCGTCGTTTGGTGCCTACGAAGCAGGCGCCTGCGACTGTTACACAAGCGACAAATCCCAGCTTGCCTCTCTTCGAGGCTCAGCCAGCAATCCGGCAGATCACGTGATTCTGCCTGACACCATCTCCAAGGAACCACTCGGACCCTTGACTCGTCATGGCGATAACGAGTGGTCGGACATCGTCCGCTGGGTTGTCTATGCGACGTTCTTTGCTGAGGAACATGGCATCACGCAAGCCAATGTCCGTACATTCGCCAGTGAGGATCCAGAGGTTCGCCGATTCCTCGGACTCGAAGCGGGTCTTGGCGCGAAACTTGGCCTGGCCGAAGACTGGGCAATCGAAGTTATCGCTGCTGTCGGCAATTACGGAGAAATCTATGACCGACACTTAGGACCTAATGGACTTGGAATTCCGCGCCCCGGTTCACTCAACGCACTCTGGATTGACGGCGGACTTATTTACGCTCCAGCCTGGCGATAGATCCGGTTCGATTGGAACGCATGGGAACACGGCCTTCCACGACTGAAGGCCGTGTTCTATTCTTCAAAGGGGAGGTTGTGACGCAGTGACTGAGCAGCAAGGAAGCTCACAATCAATTCCGTTCTGGCGCGATGTTCGCATTTTGCGAATTGTCGCCCAAGTGCTGTTCTTGGCAGCCATCGGCTTCAGCATCTGGTGGCTCGTCAGCAATCTACGTACGAACCTGGCTATTTCCGGACTCAATCTTGAATTTCGCTTCCTTGGGGAAACAGCAGGATTCCCAATCTCTGAGGGTATTGCCTATGAGCCCACACGCAGCAACGGCTACGCCTTCTGGGTAGGCATTGTCAATACATTGCGCATTGCCGGGATCGGTGTTGTTCTTGCCACGCTAATCGGTACGGTTGTTGGGATATCACGACTATCTTCAAACTGGTTGGTACGCCGGTTGGCAGGGCTGTACGTAGAGACGATTCGGAACATTCCGCTCCTTGTTCAGCTGTTTTTCTGGTATTTCGCCGTCATCCTCACGGGGCTTCCACTTGTCGCCGCTAGCCTGCGCTTGCCGGGATCGATCTACCTCAGCCGCCGTGGCCTGTACATGCCGTGGCCAGTCGCAACAGATTCGTTCCCGCTTTGGAGCTGGTTTCTGGTCGGAGGGCTAGCGCTGGGTATCGCTGCCTATGTCATTCGCCGTCTGCAATTGCGACGTGCCGATCGGCCGGGCCTGCCCATTCTCTGGGGCCTCGGTGCACTGATCACATTCGCCTGCATTGGATGGCTTGTCGTCCCTGGGAATCCACTTCACCTAGATATCCCGGTGTTGGAACGATTCAATTTTGTCGGAGGACTATCACTCTCTGCTTCATTCCTGGCCCTCTTGATTGCACTGTCCACATATACCGGGGCATTCATCGCCGAGATTGTGCGCGCGGGAATCCAAGCTGTCAGCAAGGGGCAGACAGAGGCAGCCAATGCATTGGGCCTCCGAAAGATGCGCGTCCTGCGCCTCGTAATCCTTCCGCAAGCCATGAGAGTGATCATTCCACCACTGGGGAGCCAGTACCTCAATCTGATCAAAAACTCGAGTTTGGCCATCCTTATTGGCTATTACGACCTGATGAACGTTGGAACAACGATCTTCAATCAAACGGGTCGAGCAGTCGAGATGATTCTATTAATCATGGCTAGCTACCTAACGATGAGCTTGCTGACATCAGGTCTGACGAATCTCTATAACCGACGGATGAAGCTGGTGGAGCGCTAATGAACGCCAACACTCCGCAAACCAATGAGCTGGCTCCGCCGACTGAGAGAATTCCAATGATCCGCTGGCTCCATCAGAACCTGTTCAACAGCTGGTTCAATGCAATCTTGACTGTCGTTGCCACGATTGTTATCGCGGCGATTGTCTTTGGGCTAGGCCACTGGGCGCTGACAGCGGCACGCTGGGAGGTCATCCCAGCCAACCTCAAAGTGTTGTTCGTCGGAACCTACCCAGCCGAGCAGCTATGGCGTGTATGGACAATCCTCGTCTTGATTGGCTTGATTACCGGCTTCAGCGGAGGCCGCCGTTCAGGAATGATGGGCCGCATCGCGCTTGTAGTAAGCGGGGGTGCCGTCCTGCTAGGCCTATTCCCGTTCCCTCTTGGAACGCGGCTGTGGATTCTGGGCGTTGGTGCCGCAGCTGGAGGTGGAATCGGGCTCGGGCTACTCGCGAAGACGCGAAAGTCACCGTGGATTCGTCGGATTGAAATCGGTGTTTGGCTTGCCTCGCTTCCAGTAAGCATCCTTCTGCTCAATGGCATCGGAGATGTGCTGCCCGTCATCGAGGGACGAACACAGTGGGGATTCCTTCTTAATCTTCTGGGTGCGATTGCCGGCATTGCTCTTTCGTTGCCAATTGGCATCCTGCTGGCCCTCGGGCGCCGCAGCAAGCTTCCCGCTGTGCGCTGGGTATGCACGGCCTACATCGAGATCATCCGCGGCGTGCCGCTGATTAGTCTTCTATTCATGGCCAGCATCATGCTCCAGCTCCTGTTGCCCGATCACATCCGTCCTGATCTACTGGTACGTGCCATGGTGACCATCATCGCATTCTCGGCGGCCTACATGGCAGAGAACGTTCGAGGAGGACTACAGGCGATTCCACAGGGGCAGTTCGAAGCTGCCTATGCTCTCGGGCTCGGCAAGGTGTTGACCACGATTCTCATTATTCTGCCTCAAGCGTTGAGAGCCGTTATCCCCGCGATCGTCGGGCAGTTTATCGCGCTGTTCAAAGATACTACGCTGTTTGGATTCATTGCCATCCTTGAGCTGCTCAGCCTTTCACGAAGCGTTGTAGGAAACTTGGAATGGCGAGGGACGATCTTCGAGCTATACGTGTTTATCGGAATTCTATTCTGGACGTTGTGCTACTCGATGTCCTATGTCGGACGTCGCATCGAGCGGACTCTTGGTGTGGGCAGGCAATAAAAAGGGAGGAATCGGTTGTCAAAGATTCGCGCGAGCATGATTGTCTGTCAGGATGTTCACAAGTGGTACGGAGATTTTCACGCGCTTCGCGGCGTCAGTCTGACTGTTGCTCAGGGTGAGGTCGTTGTTATTTGCGGCCCGTCGGGTTCGGGCAAATCAACGTTCATTCGCACAATCAATCGCCTGGAAGAGCATCAGCGTGGACACATTACTGTCGATGGCATTGAGCTGACGCATGATCTGCGCAACATCGAAGCCGTTCGCCGCGAAGTAGGGATGGTGTTTCAACAATTCAACTTGTTCCCACACTTGACTGTCCAACAGAACATCACGCTCGCCCCAATCTGGGTGCTGAAGATGAAGAAATCAGCAGCCAATGAAATCGCCACGCAACTGCTTGAGCGCGTTGGCATCCCGGAACAGGCAGACAAGTATCCAGGACAGCTATCCGGTGGGCAGCAACAGCGTGTGGTCATTGCTCGTGCCTTGGCCATGTCACCCAAGATCATGCTGTTTGACGAACCAACATCAGCCCTTGATCCTGAGATGATCAAGGAAGTGCTCGATGTCATGAAGGAGCTAGCACACAGCGGAATGACAATGCTCGTTGTCACCCACGAGATGGGATTCGCACGTGAAGTAGCCGACCGAATTGCCTTCTTTGATCATGGGGAGTTAATTGAGGCGAACACGCCTGAAGCATTCTTCGAGAATCCTCAGCACGACCGCACCAAGCTCTTCCTCTCACAAATACTGCAATAGTAGTTGCAGGAGCCTTCTCAGATCACGTAGTCGTTGGGAATGCGGGCATGCTGCAAGCCTGCCACAAGAGAATACCGCTCCTGCCCCCGGGGAGCTCCTGCGATCTATCGGCGTTAGGTAGGGCGGGTGTCACCGCGTCCTGTTGCGCTGGTCCGACAAGCATCGAGGAAGAATCTGTATGTTAGGCATGAAGAGTATCAGGCATCGAGATCAGCAGATCATGATGGTCCTGAGAATCGCCGAGGAGAAGATGACGCATTGACAGCAGCGGGCTCATATGCTGTTGCTTTAGGTCTTTGCACAGGAGTATTGGACAATGAAGCTATAAGAGGAATGCGGATTCAGGTGTATTCAGCTTACTAGGAGGCTGCAGGATGACTCAGGGGAAACGTCTTGGTGAAATGCTGTGGGGAGTGATAGTCGTGCTGGCTATCTTGACTGTTGGGCCAATGGAGACAGGCATGGCAGATCCTGCACCGATGCCAGCCGCACTGTGCTTCGTTGTTTCGGGCGCAGGGACTACGGAGGCGAACGGGCTTTATACATACGCCTCTGGGGAGATCAACGAGGGAATCGAAACGCGCGCGTACGTCAATAGCGTGACAGGCGCGGTGATCTCTGGCTATGCCTTCGTGGTTGACGATCAGTGGAACTGGACGCTCACTCTGGGTGGGGAATTCAATATTCTCTACTACAACGGCATTCTGGCTCCAGACCTCGCACTCACGGGTTGGGAGGTTGCTGACGGGCAAGCTACTGCTCCTACGCTACGCCTGTGTACTACAGCAGCAGGGCCGACGATAATTCCTACCGGAGAGGTTTTCGGTTCTTTCCTAAACAGAGCAAGCGCATTGGCAGGGGGCGATGTCCCCCTGATGATCGGACTCCAACCACTGGCCGCAATCTACGAGGCGGGTGAGACACTGACAGGTAGTTGCCAGATCCTAGGGTCCTCCGGTCTACCGACCGGGGCGAGTTTCGTCCACGTCTACATATACTCAGTTGATGTTTCAGCTAACCCTGAGTCCATCTTGCTCGTCAACCATTGGATGGCCACCTACAATCGAAGCACCAGGGAATTCGAGATAGCTTGGGATACGATGGATGCTGCCCCCGGCTACTACGACCTGCGGCTGGTCTTCGACGGTGGCTCAACCATCACCTACCGTATCCAGCTGATACCGGCTGGGAGCTAGAAGCAATCACATCAGTATCCCGACGCCGATTCGCATGTGCTGGATCGGCGTTCTCGTTCAACCATCTGTCCTGATTCTGATTTCGTCGCGGCAGTTTCTCGAATCCGAGATGGCAAATGAGGGCGCCGATCCAGCTGACGACGCTCTGCCGATCTACGGCATTCAATCAGGACTCCCCTCGACGATTCTTCTCGTCTCGGATGATGCAACGAGCGAGCAACAAGCTTTCGCCGAGCAGTTCCAGGCAAAATGGTGGAGATGGGAAGCGACTACGAGATCGTTGTCTACGAAAGAAGTGTGGTCGCGAGATCGTCCGGGCCCCGCTTGAGGGTGAATTCGAAGCTGTCGCGACCGCGATTCATCAGGTCCTGCGATCTAACGGCTTCTGGGACGACGCGGAGTTACCCTGCTGGATGACTGCCTTCGGCAGCAATGGCAGAGCTTCCAGAGAAGGGTCAGCGTCACTGATTGGGAACGGGATCTACTACAGAGAGGAGCTCTCAAGACAAAACCGCCCTAGATAGAGGCGGCTTGATGTTGGTGGTGTCTGGCGGACGATCTTCGAACTTCTGAGTGGCCGACAACAGAGGTTCTGGAAGAACTGCGTGCGGCTTGACTCTAAATCAGAGCACGCAATCTGGCGAATCCCGGCAAACAAATTCGGACCCGTCTGCTAGCCAAATCATGATCCACTCGCACTATTCCTCGCTTGGTGGCAGGCGGTTCCAATCCCTCGAGGGGTAGTAGAAACTAAAAGCACCATCAATAGATCCAGAAGTAGAATTAATAGTCGGATCCTTTGATCACGACAGGACTAGGAGGGATTCAATCTCCTCCCGGCTCGGCCACGCGAAAGTTCCAAAGTTGTACGGTGAGGGACTCCCAGGTGAAACGGAAGGCTGTACAGTTTCGCCTTGGCACTTATCCCGTGCCAACCAACCGAAAGGCGAGACATTTTGGCTGTCGAAATGCGCCAACGCGGTGTTCTCTAGAGAAGGGTGTTTAGTCTGCCTTGGCTCACGGGGAACGGAGACGCAAAGTGAATTCATCAAGAGTTCCTTCCTCTACTGACAGCGATATCCTCAGAAAGAATGGAGAGCCCAACGGAGCCGTAAGATAGAATGTCACGATCTGGCTGGCAAGACCCTCAAGTGCTTCTATCTCCATCTGGCTAGCATCAACTATTACAGTTGCTGAGCGCAAAACCTCTGCCTTAACTGTAGCGCCTGCACTTGCTGCTGAACCCATGTTTACTATCTCAGCGCGTACCATGAACCCGACACCCTGCTCTCTTTTCTGTTGCCAGTGGATAGGAGAGACAAGAGAGAGTGAGAGAGAACTCCTTTGAAGAGGGCGGATCATACCCTCGATTTCATCGGGGGAGAGCTCAGATTCGCCCACAACAGGAGATTCCCAAGTTGTTTCGATAAGATAGTAAGATCGCCCCTCAATAGTAGTCTTTGAACGGCCTGCTTCCAGCGGCACCCACTCAGACCATTCAACTGCAATTGCCATATGCCCTGGAAGGAGCACGAGCATGACATCATAGTCAAGCTTCAGAAGCAAGGATGCCAGCAGAATGGACGTGTCTTCACAGTCCCCACCAAGATCAACAAGTGTTTCCACAGGATACTTCGGATACTCGCCATCATCGCTGATGTACTCTAGCGATTGAGCAAACGCAATTACGAAATGAAGTTTCTCCCACTTTCCCATTCCTTCAGTTGATGCTAGTTCGTCCAGCCTCCCGGCCAAATCGGCAATTTCACCCTGTGCTATGTCTTGGGTTACGTATAGATCCCACGACAAGACGTCGCGAAATCTCGGCAAGGCTTTAAGCCGCGAATAGTCTGTAGACGCGAAGGCGCACTCCACCTGAAACTCCTTCCCCTTATGAGTCCAAGTGATTGATCGCTCAATCAACTCATTGAGATCTTGGGCACGGGCAACTCGTGCGCCGACAAATGCTGTAACAATAGCGGCAAGAAGGAATCCAATGAGGCGGGCTCGCACAGAACTAGAATTCAATGATGATATGGTAGCTTACCCATTCGTCTGGCGATCCAAATGCCGCGACTGGAATTTCAAGAAAATCCGTCTCAGACCAACTAGGCTCGAAGGTGATCAGTAAGCGCTCTCCTTCCGCTAGATCCGACAGGAGCACTCCTCCAAGTTCTCCCAAGGCATCCTCGAAGTAGCTGCGCCAATCCTCAGCCCCCCACGTAAGCAGGACATCATCTAGATCCCACCAAGAGAGCTCAATAAGTGCGCCCACCCCCGGGAAGTAATACTCATAGGCATAAACGTCCAATTCAGAGACAGCCTCACTGTATGCGAGCTCGTTTGAGAGATAGCTAAGCTTGTAGAGGGTTGAGTACGCCGATGCATCATACGGATGATAGTAGTCCGTCAAGTCGGATGCATTTAGGCCGATACTATCGAGGATGAAACACCCTTCTGGGAAGCCCGTACTACCGTTTCGAGTAACCACCAGCAGTTTCTCTCCAGCCAGGGCTTCCTCAACAAGGTCCCCAACGCGTTGAAGCGCATCCGTCAGTGATATCTGGAGATCTTGAAGTGTTGCAAGTTCACTGATACGGGATTCAAGCAATACACCACTGCCTGGTAAGTAGACGCTCCCATAGCTACTAATGTAGGCATCCGCATTGATAGCTTCGGTTATTGGTCCGAGGATTTGGGCTACTGCAGTCTCGATATCCACCTTGGCAGATATGTCGATACTATCCTCAAACACCTGTGCGGTACAGAGGATACTCCCCGCCAGCACGATCAGTATACTAATAAAAGCTCGCATCAATCCTCCTTGTTTAACTTCTTAAGCGTGTATGCTTGATTCTACAATAGAAGTACAAAATCCACCAAATGCAACTTGCCTAAAGCCCACATGGCACTTCATTCAGTTTTCTGTCAACTCCCAGGGCAGGAGAACTTGTGAATCTAGGGCAGGTACTTCCTTGGCTCGTTCGCCGAGTGATTTGCACGGATTTCGGTAGTATCTCGATGAGCATATCTGTTCAATTCGCTGACAGCTTGACATAATGTGCTCTCCTGTCTGATACTGATTCGCCAAGGCAGCTAGCACACGGCCTAAGCAGCAAAAAGGGAGGCAACGCTGTGAAACGGATTCAAGAAAGCGCTCTTATCATCTTGCTGATGACTCTGATAGCGACTATTGTCGGGCTGTACTGCCTATCAGGAGAGCTGTCCCTATATCATTTTGATGTTGACCAAGCTGATTGCACGCTTCTCATTTCTCCATCTGGTGTTTCTGTCTTGTTTGACTGCGGAGACGCCGGATGGAATTCGAGCCGAGAATTGCGAGACCTAGTACCTCAGATTGAGTCCATTCTTGGATCCCGAACACTTGATTACATAGTGGTGTCCCACCTTCATGTCGATCACGTTGGGTATGTTGGCTACGGCGGCTTGTGGGGGCTACTGCAAACTTATGGATTCCAAGCTCAGAACATCCTGATTAGGGATTTCACCGCGTATCCAGGAGATCTGAAAACGAAAGGATTCGGACTCTGGCTTGAATACTTTGAGAACAACTCAGCGACAGTTGCTCTCCGTATTTCTACATTGGGAGACGTCGTCGACTTGCAGGATGGGGTCACTATGACCGTATGCAGTGTGGATGGGAACGGAGCGCCTAGTCCGAATACTCCTGATTCACCGTGTCCGGTTTCCGGGAACGAGCTCTCCCTTGGAATTCTAGTCTCATACGGGGATTTCCAAGAGTGGATTGGAGGTGATTTGGGAGGAACTTGCATTCAAAGGTGGTTTGGCCCGAACTGTGTTCAGTACTTCGACATTGAGACGAGGGCAGCAGCGCTCATTGGGGATGTTGAGGTCCTTCGTGTGAACCATCACGGATCTGAATACAGCTCAAACACAGTTTTCCTGGAGAATCTTGACCCCGAAGTTTCCATCATCTCAGTCGGAGAGACGAAGAGCTATGGACATCCCGCGGTTAGTGCATTGCACCGCCTTCTTGCGACAAGCGATGTGTATGTCACTACGCTTGGGAACAAGAACGGTCCAATCGTTGAAGGTGGGATAGAGACCACGGATTACCCCAATCTTTTTGTAGGGCAGGGTACCATAATGGTGGTGACTGATGGAGTGACATACTCCGTTAACGGCGTCGAGTACGCAGCCAGCTCTGCGGCAAGAGTGGACGGCGATAGTGATGGATACTTCGTTGAGGTTGATCCAGACGACTCTGACCCCGATGTGCTACCTGAACTTAACTCCCTGGACTAGTATTTTGCCTGGAGTAAGACCAGGAGCGACTATGCGTCTAGCGGCCTAGCTGGGTAAAAGGGGTACCAAAGCCAGACGCCTCATCAATATGCACCTTCTCGACATGGGGCTAGAGGACTACTTTCGAACTCCGTTAGGAGGCTAACAATCGGACGATATGACCTGCCCTCCTGGAAACTAGCTCTGCTGTCCGATCAGAACGTATTGCCAGTTTTCGCTTCTCTCTCCTTATCGCTGCCATTCTTAACACTATCCTTGGACCGGATTTGGGGGGGACGAGCCACCTCCGGCTGCCACAGCAGGAACCAGCTTCCATGCCACGGCTCTGACTGAATTGGTCAAGCAACTGCCATTCTCTGACGACCGATGCGCGACTTCCCGAGTCTCTCGTACGTGCCAACAGCTTTGATTCGATTCCTCTTCTTCCTAAAATCGAATGGAGGTGACGCGAAGTGAATGAAGAAGAAAGACTGGAGGAGTTGATCAAGAGGTATCCAAAACTTGACGAGATACAGAAGAACCCAGACGACTGGGCAGAACTCCTCAAGCTGGTATTCAGGCCTAGCCCTGAACCTGTGCCTTCGGAAATCGACTCATCCGCTCAGGAGTCTGAGATCTTGCCGAAAGTTGAGCGACACGATGTGGGGTTCGGTCCTTTCGAAGAGACACTCCTCCGATCAATCGGCAAGCTAGATGTGATCTGCTCCTGGATCTGTCTGGAGGATGGCTGGCAGTATGTCAGCCCCGCGTTCGAGCGGCTTTCTGGATACACCTCCGACGAGATCATCGGAATGGGCCAGGGCAGTCCCCTTGGCCTGTTCACTCCTGATGATCATGCATCGCTTGTGCGCCTAACACGAGCCCGTATGCTGGGGAAACCACCGACTGAGCTTGCGATGTATCGAGTGCTTCACAAAGATGGATCGCTGGTCTTCTGCCTGGGCTCCGCTCTGGGAACGAAGCACAATGGCCGGAACGCGCTCGTCGGTGTGTCTGTCGACATCACAGAAAGAGTGAAGACGCAGATGAGACTGAAGCAAGCACTGGAAGGATCCATCAATGCAATGGCTCTCACCGTGGAAACTCGCGACCCGTACACTGCTGGCCATCAGAAGAGAGTCGCGGAGCTTGCTACCGCAATTGCCACAGAGATGCAGGTTGCACCAGAGACTGTTGAAGGTATTAGGATGGCTGGCGTCATTCATGACTTGGGCAAATTGAGGGTGCCTCCGGATATTCTCAGCAATCCGGGACGATTAACCGAGCCCGAGTTCGCAATTATCAAGACCCATCCGCAGGTCGCTCACGATATTCTCAGTGTGATCGACTTCCCGTGGCCGGTGAGTGAGGTTGTCTACCAGCACCACGAACGCATCGATGGATCTGGGTATCCTCAAGGGCTGGAGAAGGATGAGATTTTAATCGAAGCTCGGATTATCGGAGTCGCAGACGTTGTGGAGGCGATGGCATCCCACCGCCCCTACAGGCCCGCGCTTGGCGTTGAGAAGGCGCTTAAGGAGATCCGAGAGGGAAGCGGTACACGCTACGACTCAAGTGTTGCCAGTGCGTGCCTTGGCTTGTTCGAAAGCAAAGCCTACTCGCTTCCTGATCTGACGAATTAGCACAACTCTGTGCTTCTGCGGTCTGGCTTCGGGCCGTAGGGCTCAAGGCCGCAGACATGAAGGTCCTTCCGCTCACAGCCACATTGGCTCTGAGCATGGTGATTCGGACCTGCGTGAGGAAGGCGCTGGATTTGCCAGAATTGGGCCGCCCTAAACCCTCTTGACTTGACCCTCCTGAAATAGAGCTGGTGTCTGGAACAATGGAAGGAGGAAGGAGGCCTGTTGACACGCCTCCCATGCCTCTTGTAGATTGACAGAGATTTGGGACGAGGAGCCGAAGCGTAGTGCCAGGGGAGGAAATCAAGATGGTCAAGAGACCAGTTTGTCTCAGAGATGGTGTTACGTTGTTCCGAGGAGAGATTTCGCGCCACTTACTGCTTCGCCCAATGGTCAGCAATGCCTACCTGCTCGAAAACGAAGACCATGCTATCTTGTTCGACCCATCTTGCGGAAAGCGAATCGCCAGGCGCATCGACACCTACATCCGCAGCCGACAACAGGCTGGAGCCCGCTGGAGCAGAGCGCACATTGTTGCCGGTCACTCTCACATGGATCACGCCGGCAATCTTTCCCTTGCAGGCGTCTTCAGAGCTGATGAATCGCACGTCGTCGTCCATGAGCGAGGGTTCACGAACGACCAAGTCAGGAACATGCCTAGATCTGTCATCGAGCGGGAGTTGGGCGAATCCAGGGACTACTACAACATCTACTTGTCGCTGGCCTTTCCCTATCGCTTGTTCATGCTCCCTCTTGCAGCGGTAGACGTAATCTCCAGACGGCTTGCCCTCAAGGCCTTCGCTGCGATGGCTGCCCTCCCGTGGCCACGACCGGCAAGCGAGTCTATCCAGCCTGAGCCGCTACGAGAGAACGCCTTGCAGACCCCCATGATTGGCGGCGAGAGGTTGAAAGCGTGGCCGCTGGGTGACGTATTCATTCTCCCGACTCCGGGTCACAGCCCATGCTCTGTGTCGCTCGTCTGGCCTGAGAGGGGAATTTTGCTTGTGAGCGATGCCGATTGGCTCGGGAATCCTGTCTTCGTATCCAGCTCTCTGAGTGATTCCATCTCGAGCCTCCAGGCATTGAGGAGTCTGACTGAAAGTGCAGGCATCGATCTGCTCTGCCCTGCACACGGTGAGCCAAAGAAGGGCACACGGGAGATCCTGGCGCACTTTGACTTTCGGATTCGGCGACTCGAAGTGATCCGCGACGAGATTCTCTCTGCCTTTGAGGCAAGCGGCGGAGATCGGGACATAAGAAGGCTTACTCGGCAGCTGATCGCGACCTCTCCTTTCTTCAAGGCAATGAGGCTTCTCGATTACCCGAACCTAGTATCTATGGTGCACAACATCGTGACCGTCTGCCTTAGAGAGGAAGGGATTCTGCGCTGACTGCAACCGACCTCCTGGATCCCGTTTGCCTCTGGATCGGCAGACGCCCGTTCCCTCATGAAGCCTGAAGGAAGCGGAACCCGCTTCTCGTAGAATCTGACCGGACTTGCGCGTGCATTTGAACCACGAGACAGGCACCCCTCACCATGCAGAAACACACGACCGCATTCTACATACAGTCACCCAGGCTCCAGCAAAAGGATTGTGTTGGGCCAGGCTGGCCTGTCAGAATAGGAGTGCCGGATCACCCAAAGGAAGCGGGATTCAGTCTGGTTATTAGGGCTAGAGGACTACTTTCGAACTCCGTTAGCCAGCTAACAGCCATATAGAATGCGCCTCTCCTTACGAAATCCCGTCATTGCGAATGATCACTCTAGGATCCATCTGCACCACCATACTGGTCAGTTTCAGCGACTCTCTCTTCGCGAGAGGACCACACTGCTGAAGTTCGAGTCCCTTTGGCTCCAAAGGAACCAAGGGATTGCCTTATATCAGTCATTCCCGCGCTAGACATGAGTGCTCAAGAGAAAAGGAGGCTCAAGAATCAGATGCTATTAGTACTGTTCACCCGAATCCACTCAGTCTCCAGCTTGAATGCACTGATGCTCTTGGTTTGTATGAATCTTTCCGTTTCCGCATGAGAGCTCTTTCTTCACGGACATGTAGCTGCGCTGCTTTCGTCCGTCTTAGGGATTGAATTGAAATCCTGAGATCATCCTGTTGGATCCCTCAAGGCGCGCAGACATCGTCTCTTGGCCAACGTCTGCTTACTGTTAGCACAATCAGTCGCTTGGGATTCTGAGAAGATGACGCGTCACCCCGATTGCAACAATCCCCAGCAAGAGACGGAGCCACCAGTCTGTGACCCATAGAGTTGCTGAGGATCCGATAACGGCCCACAGCATGATGAGGGTGAATGCTTTGTGTCGCCGCGTCATGCTTCGATGCTCGCGGTAACGTCGAAGGTACTCGCCAAACCAACGATTGCCAAGCAACCAGTTATGTAGTCGCGGCGACCCACGAGAATAGAGAGCCACCGCGAGCAGAAGAAACGGTGTAGTCGGAAGCAAGGGAAGAAAGACGCCTATCCCTCCCAGCACAACGCAGATCGTGCCCCCGAGGACCAATAGGAACCTCCAGATCTGTCTCATTGCCGCAATCCTTGTGCATCCTGCTCTTCGCAGAGTGTGTCTGCTTTGAGACGGCTAACAACCATCCTCTCTCCCTTGAACCTCACATCACGCTCTCCAGATTATGCGCTAATTCAACAACTCGCGGAATTCGGCTCCCCCGCCTCCATCTCCTGAATGATTTGCGACGATGGCTGTCACTCAGTTCTGCGAGCGTTACCTCATAGAAGAAGATGAGTTGCACAGGCGAATCGAATACTTGAATGGCGTAAGAACAACACACCCTTGAACTGTCGGGAAGAATACCCACGCGTCCGACAGATTGTTCTCAGCACTGCATTGCGGCCAACGCTGCGGATTCCTCTCCTTTCACACTCCAAAGCGCCTGAACTGACATCCATTTATGCTTCAGATGAGACTTCAATCTGCAAATATCGCTTTCGCTACAAGGCACTCCCACGATTGCTCAACGACAGGAGAAGGCAAGTCAGTGTTTGAGTGAGGCCATGTGAAAGGTGGTCATCGAACCAGACATTGGTCCATGTAAGCCAGCCGCAGATCCGGTAGCGTTTTATTATGTTCAAGAAGACTCTTTTAGCTACGCTATTGGTGAGTGTTCTTATTGCTGGAGGAGCTGTTGGGCTGTCTCTGATCCGCGGAGCCCATTCGACTGTTTCAGGAGCAGCCCTCTCAGTAGTCATCATTGATGCCGGACATGGCGGAAGAGACCCCGGTGTTGTTGTGGCAGGTGTGCATGAGTCCGGCGTGAATCTCGAAATCGCCGAACAAGTTTCCGCGATTCTGATGTCCCAACCCGGTCTTGACGTCGTTATGACGCGAGATTTGGATGTGTATTTGTCGCATGAGGCTCGCATCGGCGTTGCCAATGACTCTGGCGCCAGTCTCTACATATCCATTCAAGCGAACGCCTACACTGAATCGGGAGCAAATGGAATCGAGACATGGGTAGATAAGAATCAACTTCCTGGGAGCGAGAGCTGGAAAATGGCGGAGCTCGTTCAGCAATCACTGATCTCTGGCACGGCAGCACGAGATCGGGGTGTCCGCTCCATGGAGTTGTACCTCGGTGGAATGAGCTGTCCAGCCATTCTGGTTGAGACCGGCTTTCTCACGAATCCTCAAGAACGTGCAAAACTCTTGAATCGCGAATACCAACAAATGGTCGCGCAGTGTATTGCAGATGGTATTCTTCTCATGCTGAATTAGAACTCTTCCCAGTCTGATTTTCCCTTAGGACCTACAGATTCTTCAATATGGACTCTTTGGTCTTGATTTCCAGAAAGAAATCCGTATGATTGTTCGCCATAGCTAACTTTGTTTGGCACGGAAGAAGCTGATTCTGTAGATGAATCCGGTTTGACGGTGAAGCGATCACTTGGTGCAGAAGGGGATTCAAATGATAAAGGTACTCGTTCTTACGGTGTGCTCGATTCTTTCTGTCGGAACTGCGGTACTGGCGTCGACGGCGATCGCCGTCGACGGGGACGTGTTCAATTTCGGTGAGGTTCTTGAAGGAATTGCGGTTGTACATACGTTCGTTCTCAGCAACATCGGAGACGAAACACTACTAATCACGGATGTACAAGTCACCTGCGGATGCACAACAACTGCGCTGGAGAAGACGGAACTTGCACCTGGGGAATCCGTTGATCTGGAGGTCACTCTTGATACGGCCGGCTTTGGGGTCACGATAGCGAAGACGATTCGCATTTCGTCCAACGATCCTGCGACCCCCCTACTCACCTTGCTGATCACCGGAAGCCTGAAGACACCTCAACGATATCACATCCCCGCCAGTGACCTGAACTATCTATTTTATCTGCTCGTCGATTTGCGTGCCCCTGAGGTATACGCGAAAGCACACCTCTACGGCGCCATCAACATACCGTTTGCCGAGCTCAACTTGTGGTTCGATCGACTCCCCCGCGGAATCTTCATCATCCTTTACGATCAGTCTGGCTCAGACGCTGATCTGGCAGCACAAGCACTGATTGAGAATGGATTTCCTGAAGCACGCAGCTTACTTGGGGGATTCAATGAATGGAGCAGACAGTTCAAAGACAAGTTTGTGCTGACTCTGCGCGAGGAAGAATAGGCATTGGGCGCAATGGCGTCGACGGTTGTGCACAGAAGGTACCTGAGGAAGGTGATATGAGAAATCTCCACAACGACGTCCCGGCGAACCCTATGCAATCGTCGAGTCTTGAGGATTACCTCGAGACCATCCTCATCCTGTCACAGGCAGCTGATGGGGAAACCGGCATCACAGAGATTGGTGAACGACTAGGCGTGAGCAAACCCAGTGTTTCGACTGCAATCAAGCGTTTGGCGGCTCGGAATCTCGTCAAGCATGAACACTACGGTCGCGTACGTCTTACTGAACAAGGGCGAACTCTCGCAGAAGAGGTCATTCGCCGTCATGAGCTGCTCGTTCGTTTCTTGAGAGACGTATTGAGACTTGATGAGGCCACTGCCCAAGAGGACGCATGCAAGCTGGAGCATCAGCTGAGTGCTGAGACAACGGCCCGGCTGGCGAAGTTTGTGGAGTTCCTAGCCGGCAGTGACGAATCTGCTTCGAATAGAGACTTCCTCACGCATCTTGCCAATGGCAAGAACCACGAGCAGTTGGTTCAGAAACAGGAGTAGTGGTTTTTTTGCTGGCGTGTTAGCCCAACCTAACAACGATATGTAATGGGTTCGACAATCAAGCGAAAGAAAGGAGACAACGATGATGCGACGACGATTTCTCATCCTGAGTGGGATGGCAACAATTGCACTAGTACTTGCCGGATGCCTCGGAGGCTCTGAGCTAGCCGTACTCACTGTGCGGTTCCAAGGCATGGATCCGAATATCGGTGAGCGATTTGAGGTCAGGCTCTTCAAGCAAGGAAGTCCAAGTGAAATCGGGCGAAGTGTATTGGACACCATCACCAATGGGGCCTTTGAGATGGAATTCACAGGTGTAGAAGAGGGCATGACGTACGTACTGGAATTCTTTGCGGACAAGAACGGAAGCGGCGCCTACGATCCTCCTCCTGCAGATGACGCATGGCAACTAGTGGTTCCAATGACGTCCATCGCTGTCACGGCAACATTCACTCGTTCAGGAACCACGACTGATATCGGATGGGGAACTGGGCAGCCCAACGTTCCGGCAGTAGATGGCGTGATCGAGGATGATGAGTACGCGCACTTCTTCGAAGATGCGGAAACTGGAATGCATGTGTATTGGCGCAACGATCAAACCACGCTCACAATGGGACTCGTGAGTCCGGGAACTGGATGGATCTCCGTGGGATTCGATGCAACCAACGTCATGCAGGATGCAGACATCATTCTTGCTGCGGTTGTCGGTAGCCAATTAGTGATCTTCGATCACTTCGGTACCAGCCAGTATGGCCATAGTCTCGATGCCGAGCAGAACATACTCGAATCCGCTGGTATCGAGTCTGGAGGGCAGACTGTCGTCGAATTCTCCATTCCTCTGAATAGCGGTGATTCTTGGGACAAGCCACTTGTGCCAGGCAATACGTACCCACTACTTCTGGGATACCACAGAACGTCAGATGATATGAGTAGGAAGCATTCGGAAGGATCTACGACGCAGTTCACCCTCGATCCGTAGGAAACCTCAATCCACGAGTCACGCCCGCTGTTCAACTTCATGATGTACGAAGCTGGCAGCGGGCATCACACAAACCAAGACATGGCTTGAGTCGTTCAGACACTAGAAGTGGAAGCAAGATGCCCGATCGAATATCGCCCGCTGGAGGAATACTGAAATCCCTACGTTCTCTCGTATTCACAGTTCTAGCGATGGCTATTGGTTTCGCATCCTGTTCTGGACAATCAGTGCCTGCACCGTGGACCCTGGATGTCTACGGAGGCGTGAACCTGAATCTTCCGCCGCTCGCTGGAACTCACGTCATAGGTCTGATTGCGTCAGCCAGCGATATGACACTCATCGCGGGATTGGCCTTGGATCTTCCCTTACTCAGCGTTGGTTCCTTCCAGATTTCCAGCGATGTTGACCTTCCACATCTTAACCTTGCACTGGGAGAGGAGACGCTTCGGATTCGTTCACACTTGACTGGAGATTTGGAAGTCTTCCCCATCTCGAAGTTTAGGTTGACAGTGCAGAACGATATTACGTGGGGTCTTCTGGCAATCAACCACTTAGGCCATCTCAATCTCTTGCATCCGCTAGGCATCACTGATATCCAGCAGATAGGTGTCGAAGTTGAGGCAGAAAGCATTCTCCTAGGGATAAAGGCGGACCTGTCAGTTATGTCGGAATCTCTTGATCAATTGGGAATCACAGCTGATCAGACTGTGTTTGACAAATCGTGGGGAGGCAGCGCAGATCATTTCTCACTGGAAGTGGAATCGGGGATGAGTGTCTCCCTCGTCCCCAATCACAGCTGGAAGATGTGGGCAGATGTATCTGGCACTTGGCGAGGTGTCCAGGTAAGCAGCCTGACACGACTGGAGGATCAAGCCAAGGGCATAGGATATCAGAGTCTCAAAGCCACGCTCGAAGCTGCTGACGTTCCTGTTTCCTTATCGGGGATCAGCGGCTTTCTGGTGGGAGATATCACACTCACAACAAGGCTACTTCCGACATTCGTAGCAGACGGGCAATTCAAGCTTGGTCTCCGCGCCAATGACTTCGACATTCAGGCTTCGTTTCTATCTTTTGCGGATGCGTCTGGATTACGCAGGCTCAACGCTCTTCTCCTCTGCGAGGGCGAGTGGCGAACGCTGCGCGGTTCATTGGTACTCGCGTTTCGCACAGAAAGCACGCTCTGGTCACGGCAGACACCTGCTGGCACGACAATGCGTTTTCGATTGGAAACGAGTTCAGATCGCACGGGTCGTACGACCAATGACAAGGGATTCCTGACACAAAGAGGATTTGTGGTTGGCACGGTCACTGAATTGAAGTATGGCGAAGCTGGCCTCTCGCTGCGAATTGGCGCACATGTTGATTTTCGCCACGGCTTGCTTGACTCGCAGCTCCTCAATCTTGAGGAACTCAGAACTGACGAATTCCGAAGTCCCTTCGCCTCACTGTTCGTGCAGCGAGTGGCTGAAGCAATCAGGAGAAAGCTGCCAACCACAGTACTCGGCAGCCTCTTCTTACTAAAGGAGCAACAATGACCGCAGCATTGATGTTGGGCTTCCGTGAAGCCCTTGAGGCAGCAATAATCATTTCGATTATCGCCGGCGCTTTGAAACGAGCGGAGATGAAGAAGCTGTTCCATCCCATGTGGATAGCAGTAGTTGCAGCAGTCGTAGCAAGCGGCATCGCTGGCGCGCTGCTATCAATGGCGGGCATTGCCTTTGAGGGGCGAGGAGAAGAGATCTTTGAAGGCTGCCTCATGCTGTTTGCAGCGGGTGTCATTTCATGGACAGTCCTCTGGATAACTCGCAACGGTCGGCAGCTTGAACAACGTCTGAAATCCGAGACAAGAGCAATTGCTGTAGCAGGAAGTTGGATCGGAATCTTCGGACTTGTCTTCGTTTCCGTCTTCCGTGAGGGGATAGAATTGGCTCTCTTTCTCACCGCCGCACAGGCCTCAACGGAGGCAGAGGGCGTAATCGGCGGTGCCGTCCTTGGAATCATTGGCGCGATAGCAGTAGGGTTGCTGTTGTACTCAGGCACAATCCGGCTTCGAGTGCAAACCTTCTTCCGCGTGACATCGTTACTGCTGATCGTCATCGCTGCCGGGCTGTTCGCTCATGGCATTCACGAGTTACAGGAAGCAGAAATTGTCCCGATTCTTGTTGAGCATGTTTGGAATCTCAATCCAATTCTTGATGAGACATCGTTCGCCGGACAGATGCTCAAGGCAATGTTCGGATACAACGGGAATCCATCCCTGCTAGAGACGATAGGATTCGTTCTATTTCTTGGCACAGCATCGTTGCTGCGCCTCTCCTCGAAGAGAAAGCAAACTTCTCCACCCTGTGAGAGCAGATCGCCCGCCAAGTGTCCGACTGCTGCAGACTGATACTGCCTCTCGCTCAGGCACTGGGACCGCGAAGCGGGTGAAGGTCTCGGTGTCCTGAGGAGAGGGAGGGACACGATTTCCTCCTCTCTTGAATCGCCTTGTCAGATCGATGAAACTGGCCGCGGCATACTGATACCGACTGAGGGCGGTCGAGCACACGGGAGGGAAGATGATGATCCGGATTGCACTTTCTGCTTTTGCTTTTGTCTTTCTAGCTGAGTTGGGAGATAAGACTCAGCTGGCAGTTTTGGCCTTAACAATGAAATCTCCATCGCCTTGGCCGGTACTCATTGGTGCGAGCTTGGCGCTCGTCTTGTCGACTGGTCTCGCCGTTGGCCTGGGCTTTCTCGCGAA
>Ga0233437_1001418_pt1 | contig 43989 bp, 40 predicted proteins | sample SI_122_August201_FD_182714 | JGI IMG/M metagenome (GOLD analysis project Ga0233437, IMG submission 182714) | Seawater microbial communities from Saanich Inlet, British Columbia, Canada - SI_122_August2016_200_MG | ecosystem: Environmental > Aquatic > Marine > Inlet | place: Canada: British... | reverse complement strand
TTCAACAGAACTTCCATCAAACCATTTTCCTCTCTCTAATGTGGTTTTTAGTTCAGAAACGGGGATTGTAACATTCTTTACAAATCCATTAATATCAGTAAACTGTAATAAAATATATTTTATGTTGTCTTTTTTAACTTGTTCAATCAAAGAGTTTGTCATATCATCACCTTTTTTCATTAAAACTAGTTTAAAATATATACTTTTTTGTTCTTAGAAGATTAAATTTATTAAAATGATATATTTTCAATTTAATAATATGGAAATAAAATCACAGAATGTTCTAGAAAAATTAAATTTACCGGTAAATGTAGTTGAGTTTGATACAAAAGACACTAAAGGAGTAATTGAAATTGCACAAAAATTAGGTGTTGAGCCTAAACAAGTTGTAAAGACTTTAGTTTTAAAGGGTAAATCTGAAACGTTTTATATGTGTGTTGTTGGAGGAGACTCTAAACTTAATTATAAAGCTCTAAAAAAACTATTAGGTGAAAAAGATATAATGATGGCAAAACCTGATGAAATAAAAGAACAAACAGGTTATGATTTAGGAGCAATTCCTGCATTTGGATTAAAAAACGAATTAAAGACAGTTATTGCGTCAAACCTAAAAGATCAAGATAAATTATATGTTGGAACTGGGGTTTATGGATATGATTTTGTAATGTCTCCAGAAGAATTAATTAAAGCAACAAATTCAAGTTTTGAAGATGTTGTTAAACTGGATAAAGATGCAGTAACAAAAAGTATTGACATTAATTATGAAATTGAACATAATCCAATGAAGGAGGATTCAAAGTATGATCCAGATTCATTTGTAACTGTAGACCAAGCTTTACAAAAAGGGGATGGTGTTGTGTCTTTAAGAGGTTGGGTCTATAGAATTAGAAATTCTAATGCATTTGTTTTTATTGTGTTACGAGACCAGACAAATATAATTCAGTGTGTTGTCAAAAAAGAAGATTTTCCAGAATTATATGAAGAAGCCATAAAGTTAACCAATGAATCTTCATTAAAATTAACTGGAATTTTGAAAAAAGATGAACGTGCACCAACAGGATACGAAATTCAAGTAAATGATTTAGAAATTGTTCAAGTTGCAATGCCTTTTCCAATAACTAAAGATTTTTCACCAGAATTTTTACTAGATAATAGACATTTATGGATTCGAAGCAAAAAGATGACTGCAATTCTAAAAATCAGACATACAGTTGTTGGAGCAATTCATGAATTTTTTAGAAGTCAAGGGTTTTATGAATTTTCCGCCCCAATATTTCAACCTAATCCTTGTGAAGGTGGCTCAACATTATTTGAAGTAAAGTACTTTAAAGACAAAGTGTATTTAGCACAAAGCTGGCAATTATATGCTGAAGCAGGAGTGTTTTCATTAGGTAAGATTTATAATATGAGTCCAACTTTTAGAAGTGAAAAATCAAAGACTTCTAGACATTTGGCTGAATTTTGGATGGCTGAAATGGAAGCTGCATGGATGAATTTAGAAGATGTAGTTCAAGTTGGAAAAGATGAGTTAAAGTTTATAGTGAAAAAAGTTCTTAAAGATAATCAAAAAGAACTTGAAATTTTAGGAAGGGATATTGAAAAATTAAAACCGTCAATAGAGAAAGATTATCCAACTGTGACATATACTCAAGCATTAAAATTGCTAAAAGAAAAACAAGGTATGGATGTTAAATGGGGTAAAGATCTTCGAACAGTTGAAGAAGAAAAATTAATGGAATTGTTTGATACACCAATTGCAGTTGTAGACTATCCAAAAGAAGTTATGGCGTTTTATAAAAAAAGAAGGTTACCAAAACCAGGAGAGTCTCCTGCAGATGTTGCTTTATGTTTTGACATGTTAGCTCCAGAAGGATATGGCGAGATTATTGGTGGATCACAAAGAGACACAGATATTAAGGAATTAATGAAATATCTAAAAGCTCAAGGTGAGGATCCTAAAAATTATGATTGGTATCTTGATTTAAGAAAATATGGGAGTGTTCCTCATTCAGGATATGGATTGGGAGTAGAGAGGGTAGTTAGGTGGATTTGTGGTGTTGAGAATATAAAAGACACAATTCCATTTCCAAGGACAATGTTGAGGAAGAGTCCATAAATTAATTTTATTATTTTTTTCAAAATATTTTTTGTAATTAGTTTTCTTTGAGCAGTAGTCACATTTAAATATAACTTTATTATGTAATTTATTTAGGGGGTAAAATGACAAAGCCATTAGAAGAACTAACTACATTGCGTTTAGCAATTAGTACAAATGATTTTGAAAATCCAACTAGTCCAGTTGAACAACCTTTAGTTTTAGCAGATTATGGCATTGTTGGGATGAGGGATGATATTTTTCACCAAAGAAATTTTATGATTTTATTTTGGAAACCTCAACAATTGGTTGTAACAAATTTTTTACCATATGCTCAATTTGGTGTGAAGACAGAGGGAGTTCCAGTAAATTGGGTTGAATCTACAATTAAATATGAATCTGATCCACTAGTTTATTCTTTTCCTTTACGTAATCAAAAAAGAAGATTGTTAGCACCTAATATTGCTTTGAATCATGTTAATGCAGAAGTAAGAAATGCCGGTCAAGAATTGTACCGTCTTCAAGCAAGGCCATTAAATTTAGATAGTGCTTCTTTGGATGAGATTGCTAAACCTGATGAGGATGGACTAAAATTATATGTTGTCAATAATCATTCACTTGTAGTACCGCCTGGATATGAAACAAAAGAAGAATTAGGATGGCTGAATGGAAGTTTTCAGTTTACAATAAATCCAATTAATGATTTTGTAACTACTGGTATTGTAGCAGACCACACAATAATTGTGGATTATGATGCAAGTATAGATTTATTATCTTATACAATGCCAAAAAGGATACTTGAGAATCAAACAGGTAGACTGACACCTCATCAATTTTTAGATGCGGCTATATCATTAACAGCAAGAGAAGGACAAGTGACAACAGCACCAAGGTTTTTCTTTCCAGATACATATCAACCTTTGACGTTCCCAATAAATGTTTGAGTAATCACAACATTTTTATTCTATTCTTTGTACAATTAACCAATAATGAAAAAAGCTCAGATTTCTGTTTGGATAATATTGGGGTTGCTTTTAGTTATATTGGTTGCTTTGTTCTTTAGCTTACAAAAATTTGAGCGACAAAATGTGTTACCTTTTAACTTTGATACAAAAAATTTTCAAAAGTTTTTTGATGATTGTTCTAGGTATGCAATTATTGAGTCAAACATTGAATCTGGATTCTTTGCTAATCATTATTTGTATGAGCAAACCCTTATTGCAAAAATTGATGAATGTATGGATCCATTCATGTTAATTTTGGAAGACAAAGGTTATGAAATTATTAAAAAATCACCTTCTGCAGTAATTGAAGTAAATAATAACACTTTGGTTATTACAGTAAATTATCCTCAAAAGATAATGTACGAAGAAAATGAATTTGAGTTTGAAGATTATACTCAAACATTGTCAAGAATTGTTTATTTGGAATTAGAAAATATTGATGAGAATCCTATGATTTCATCTGATAATTTATTTCAGATTGATTTAGATGAAGATACAAAAATTATTGATATTTATGGTGAGGATGTGGATGCAATTTTTCTAAAAATTGGGGACAAAGATGAATTTCTTGATGCAGCAGTGTCTTCAAATTTAGTTTATGGTATTTTGCCAATAGCATCAATATTGAATGAACCTATGACAATATGTTTTGACCCAAAATTAGTACCTGATATTGATAACATTGAAGATTTAAGGATTGCATGGTTTAATCCTTTTTCAGAAGAATGGGGATTTATTGAGACTGAACATGATGAAAATTGCGTATCTGCTGAAATTATTTATACTACATATTATGGCCTTGTAAATAAACGAGATCCGCCAGAAGGTGTTCCAATACATGATCCAAATGCAGAAAACCCCGCATATACAACTTCAGGCATAGGTAATTCAAGACCTCCAAATCCTAATTATGAGATATATGGGGGACCTTATGCAGAAGCATTTGATAATATTAATGCTGAGATGGGTGGACCTTATGACTTAAATTTAAACCCTAATTGTGTATTGGGAGGTTCTCAAGTATTTTGTTTTGTTGGGTATGTTGAGCCAGGATGCCATGCAACTGCAGTTCATTGCAATGCTGCAAAATTAGCTGGGATGGATCCAGTAGAGCGTGAAGTATTATTTAGGCATGAGATAACACATAGTATTCAACAAAAAAATGGAGGATGCCCTGCTGGAGATAGAAGGTATTCAGAATTTGGTTCAGACTATTATGCAAAAAGTAATTATTATTCATTTGTTGCAAATGGTGTGTCTTATTCAGCAGATGAGCTTGCTAACAAGATGATGGAGAAAGGATGCACAGAGGATGATATAATGGATTTAGCATTTTGTACGGGCGGTGCAATTAATAGTATGCGAAGAAGGAATTGTTTATTATCTAATGGTGAGATTGCTGAAGAGGTTGTTTCTTGAATAAGTCTGATTTTTTATTACTACTAAAAAGTGGTGAAAAAGCGAAACATTTATAAATGGATAAATCAATCTTTTGGTATGTCAAGATATTCATTAGATTTTTTACTATATTGGTTGTCAAAACCAAAGAGTCTAAATATAATTTCTTCAAATGAAGGAGATTTAAAGTATTTAGATTTTTTAGATGAATCTATTTATGATAATATTGAAAATGACGAATTAGTACAATCAATTGGGTTAGAAAATTTTAGAAAAGTATTGCATGGTATTAGTACTTTTTATATTGATAGAAGTGAGGAAATTTCTCAAGATTCTAATCTTGAGTTAGTTTCTTTGGAATCAACTTCTTCTGGAAGATATATTGCTGAAATATGTACTGGTGAAGAGAATAAACAAATTTTATTTGATCTTGGTTTGATAGATACTGGAACATCTAATGCAGTCTTTCAATTAACTTTTTTTGATTCCCTATCTAAGTTTTATAAAAATAAACATAATAAAAAAATTGGTCCTATACATTTTAAAGCATATCAAAAACCTTCAATTAAGGCAGCAATTGAGCATAGAACTTCTTTGGCAGTACATAACTTGATTGATAAACAGCATCCTTTTAAGAGATTATTTAGAGGAAATATTCATCCTTCAGAAATGTGTATATTATTACCACAAGAAGAAGGTAGATTTGGAACCAAAGAATTAAAATCATTTTCAGGTTTTAATTTTTTTAAATCATATGATTTGGATAAAAATCCTTATGCTGGTGTAATAAATTTTGTTCCAAGTAAATTTATAGAAAAAACATTTGCTATTGTTCATAATCAAGGTTTGGAGTCATTTGATTTGGTTGACAGAGAAGGTAAAAAACTATTTTTTGATAATCAAGGATTTATACTTCCTACAAGAGATTATGTGTCTACATTTCAAAAAACAATGGGGGATTGGTTTCATGAGGGATCTGGGTTTGTAGATAAGTACTTATCTGCTATTGAAGAAGTGATGCCAAAATATGGTGAAGTCCTTAACATTGGTAGAATACAATATGATGATATACTTTATCTTTCTGATGCATTGTCACTTGAGTATATGAAAGCTGCTCCAAGTGATTTTGAAGAAGCATATAGAGCTCCACCATTTGAACAGATATTTACACTTTATGAAGACCTTCAATATTGGGCAAGTGTACTCGAAGATTATGCTTTAGATGGTCATGATTTTCCAGAAACAGGGATGATTCTTTCTGAAAATAGATCTCAAGTCAATAGTATTATTAGAGCTACTGTAGATGACCACTATTTGAAATATGTTGAAATTGATAATTTTTGGTTTGGTTATGATATTTTGGCAGTTGGATTACATCTTCAAGTTGCTTCAATGTTTAGAGAATATGCTATTATTCCAACAGAAGGAAAAGATGCACCGATTCATGTATATGAAGCTAAGATGATGCATCATATAGCTGCTGCCCATGAGGCTCTTGAAAGATTGACCCAATCAGAATATTATCAAAGTTCTGGGGACCATACTCTTTCTGAGGGATTAAAATCTATGTTTGAAACAGAATTTATTCATCCAGGTGATTGTGGGATTGTAGATTGGATGATTTATCCAGAAATTGTAACATTTGCATTATAATTTTAGATATTGTGTACTACTGACAGCTTTATTTATGAAATGTGATAATGTTGAAATTCTACTTGCTAATAAAATTTCTTTCATAGAATTTGTGGATTTATAGAACTTGTTTAGATTTTTAAAATTTTTATAACTCTGTATTTTATTGTTATATCCACTGTCTTCTTTTTTGGAATAAAATGAATAATAGTATTCTCTGAACACAAATTGGATTTCCTTGAATATCTTTATGAGATTTGAATTAAATTTTTCAAGATTATTCAAATTTTCTTTACCAATCAACCTTAATGTTTCCATAATTTGTTCAAGGCAAAAAATAATATTTTGTTGTGCTACAAGATTATTTTCATCTGGGTTTTCATTTAAATGTATCTGCCTTAAGCAATAATAAATCATTTTTCTTGTGTTTGATTTTTTATATTTTAGATCACTTAATAAAGAAATATTATTATTTTGAATACCTTTGAGGCAATCTAAAAACATTTGGTCTATTAGGGCAAATACTCTCTTTAAAACATCATTAAATTCTTTTTTATTTGATTTTGAAAAATCTGCCAAAAGACAATAATTCTCTTTTTGGTCAATTATTTCAATACCAATTAATTGGTTACAAATATTTTCGATTACTTCAAGAGTTTTGGTTTGTTTAATTGATTCTGTTTTGCTTAGATGATTAACAATTAGATTATCAAAACTAATTGATATTTCTGAGTAACCAAGAATATACGCACCAATGATTTTATCAACAATTAATGATTTATCATATTTTTTTAAATTCAGACTAATATTTTTTACTGGTCGTTCTTGAGTTGTTGAACAGATTAATTTTTTATTGTCAGGATTTAACTCAATCTCACTTCCTTCTTCTAAACCATTTTCTCTTACCCACTTTATTGGCAGAGTAATGGTATATGAATTATTTCCTTGTTTGATGATTTTTCTAATCATAAGCCTTAGGTGGAGTTTACTATACTTAAATCTTTCTAAAAAACATATTCCGAATATTAAAAATATTGAAAAACTATTTATTTAACATATAAATCACTTATGAGTAATAACGAAGGTGATTCAAGATGTCAAACTGTACTCAAAATATATTTTTTAGCTCTACTAGATTTCAAATTCAATTGGATGACAAAGTTTTAGTTCCAACTACAGATGTTTTTTATAAAAATGTAGTACATCATCCAAAGATTAGATCTGTATTTAGAGTACAGGACGCAGTTGTTGTTATTGAAGAACTTGGAAAAGAAAGAATATTTTTATTAAATGATATCAAGAAAAAAATACAAGGCCAAAGAATTAAATTAAAAAATAAATATTATGAGTTTGAACGTGGAGTTTTTTTAACGTTTTTAGGTTTTGAATAAATTTTTATTTATTCCAATCCCATTTCATAAACAAATCATCTGTTAGTTTATCGTTTATTTCACCACGTAGATTCTTTATTATCAATTCGCTAATATCTTCTTTTTTATAATTAGAAAGTAACCATGCAAGTTTTATGTAAGTTGTAGCAGGAGTCATATCATTCATACTTCCAAGTACACCCATATTTTGTGCATTTCTTTGATCTTCGTAAACATTCATATTAATTCTACCAAAAATTGTTTGGGGTGCGTTTACAACAACACAACCCTCATCAATAATTTTTTTAATTGCTTTTTTAATTTTACCTGACTCAGTCGTCAAATCATCAATTTCACTAATAGGTAAACAAGCTAAACCAGTTGCTTCAATTACTAATCCATCATAATTTTTATAGAACAAAAACTCATCGCCAAACATATTTGTTCTTTGTTTGATTAATCCCACTTTAATTTTTTCATCAAATAGCTTTAATTTTGGTAAGCTGTCTGATTTTTTATTGTAACCTTTTCTAAAATATTTTATTTTATTTTTTTGATAATCAACAGCAGCCCATACTTTTTGATTAACTGGTTGGAAAGCATCACGTCTGGATGAATGGAATTTTCTTACTTTTGTTCCTGAATGAATCCAACAATCATTATCATTTGATGAAGCATGCATACATACTCCAACTTCTGAGAAATCAGAATTTATTATGAAATAAACTGCATTAAGTAGATTGATGAACGCATCACTACTTCCTCTATCACTACTTCTTTGAGCACCAACAATTAAAACTGGTTTTGATAAATCTTCAAGAATAAATGATAATGCTGAGGATGAATAATGAATTGTATCAGTGCCATGAGTAATGATTATTCCTTGACTTCCAGCTTTAATTTCTTTTAATATTTCTTTTGCTAAAATATTATAATGTGAAAATCTCATATCTTGACTCCACATATTTTTAACAAGTCTACTTCTAATATTTACCATTGATTTTAATTCTGGAAACATGTTAAGAATTTCTTCTGGTGTAAACGATGAGCCAACACCACCTGTTTGATAATCAAGCTTTGACGCAATAGTACCACCAGTATGTAAGATGGAAATAGTTGGTAAATCCTTATTATTTACTATTTTTTTTTCTTTGGAAGGTTCAGATTTGTATTTTTGTACAAGTTCAACTTTTTTTATCTTTTTTTTATCAAAACCAATATTGTAACCATTTTTTTCTAATTTTAATATCAAAGTATCTTTACCAGTTAGTTCAATTGAAGGCATAATTATTCCTTCATAGGTTTCATCATCTGTATAAATTTTAACTTTATCTCCAGGATTGTGTTTCATAATAAAATAAAAAAGAAAGAGAAGTTTAATAAGATTACGTTAAAAAATGATTATTTTTAATATTATTTTTTTTCACTTATTACTTTAACTTGAGCAAGTTCTCTAAATCCAATAATACCATGCTCTCTTCCCATCCCAGATTTTTTATATCCTCCAAATGGATTACATTCTTTCCATCTACTTGCACCATTGACTTCAACTGAGCCTGCATCAATTAGTTTTGCTACTCTGTTTGCTCTAAGTTTTTCTTTTGAGAACACTACAGCACCAAGTCCGTAAATAGTATCATTCGCTAGTTTTATTGCCTCACTTTCAGTTTTAAATGATACTACACTTAAAACTGGCCCAAAGACTTCTTCATGCCAAACTTTCATTTCAGGATTTATATTTGTTAACAAAGTTGGTGAGTAGTATGCACCATCAATTTCAGTAAATGGTTTTCCACCAACTTCAACCTTTGCACCTTTGTCTTCTGCATCATTTACTTGTTCAATTAACAAATCAAGTTGTCTTTTTGCAGCAAGACTTCCAATATCAGTGTCTTTATTTTCTGGATATCCAACTTTCTTTGTTAGAATTTGTTTTTTTAATTCTTCAACAGTTTCTTTAAATATGGATTCATGAACAATTAATCTTTTCATAGACATACATATTTGTCCGCAGTTTTTGAATCGTTTAACATATAGATGTTCTGCAATTTCTTGTGGCGAAACATCTTCAAAAACTACACCTGGGTTTGATCCACCCATTTCTAACATTGCTTTAATGAATTTATCAGCTGCTTTTTTATATAATACTTGACCGGTTCTTGTACTTCCTGTAAACCAGATCATATCAATATTTTGATCAACTAATGTTGCACCAACGTCACCTGCTCCATGAACTGAGGAAAATACACCTTTTGGCAAAACTGAATTTGACATAACTTCTTCAATTAATTTACCAAGAACAGCACATTCTTCACTCATTTTAAACACAACAGTGTTACCAGCAATTAAATTTGGAAATGTTGCCCACACAAACATCTCAAATGGAAAATTCCACGGTGTAATTGCTGCAACTGTTCCCCAGGGTTCATAAATTATTGTGTGTTTTGAGTCTTCATCTTCATGGGTGACTTCATCAGTTAGAGCGATTTTTGCCCATTTGTAGAAACCTTCCATTTCGTCAGAAAATTCAATAACTTCAGAGCGTGCCTCGTCAATTGGTTTACCCATTTCTTTTGTTATAAGTAAAATAATTTCTTCTTGTCTTTTTATGAATTCTTGAGCTACTTGTTTAATTAGTTCAATTCGCATGGTCATCCCTAATTGTTTCCATGCAAGTTTTGCACTATTAGCGTCAAGTACTTTTTGTTTAATCTCGTCATTAGTAGAGATTTCAACTTCCCCAACCACTTCATAATTTTTTCCTGGATTTGTAGATATTAGTTTTGCCATTTTAATATTTTAGAATATTCTTAGATATTTAATTATGATTAAAAAAAATAATCAAAAAATAATCAAAAAATATAAAAGACCAAACACAGCATAAATAATTATAATGAAAAAAAGAGGTCAGATTTCTGTAGAATATATTATGATTATTGCGTTTTCTCTAATGATTATTTTACCAGGAATTTATTTTTTAAGAGGGTATATATTCGAATCAAATGATAATTTATTGCATTTAAGGCTTGATGAGATTTCTAACACTATACTAGGTAGAGCTACAAAGATGCATTTTTATGGTCCTCCTTCAAAGTCAATCGTTGAAATTGACATACCTTCATCAATTGAGTTGATGTATATTGTTTCAGTACCAAGTAACAATGAATATTATTTGGCATATACAGTATTATCTAGCAGTGGTAGAATTGAGAAATATTTTTTAGCAGATCAACCAATAAAGAATGGAGAAACAGTGCCTTGTCCTACTGAATTAGATTGTCTAGCAACATGTGAGTGTTTTCCAAAAAGGTATAATTCAAAGGGAATAAAAAACATAAGAGTAAAGTCAGTCCAAGATCCTACATCAAATTTATTTTATATTGAAATAAAAGAGATATCATCTGAACTAATATGAAAAAACAGTCACAGATAATTAGTGTTGATTTTGTTTTAACTTTTGTTGTATACATTATGGCACTTTCGATTTTTTTTTTTTATGTGAAAGATTCAGTGATTCAGGTTAGTTATTTAGATTTAAATTCAGAATTAATTTTTAGCAAACTTGATAATGTTATTGATAAGGATTATTTATTTTTAGATGGATCTAAAATTGTTCAAATTGAAAATGTATTGAGTGGATATGATGAAATAATTGCTTATGATGTTTATTTTAAGGAGTATGAAAATCAACAACAGTTTAGAAAGATTGATTATTGTATTTTTATTCAAAACAAGACATCAACAGGGATTCAGGTTATGAAAAATTTTGCAGCTCATAGTGAAAATAGCCTAAATTCAATTTATTTTTTTTTAGATAAATGTGGAGATACAAATACAATCTACGAGATATTACCTCATTGCAATATTACAAAATCAGATTCAATTATTATTTCAAAACCAGTATTGTATAAAAATCAGATAATGGACTTAAAGGTATTAGCATGCGCAGAAAAAAGATAACTAATAAAGCCTATATTTTTATGATGGATGGGATGTTTGCAATAGTGGTTCTAGTAATTGGTCTTTTAATCATTATGTCAACAAAACCTTATGCGACAAATGAGATTCAAGTAAGTATGGTTTCAGAAAATGTTGTTGGGTTATTGTCTCAAGTTAAAATAATAGATTTGTGTGATGGATGTAAGTGTACTAATGCTAAACTTAAAGAATTATGTCAAAATAGTGAGATAAAGAATAATGAATCAACATTATTAGGCTATTTTGGTGAATTATATTCGTTTGGAGATAAAAATCATATGATTACTGATTTATTTTCAAACCTTTCAAATGATTTATATAGGAAAGATTTGTATGGGTCTGAGATAAAAATTCAGAACATAACTCTTTATTCAGATTCAGGAATTGGAACATCAAGAAATTTAATTTCAAGAAAAAAGATGGTGTTTGGGTATTATGAACAAGGTAACGGTATAGTAGAATTTTGGGGACCTTATAATGTTGAGGTAAATACTTGGGAAAAATGAAAAATACTAAAAAAGCAATATTTTTTTCAATTGTAAGTGTGTTATTAATTGTATTATTTGTGGCAATGACTCAGTTAGTTACAAAATTTAAACTTGAAGAAACAAAAATTGAAACCACAAGGACCAAAATTAAAATACTTAATTCATTAGTTAAAGACATGGAAGACAATTATTTTGAAAAAATAGTTTATGTTGTATCAAAAAATGCAATAATGGGATTATCAAATTATTACTATGCAAATGATTATGAAACAATAGATAAACCTCTTGACATTGCGATGGCTGACGTTATGCAAGATGGGATATTGGTTGATTCATATTCAGTCGGACATGATCTAACTTCTTCACCTGAACACATTGAATATAGATATACTGTAGAAGGTATTATTGAAAAATTGGATAATATTTATAGTAAACTTGGGTTAGAAATAAATGAATTAACTCTTAACATAACTCCAGGTAATGTTGAACAAATTGACCCGTGGACAATTAGGGTTGAGGCTGATATTGTATATGATTTTATTGATAAAGAAAAAATTGTATCTTGGAAAGGACTTGCAACTAGGACGGTTGATATATCAGTTATTGGTGTTAGGGCATTTGATATGCCAAATTCTCCTGCAAAGGCTCACAATGGAAGAATAATAAAAGAGAATTGGATAGTTGATCAAGATCCTTATACTGAACCTTCAATTTATGGTAAATTAAGTTCAAGGTATCCGGTGTCTCCAGATCCGACTAATGGAATTTGTACGCCAGAATTTGATAGAAATGGAGGGACTTGTGATGTTGACACTGAGTAAAAAATCTCAAATTTCTTTTGAATTCATAATGATTTTTACATTGGTAATTTTAGCTTTATCAGGATTTATTTACATAATTAACATAAGACTTACGGAAATAAGAAGTGAGCAAGAGTCTTTGGTTATGAAGAACCTTGCTAGAAATATTGAAAATGAAGTAGTATTAGCATCTTCAGTTAATAATAACTACGTAAGGCGTTTTGATATTCCAACAAAATTGCTTGGAAAAAATTATAATTTAGAAATTGAAGATAATGTACTTGTTATAAATCTGTTGCAAGACAATCTTTCTCAAAAGGAATATTTCACACCACTCCCTCTTGATGTCAAGGGAACATTTGTACGAAATATTAATGAAAACACAACAGATCATTGCATAACAAAAAATGATTTGGATGGGATAAGAATTTCAAGGAATCAAGCAAGTTTAGATACTAATGTTACAAGTGTTGGGATTGACGATGAGTTTGATGTGTTTATTAGTCTTAACTGTGTGCAAAATGCAAAAAGTATTCAAGTTACTGTTAATTATGATCCAGATTCACTTAAATTATTAGATGATGAAGTTGAACCAGTAGTATGGTCTAATATCAATTTAAAGAATTATAATCCTTTATTTACAGGATATCATAAAATACTTGATTATTCAAAGGCAGCTGGAAAATATATCCATAATGGGCGGTATACTTATGGGTATCTTGGCAAAGGATGCGCATCAGGTTCTGGAAATATTGCAAAATTAAGATTCAAGGTTTTGGATACTGCATCACCTGGTGTAACAAAAATACAATTTGATGAATTGTTTGAGACACAGTTTGATGAGGAAAATATTAGAATTTTAGATTGTAGCACAAATAAATTTACAGTTGAGGGTCTTCCTGATACAAAAAATGATGCAGTAATAATGATTGAATGAAACTTTTTCTATGACATAAAACTTATCGAAAAGTTTATATAGGTAAGAATTGCTTTAGAATCTTAAATTTATGAGGGGTTTGAAGCAAATGAAAAAGAGGATAACATATGTTCTAGGTGTTTTACTAATAGTATTAGCATTATTAATGAGTGGATGTACAGTTAATGATGATTCATGTGAATCAATGGATGATCAAGATGAAAAAGATCAATGTTTTCATGAAGAAATTCTAGAAACTGAAAAAAATTTATGGTTAAGCTGTGAGAACATTATGAATCAAAATTTGAGAGAAAGATGTTTCTTGGACTTAGTTAATAAAAAATTTGTGATGTATGATTGTGAGGATATTTTGCTTCAAGAGAATAAAGATTTATGTTATTTAGCACAAGGTGCTAATATGAAATATGAATCTTATTGTGATAGGATTCATAATCAAGAAGATAAAGATTATTGTTACAGTGAGTTAGTAGATTATTTTAGGATGAGCAAAGGAATTTGTGAAAAAATGTTAGATGCAAAAATGAAAAATCAGTGTTTAACTGTATTACAGAATAAAGTGTGATGATTGAAGATGGAAAAAAAAATAAAATTAATTATATTTTCAGTTTTGGTATTTGGTATATTATTTATTGGAATGTCAGAAGATGTAAGTGCCTGGTGTAATAAATTAGGCAAAGTTTCTTGTGAAGCATGTGGTTGTCCAGGTGGTGGTGGAGGTGGTGGATGTTCACCGTCATGTGGAGAATGTGGTCCAGATGACTGTGGTGGAACATGTACAGATACTTGTGGTAACTACAAATCTGGTTGTGACGCAAAAACATGTACTTATTTTGCAGCATCATTAACTGCTAATGTTGATACTCCTTGTATTTCTCAAAAATTGAATTCAAGAGAATTTACAGTTTCAGGAAGAAGTAAATACTGTGGAGAAATAAAAATAAAAGTTAAAGACACAAATGGAGATAATATTATTCCAGTAACAACTGTGTCAACAACTGATAAATTTGGAGATTATGTTTATACTGAAACATTAACTCTTCCAGCAAATTTAGATTTATCACCTGAACCTGTGATTAACATAATTGTTGTAGGGGATAGACAAGCTACAAAAAATGGTAAAGATGAACCAAATTATGCAGAAACTTGTAAAAAAGAATTGCATTTGGAATTAGATTATAAGAATTTCTTTTATTGTCCTGTTAATCCTGAAACAAGGATTGATGTGACAACATACGATTATTATGATGATTCATCACATTATGAATTTAATGGTGGGCTAGCTTATACTCAGTGGGATTCAGATTCAGATTGTGTAAGTGAAGATTCTGTTAATTTGTGTTCTTCAAAACCAACTGATTGTGTTTCTTTTGAGATTGATAGGTCTAGTTGTCCTGATCCTACTTGTGCTGATGATTTAGTTTGTAAATATGTAGAAAAGTTCAAGGAACTAAGTATAACAATTGGTTGTGATTCAGAAAATTATTGTCCAGATCGTGAACTAATAAGAACAGAAGTAGCAGTATTAATATTAAAGGCAATAGGTGAATCACCAGCAACAACATGTCAAGGAACAGTATTTGGTGATGTAGATAATACAGTTCCAGGTGGAGATTTATTTTGTAGATATATAGAAAAGTTTGAAGCATTAGGAATAACTACAGGTTGTGGTTCAGGAAATTATTGTCCTAATCGTGCAGCAACCAGGGCGGAAGCTGCAATATTAATATTAAATGCAATAGGTGAATCACCTAATTCATATTGTTTAGGTGATATGTTTTTAGATGTACAACCTTCAGGCAATTGTCCATTACCTTGCACTCCAACAAGTTCTTATGTTAGTAAACCAAGGAATTCAGTTCTTGATGCAGATAATGATGGTGAAATTGAAGTTTGTTTGTCAAGAGACGGCATTCAAGGAGGATGGATTGATGCAGATATTAATAATGCAGCTTGTCAAAAAGTTAATGCATTAGATAATAGAGTTGCAAAGTGGTATAGTTGTCCAAATCCAAGTGATAGAGAATGTGCTGAAGGTGTTGATGGTTTTCCAAATGATCAAAAGGGATTATGTTGTGGAGATGACCTTGGGGAAGGTCCACTTGATACAAAATTTGCATATCCTGGAAGTACTTCATTTTTAATTGTAAATGGGGAAGAATTAAGTCATGATGCATGTTGCGATGTGTCAGATCCTACTCAGGGAAGCTGTGTTGATGAATTAGGTTTTTGCAGGCAAGTAAATTATGATACTTGTTTTACAACATTGTCAGTTGCTGATACAGGATTTAGAGGAACATGTAAAAAAAATAGTTTAGATGATTATTATTGGGAATTAGTTGAAGATCCATTTTGTATGGGTGTATGTCAGAAATGTGATGTTAATGATGATGATGTAGTAGATATAACAGATATTACAGCAATTCAATTAAATGCAACTGACCCAACTGATTTAAACCCTGTAATTGATCCTATATATGATATAGATGGTAATGGTGTAGTCGATGAATCAGATTGGGAAAGATGTTCAATGGAAGATGTGTTTTTGTTCCAGTGTAACAGTTGTGAGAGTTTTGTAGAAGAAGGTGCAGATGTATGTGCAAATGTTGATGGAACTATCAAATTTGGACAAGCTGATCCTTATTTATGTAGTGAAAATGATGGGAATCATACAGTAAGAATTAGAGATGAAACTTATTGTGGTCCTGCATGTGACATGAAATATGATGTTGATTCATGCAACACAGCTGCATGCGGAGGTTGCGAAGCAGATAGTGATTGTGAACTTGATGAATTTTGTAACACAGATAGTTGTAGTTGTCAAAGAGTAGAATGCAGAACAGGTGAATCATTATGTATCGATGGAACATGCAGTAGTGATTGTGAAACTACAGATACGGGAATTTTAGGATGTATTGATGAAAATTATGTATGTGAAGTAGGCGAAGGTTGTGCATGTCCTGATTGTTTGTATCAACAAAGTATTTGCATACAAGGTGCAGAATGTGATTTGAATGGATTATGTGGATGTCCAGCAGATACAACATTATGTGTTGACGGAACATGTAGTAGTGATTGTGAAATAACAGATACAGGTAATCAAGGATGTATTGGAATTATAGCAACTAATCCAAACCAAGTTATTGATTTTTCAGGTAGGGGTAATCATGGTTTAATTAATGGTGCAAGTATAACCTCAAGTGGAAGATTTGGAAAGGGAATGGAATTTGATGGTTTAAATGATTATATTTCATTACCTTTTGGATATGCAAAAGGGTCTATTAGTGAAACTACTGTTTGTGCATGGGTAAAATCAAATTCAGAACAAGAACAAATTATAATTTCATTTGACAGAAGTGAAGTTTGGAGACTTGCAATGAATGATGATCAAGGTGGTTTTGTTGGCTGGGATACAACTGATGAAAAGACAGTTGCAGATGAAACCTTAGTTACCAAAGATTTGTTTACATCAGAATCATATTCTGATGGAGATTGGCATTTTATTTGTGGATGGTATAAAAAAGGAGCATCACCAGATAAAAAATTATTTATCGATGGAGATTTAAAATTGTCCAGTACTGATCATGATAATTATAAATTGGGACAAGGCATAGAAAGAGCTAGATCATTTGGTTTTATCGGTGTAGGGTCAGAATCACCTGAATTTGACGGTGTAGTGGGACCAGAATATTATTTTAATGGAACTATGGATGAGGTAAAAATTTACAATAGAGCTTTATCTGATGCAGAAGTTTTAAAAGGTTATCAGGGAAAAACTGTTTCAAATCAAGATATGAAATTACATTACTCATTTGATGATATATTAGGTGATGGAATTGCTAATGGTATATGTGAAGCAGGCGAAGGTTGTGCATGTATTGATTGCTTAGGTGATCAAGATTCATGTTTAGCTGGGTTATTATGTGGTGAAAATGAATTATGTAATTGTATCCCTAACGAAGAATATGAAGTAACACTCAATGATGGACAAGATAATGATTGTGATGGATTAGTGGACGAGCCTTATTTTGATGGTTATGGTGTATATGTTTGGGAGTCTAACTGTGATTATTATATGTGTGTTTATTCAGATGAATTGGTTGATATGATTACTTATGGAAGTGTATCATCTAGCACATCATTTTCAAATATTAGAAAACTTGATTGGGAAAATAATGTTGACACATTAACTGTTGACACCGCAAACACTGTATTTGATTTTAGATCAAGGATAAATTATGATTTGGATTGTGTAATAATGAATACTGATGGTATTATGAACTTTGAACTTAATTTGAGCGGTGTTGACGGTACTGATAATATTTATTTGAAACAAGTAAAAATGAATCCACTAACAAATCCATTTTATTTTTCAAGTCCAACATGTGCATTAGGTTGTGAGACACCAGGTATGTGTGGGGAAGAGAAACAAGTTTTGATTAGTACAATCAAAGTAGGATGTGGATATGATGAATGTATATTTGATTGTGGTGGACACTGGGTAGATGTAGAATCAAGTTATGATTCAATTCCAGCAACATTGTTAGACAGTCCTGAAGATTATTGTGCTGCTTGTGAAGCAGATATGGCATGTTCTGACTATACAAATGAATATTCATGTCATTATAATCCTTGTACTGCATCAGAGACAAGATATGGTTGTGATTGGGATGCTGACGAAGAAGTTTGTTTTGATCCTTTTGTTCCATGTATGCCAGGAACTACTTTATGTGATGATGGTGTTTGTAGAGAAGACTGTTCTGATGACGATACAAATATTGCATATTGTTATGGATATCCTGACGATGTATGTGAGGTTGGTGAAGGATGTGCATGTCCAGATTGTACTGACGATCAAGCAAGTTGTACAGATGGTGCAGTTTGTGATGACAATATGATTTGTGGATGTCCAATTGGCACAGCATTGTGTGAAGATAAAACTTGTTCAGATGATTGTGATGATTCAGATAAACAGGGATGTATTGATACAAATGGTATTTGTGAATTTGGAGAAGGGTGTACATGTATTGATTGTAATGCTCAAAAAGATTCATGTGTATACGGAGCAGTATGTTCAAGATATGAAGAACTATGTATTGAACTTCAGATAGAAAATTGTGACATTGGTGAAACAATTTGTGAAGATTTTTCATGCGATGAAACTTGTGCAGACAATGGTGGAAAACGTGGATGTGTAGGGGACCCAAACGAAATTTGTGAGTTTGGTGAAGGATGCGAATGTTCTGATTGTTATAATAAACAAGATAGTTGCAAAGTAGGATTGGTTTGTGATGATGATGATTATGTATGTAAAAGTACATCAAGTGGAGGAGGCTCAATCACAGATGATGATTGTACTGACCTTGATAACGATGGTTATTCAAAACTTGATTCAAACTGTGCAGGATCAAGTGATTGTGATGATACTGATGAACTTGTTAATGTTGCTGCAATTGAAATTTGTGGAAATCAAGTTGATGATAATTGTGATGGTTCATTTGATGAAGATTGTATTTCGTCAATCGATGTAACAGTTGGTGAAAAAGATGAAATTAGAGTTTTTGATGCATTTGATTTAGTAGTTAAGGTTAACAATAAATTACCTTATGAAGTTAAGAAAGTCAAATTTGACATGGATTTACCAAAAGGGATTTCATCAAAAAAACAATCATATAATATTGTAGATTTGTCAGCAAATAGTGAAACAAGTCAAACAATGAGAATCTATGTTAAAGATTATGAATTAGAAGAAGCAGTATTAGAATTAAATATTGATGTTGACGGTGAGATTGTAACAAAAGAAATTGAACTGGAGGTTATTATTCCAGAATTTTTAGTAGCAGCTGACCCAGTAGATATTGATTCTGGTGCAACATGTTATGATTTGTATTATGTAATTAATATGGGTGAAGTTAAAGGAGATATTGAACTTAATGTAATAGATCCTGATGCAATATTAAGTAAGACCGCTCTAATTGATTATATAAGAGGTGTTCAGACATCAGGAATACTAATGGAAGAACTTGTATCAAATCCATACTGTCTTCCACAAAGAAAGAATTATGAAGTGCAAGGATATTTCTATAAAGCTAATTCAGGTTTCTTTATAGATAAGTCAATTAAAAGCGATCAATCGCTAGTTGATGAATCTAGAACACAAATAATGATTAATATTGATCTTAATGAGGTGTAGAGTAAAATGATAACATTTGGAATCATAAATTTACCATTACCAGAGATTTTTTTTATTTTAGTAATTACATTTTTTGTTTTTTTGGTAATGATAATTATTCAATTACAAAAATTAAAGCAGATGACTGCTGATGAACAAAAAGAATTAGTTGAACTTGCAAGATTAGCTCAAGAAGAGAAAAAAGATCTTGAACAAATCAAGGCTTATGAAGCAATGGAGTCAAGAGACCTTACAATTTTTGAGAAAGGAATTCATGATCTTGAAGAAGATACTGATACACTTTACTTAAAGAAACTAGCTCCTGATTTGTATAAACTTCAGAACTATACTTTATGGGCTATAAAAAAAGGTTTGGACCCAAAACAAATCAAAGAAAATTTGATAAATAAAGGTTGGAAGGATCAAAATTTAATTGAGATGGTCATTAATGATACTTTGAAATATACTGGGTACTATAATGATAAAAAAGGAAATGTAATTGTTCCAAACATTAAAATTGAAGAAACAACAAAAATCATTAGACCTGTTAAGGTAGTTAATGTGCAGACAAAAACAAAAGTCTCAAAGAAAAAGACAACTGTTAAGAAAAAATCTAAACCAAAACCAAAGGTAAAAAAAGCAACAGTAAAGAAAGCAGCAAAGAAAAAACCTGCTACAAAAAAGAAACCTAAGTTAGAGAAAACTGATAACTTTGATGACATTGAAAAAGAGCTTCAAAAATTAGAGACTGATCTTAAAAAAGAGACTAAAACTGAAACAAAAAGTACAGTTAAAAAGGCTACAGTAAAGAAGGCTAAAGTTAAGAAAGTTGCTCAAAAGAAAGCTGTTAAAAAAGTACCAGTTAAGAAAAAAACAGTTACAAAGAAAAAAACAGTAGTAAAGACAAAAAAGGCAACAGTCAAAAAAGCTGCTAAACGTCAATCTGGTCCTAAGAGATCTGGATCTTCAATGGTCATAGGAACTAAAGGTGGAAATTCTTATCACAAGCCAACTTGTATTGTTATGAAAAAAGTACAAAAAGAAAAAGTTGTAACTTTCAAAAACAATGAAGAAGCTTTAAAAAAAGGATATAAGCCTTGTACAGTTTGTGCTGTTGAGTCTAGACAATAATTTCTTTTTTTTTTAATTACTTTTTTTTAAACAATTAAATTATTTATTGGGATTGATAGATTAATAATTATAATTAAATTAAATATAATTTGAGAAAAAAAATATAAACTGATTCTTTGAGGAGAACTCCCCAGCATATAGTAATAAAGTAATGAGGTTATAATTGAGTATACTAATGATAATAAAATCATAGTGTACATAATATTTAATCCAAAATTAAAAGAAGATACAAATATAATTATTGTTAGTCCAATTAAAGAAACTAATGATGTGTGACTTAATTTAGTTCCAATTATATCTGCTAAGATTAAACTAATATATGATACGAGGAATGTTAAAACAATGTTATGATATGCTAAAGATATCATTAATGTTGAGAAAAGTACAAGATCAATACCTATACTACTTTTAATAATTCTTTGATATGTTTTTGATACACTACTTATACCAATAAATATTATTGAATAGAACACTGCTTTAACATAATCAAGAAGTAATAGAGATGTGAATAATAATATGGTAATAATTAATATGATTCGTTTATGTTTTTTAATAAAGTCAAACATTAATTTTAGTTTATTACTTTTTTTTACCATTTTTGTTTGATTTTTTAAATTTTAATTCAGATAGAATCATTGCACTAACAATTAATATACCACCAAATGCTCTGTTTGCTACAAAAAGTTCTCCACCAAGCGTCCATGCAAATATTGCAGCAAAGACAGGTTCAAGTGAAAATATGACACCAACTTTAATTGGGTCTGTATTTTTTTGAGCAAGCAGTTGTATTACGAATGCTGAAATTGTTGGAAATAAAGTTAAGAATATAATGGAATAGATAGCGTTAACTGAAGTAATAGTTAATGGTGTATTTCTTGACAAACCAATGAATAAGCTTAATATTCCAATGACTAAGAATTGTTGAAAGCTAAGTACATAAGGATCTATCTTTTTTTTAACATAAACATCACTAAATAATACATGAAGTGCATAAGTTACTGCAGCAATTAATGTAAGTATGTCTCCAAAATTAATATCACTTAGACCTCCTGTTAAAACCCATAATCCTGATAATGCTAAGAATACAGAAATTATTTTTATTGCAGAGATTTTTTTTTTAAAAATTACCCAACCAAATATTGGAATGAATATAACAAACAAACCAGTAATAAAACCTGAGTTTGAGGCAGTAGTATGTTTTAGTCCAATGGTTTGAGTAATATATAGTGTACCAAGTATTAACCCTAATATTATTCCATATCTAAAATTCTTGAATAAATCTTTGTTTTTAATTATTAAATATCCACCTAGAATTACAGATGCAAGTAAAAATCTGTATGCAACTAACATTATTGGGTCAATACTATTTAATACGTCTTTGACAATATAGAATGTTGAACCCCATACGGCTGCTGCATAAACTAAACCTATGTCAGAGATTAGTGTTTTATGTTTTTTGATAAAGGACATTTAGATGGGTAAGAATATACAGTTAATAAAGATTATTTATTCAAGGTCTTAAAATTCCATGTTGTTGTCTTGGTGTAAAAATATTTTGTCTTAAATTTTGAATTCTTTGAGAATTTGAAATTTGGTCTAATCTGTCAACTAGTCCATCTCTCAAAGTTGCAACTTTTTGTTTAGGCATTTTTAGATAGTCTACTATAGTGGAATATGCGTCTGAATCTTTGAATCTTCTAAATTCACCTACAAGAAATGCACCTGCTCCAACATACTCATTAGTTGCACCAAGAGCAAGGGGAAAACTAGAATAATGAGGTGATATTCCTGCTGCATATGCATCACTAGCAGCTCTTTGTAGAGCTCCATTACTATACTCTGAATCTAAGCCATTTGCCATTTTTCTACTATAGGGTGAAAAGTCACTATTTATAAATATTTTCTTTCAAGTGTGACATTTTTGTCAAAATTAGCTTATTTATACTTAAAACAGAACGTTTAAATATTGAAAATTAAAAAAATTTCAAATATAAAATTTTAGAAACAAAGTTTTAAATATAATAATTGCCTACTAATATGATATGTATATAATCTACAAAACCTTAAGTGTAGTAGTGGGTTAGTTTTATCAGTGACAATTTTCTTCTAAAAATATGGTTGAATACTAATTAGGAAAAATATTTAGAAGAATTAATATTTCAAAGAAAGAATAATAATTATATAATAATCAATCACGAGGCGAATAACATGGAATTACCAAAAAGATATGATCCAAAAATCTCAGAAGAAAAATGGCAAAAATATTGGGGAGATAACAAAATCTACCAGTTTGATATTAAAGACAAAAAAAAGGAAGTATATTCAATTGATACTCCACCACCAACTATTTCTGGAAAGATGCATATAGGTCATGCGTTCTCGTTTTCACAGCAAGATTTTGTTGCTAGATACAAAAGAATGGCAGGATTCAATGTATTTTATCCATTTGGTACTGACGACAATGGTTTAGCTACTGAAAAATTGGTTATGAAGAAAAAGAAGATTAATTTAAGGAATGTTGACAGGGATGATGCAATTAAAATTTGTTTAGAGTTTTTAGAAGAAGAACGACCAAAATTTATTCAAGATTGGAAAAATATTGGTATGAGTTGTGACTTTGAGACTAGATATTCAACAATTGATGATCATTCAAGAAAAATATCTCAAAGAACATTTTTAGAATTAGCAAAAAAAGATTTGGCATTTAGACATGAATCTCCAGTTATTTGGGATACTCAGTTTCAAACTGCAATAGCACAAGCTGAGCTTGTTGATAAAGAAATGCCTTCATTTTTTAATGATGTATTGTTTAAAACTGAAGATGGTAAAGACTTAATCATTGCAACAACCAGACCAGAATTACTTGGTGCATGTGTTGCAGTATTTGTTCATCCTGAAGACAAGAAGTATGAACATTTAGTTGGAAAAAAGGTTGTTACACCTATTTACAATCATAAAGTTCCAGTCATTGCAGATGAACGTGTTGATATGGAAAAAGGAACTGGAGTTGTAATGTGTTGTACTTTTGGTGATCAAACAGATATGGAGTGGTATAAACAATACAAATTACCTTTAAAGATGGTTATTACACCGTGGGGTAAGATGAATGAGTCTTCAGGAGAATATAAAGGGATGAAAATTGAAGATGCACGTAAAGCTATAATTGAAGAATTGAAAGAAAAAAAAATATTGTTAAATCAAAAATCAATAACTCATGTTGTTCAAGTAGGAGAGCGAAGTGGTAAACCAGTTGAGATAATTAATTCTAAACAATGGTACATATCATATTTAGATAAACGTGAAGAATTTTTAAAAAAAGGCGAAGAATTGAATTGGTATCCTGAACATATGAAACATAGGTTGTTTAATTGGATAAATGGTCTTAACTGGGATTGGTCAATTTCAAGACAAAGAAATTTTGGTGTTCCTATTCCTGTTTGGTATGATAAAGCTGGCAAGATTTATTATGCAGATGAATCACAACTACCAGTTGATCCTACCAAAGACAGACCAAAAGGAGTTCCTGATGACTTAGAATTAATTCCTGAGTCAGATGTATTTGATACTTGGTTTACATCAGGAAGTTCTCCGTTACTTGCTGTTGAATTAATGCCTAAAGACGTTCAAAAAGATTTATTTCCAATGAGTCTAAGACCTCAAGCTCATGATATAATTAATTTTTGGTTGTTTTACACTATGGCAAAAACTAATTTATTATATGGTAAGAATCCTTGGACCGATGTAACTATTTCAGGTTGGGCACTTGATCCTCATGGAAAAAAAATGTCAAAATCTAAGGGAAATGTTGTAGCACCTCAAGATATGATAGAAAAATACAGTGCTGATGCATTAAGATATTGGTCTGCAGGAAGTAAACTTGGAGATGACATGCCATTTCAAGAAAAAGATTTAGTTACTGGGAAAAAGACAGCAACAAAATTATGGAACGCATCAAAATTTGCACTAATGCACTTAGAAGATTTTGTATTAAAGTCTGGTGATTTAGAAATTATTGATAAATGGTTATTGTCAAAACTTCAAAAATTAATAAAACAATCAACAGAGTCGTTTGATAAATATGAATATTCTAAAGTTAAAAAAGCAGTTGATGAATTCTTTTGGCAAATATTTTGTGATAATTATTTAGAGTTTGTAAAAGATAGATTATACAATCCTGAGACTTATCATAATGGTGCAAGACAGTCAGCTCAATTTGGGTTATATGAAGCAGTTTTGAATGTGTTAAAAATATTTGCACCGATAATGCCTTATATCACTGAAGAACTTTATCAATTATACTTTGCAAAGCATGAAAATAAAAAAAGTATTCATATGTCTGGATGGCCAGTATACAATGAAAAATATTGTTTTGATGACGAAGAACTTACAGGAGATTTGCTAGTACAGATAGTTGCAGTTGTTAGAAAATTTAAATCTGAAAAAAGTATTTCTTTGAATACAGAACTTTCTCAAATAACAATTAACTGTAGTGAATCTGATAGATTAAAACTAGAATTGATTTTGCAAGATATTAAATCAGTTACAAAGGCAAAAGATATTGAATTTGGCAAGTTAAGTAAGGAATTAGATGTTAAGATAAATCTTTAATTTAATTTTTATAATCTTTTTATTATTTCTTTTATATATTTTTTATTTAGATTTTCTTGTTTTAAATATTGTTTAATTTTTACAGGATCATTTGTTTTATATTTTAAACTAACTTCCTTAACTTTACTTTGGATTATTTCTTCAAACTTATCATCTGTGTTTAATGTTTTTTGAATTTTTTGTTCAACAAATATTACAATACCTAGAATTAATATAATTACAAGAATTGGATATAGAAGATTGAATGGTTTTGATGTGTTTTCGTTTGAACTACCTAAACTTGCACTATATACAAAGTCTTTTAGTTCATCAATACATGTGTCTGGAATGTATCCTTCAACTTCATATGTAAATTCAATTTTATCATCAACATCAACAAAGTGCCACATGATTAATGGATCTGATTCAATGATGTTGTAGTTCTTACCATTAAAGTGTATGTTTTCAGTTCTTTGAGCAAGACATTTTGGAATATCTAAGTAATAATCTAAATTACTAATAGGAGTTAATGAATCAATTGTAATTTTATATTTTGTAAATAGTTTTCCATCCATAGTATATTCCTTTTTTTCCATTTTTGCCAAACTTTTAAGTTTATCAATATTTTCATCAATTTCTTTATCACTTAAATTTTGTTGGATGGATCCTCTAGCTTTTTCAATTAAATCTATGATGTCATTTGTTGTAATGTCAATTTCAATAACATCTTCAAATATTTCTTCAAATATTTCAATATCAGAACAAGCTTCTTGGTTTGGATTTTTTATGTTTGGACAGTTGTCAATGTCTGCACAGATTCCATCTTCATCAATATCATTGTTACCATCTTTTGGACATAAGTCGCATGAATCTCCAAATCTATCGTTATCCCAATTATTTTGATTTGGATTATATTCTTTTGGACAGTTATCAACATTTGCACAAATCCCATCATAATCAAGATCATTATGTTTATCATCAGGACATCTATCGCACATATTTCCAATATCATCATTATCAGAATCAAGTTGATTTTTATTGTTTACAGATGGGCAGTTGTCATCGTAATCTAATATCCCATCATTATCACTGTCGTCCACACATAAAGATTCTAAGTCGCAGGCATTTCCTAAGAAATTTTTATCACAATCACTTTGAGATGGATTAAATTTATATCTACAATTGTCAAAATTTCCACATACCCCATCACTATCTTTATCATTTTCAGGGTCATAAACACATCTATCACAAACATCTCCAATAAAATCTTTATCTGAATCTAATTGGTTTAAATTTGATAAAGTTGGACAATTATCTACATTTCCACAAATACCATCTTGGTCTAAATCATTGTTTGCGTCAAACACACAAGCATCACACATATCTCCAATGTTGTCTCCATCTTTATCAAATTGGTTTGGATTAAATTTTTCTGGGCAGTTATCTACATTATCATCAATCATGTCATTATCTGAATCACTCATACAATCTGATGTAGAATCACATGCATCTCCAACGTCATTATTATCACAATCACTTTGACTTGGATTACTTTTTAAAAGGCAATTATCAAAGTCTGAACAAGCACCATCATTATCAATGTCATTATCAGGGTCATTTGGACATAAGTCACACAAATTTCCATGTAAATCAGAGTCTGTGTTAGCTTGGTTAGGGTTATAAATTCCTGGCAGTTATCTAAATCTCCACATATAGCATCTTTGTCAACATCATTGAATGGATCAATTGGGCATAAATCACATATATCTCCAACACCATCATTGTCTTTATCTTCTTGGTTAGGATTTGAATAATCTGCACAATTATCAACACTATCAATAATCCCATCCTTATCAGAATCAGTTGAACAAATGGAATCAATGTCACAAGCGTTTCCAATATGATCTTTGTCACAGTCTCCCTGGCTTGGGTTATAACTATTTGGACAATTATCTACATTTTGACAAAAATTATCAGAATCAATATCATTGAATGGATCAATTGGACATGCATCACATGTATTTCCAAATCCATCATTATCTGAGTCAAGTTGATTTTCATTTATTATAGTGGGACAGTTATCAACATTGCCACAAATTCCATCATTTTCAATATCATTGAAGTGATCAAATGGACATTCATCACAAATATCTCCAATCAAATCATTATCTGAATCAAGTTGCATTGGGTTATAATTTAAAACACAATTATCTAAGTAATCTTTAACATTATCACTGTCTGAATCAGTTGAACAAATTGAGTCAGAATCACATGCGTTTCCAATACCATCTAAATCACAATCATTTTGGTCAGGGTTGTTTTTATCTGGGCAGTTATCTATTTCTTCACATATTTTATCGCTATCAATATCATTGTTAGGGTCATTAGGACATAAATCACATAAATTTCCTATACCATCGTTATCAGAATCATCTTGAAAAATATTTTTTATTAATGGACAATTATCTAAATCTCCACAAAAGCCATCGTTATCTTCGTCCCCTAATGGATCATTCAAACAAATATCACAAACATCTCCAAAACCATCCCAATCACTGTCTTTTTGATTAGGATTGTATTCTCCAGGACAATTGTCTAACTCAATACAAAATCCATCACCATCAATATCACCAATTAAATTACATTCTGAGTCACCACAGGTCTTTCTACCAGCACATGAATTAATATTACATGTGATTACTAGGTCATTATTCCCAACATCTTCATCAATTTCACCATCACAATCATTATCACGTCCATCGCATATTTCTTGAGTTGGGTTTCCTTGTCCAACGCACTCAGTCCATTTACCATTTTCACAAAATTGTTGACCTTGATTACATTCTCCAATACTTACTCCACAAGATTTTTTTTGACCTTCATTACAACCACCACAGTCTTCATCAATTGATCCATCACAATCATTGTCAATTCCATCGCATCTAGTTTCACTAGATTCATATTTTGACCCATATTCTCTTGCAGTGCAGTCAACCCATCCATTGTTGCAAGACCTTGTTGAACCTTTACAAATTCCTTGTTGATTGTCACATGCAACGGGAGTAAGTCCATTGTCAATTCCTCTAATACCATCATTATCAAGTCCATCACAGATTTCTTTAGCTCCAGTATATATATTTGCATTATTTGGGTCAGGATCAGTTGAGTCAGGGTCCCCATCACCATCAGTGTCAGGATCACATTCAGAAAAACTGTAAGAACTAATAGGTTCACATAAGAATTCTTGACACATACCTGATTGACAAAACCCTTGCCCACCTTCTGGCATGTCAATGAATTTATATGGTGATTCTTTGGTACAATAATCTCCAGGACAATTAATAAATTCACCACATGCTGTGTCATCTGGCAGATTTTCATTTAAACAGATACCAGCTTCACAAACTGATACAGAACATTCATTTGTATTTTCACAAGTAATTTGCTCACAGCTACAACCTTGATGATTTACACGTTCATTGGTCTCTTGAATACAATTATCATATGAGTCATCAACCCCATCATTATCAGAATCTGTTTTTTCACAATGATCAGAATTGCCATAATTTAGGAATATAGGGTCTTTACAAGGATCATCTGCTTGATTTATATTTAAACAATCTTCAATTGTGTATCCAGAAACCTCATTTACATCTATTAATTCACAGTTAGTTTCAGGGGCTTTGACTTTACATTCATTTGAACCCTTAGATCGATAAAAAACTATTTGACAAGAGTTAGGATTGGCACATTCAGTCAACTCAGCCCATATGGGATCATGATCACAGTTTTGTTTTCCTTCAACATGTTTACATGGGGTCAAATCATCTTGAGGTATAAATATACAAGATGATGAAGATTCGTCATATACAAAAGTACCACAGCTTTTATCATTATTTTCTCTTCTGTGATATCCTTTTAAACATTTATCATCAGTTTCAGGACAACCAAAATCACCACATACATTAAAAAATTCTTTACTACAATCAATTTGTTCTGTTATTAATCCAACACATTTACATGAATAGACTTGTTCTACGAAACAGCCTTTTTGAGGATCAATAATATTACAGTATCTACCATCATTTGACAAAGTTGCAGTTTTTTCATTGCATGAACTCATGCAATATCCCAATGCTTGTGCTAAAGCATCATGTTTAGAAGAGTCTTCAAAATTACATTCTTTTGAACTGCCATCATTTACCTTTTCATAACAAATTTGTATATTTGGTTCATCAACCCATTCACAATTTTCATTTCTTTTTTGACAAGTTGCAGTGTTTATACCTTTCCTTTGATAGATCACATCACATTTATTTGGTGGTGTTGGTGGAATTTCACACAATGTTTGATCTTTAGCTGGTTCAGGTCTACAAGTTTTATCTTGCTCATTATATTTTAAAAATTGGCATATACCTTCAGAAGATAATTTGAATATATTACATGTATCAGGAACAACACCGTCATCTGGATTATTTGATCCACAGATTCTTGGTTCTAGCCCAAAAGAATTTTGCCCGCATTGTATACATTCTTGGTAATAAGTTTCACCAGGAGTACAATCAATTGGCCAAGCACAGGATTTTTCTTCTTTGCATCTAGCGACATTTGAAATGGATCCTAAACATCTTTTGTAGGTGTCAGATTTTTTTTTATCGTTAAAAATACTATGCATCTGATTTATACAAGAACAGTCCCCTTGATTTTCAAATTTGCAATTACCTTCAAATGTTAATATTGTTCCACATGAATCTATGTTTGAATAATATTGATTTGGACCGGGATTACAGTCATTTGTACCCATGTCCACAATGGCACCAAGTTCTAAAGGTTCATTTTTTTCTAAGTCTGGTAATAATTCTTCATCTGTTTTTTCAGTAAAACATAAATCATACAACAAATCAATTCCTGGAATTCCAGCACCGTTTACTGCTCTTGGATCATTAGAATTACTTGGATCTTTGAAACAAACGTTACATGCATTTGGTTCTGAGGAATCAATAGGACCAGGTTTTAATACTTTCTTGTCTTTTCCAGATCCATAACTACAATCATCTTTATTGTATCCGCTTCTAGAAATTTCATTTGCTGTTGTTATGGTGACAAAAGAAAGGAAAATTACCAATAAGATTAATATTACTACTATACTCTTTTTTTCCATAAAACTTTTTCCCACCAGATTATAATCTTTTAGTGTGCAGTTTCATATTTAAATCTTATCATAAAAATTGAAAAAATTTTTAAACAATACATTCTATAAATCATTTAATGAATAAAAAAGCTCAAGTCTCATTATATATAATCTTAGGTTTAATTATTGTTTTATTGGTTGCATTATTCTATTTGTCCTTTTCTAATCAAGATAATTTGGAGGAAGAATTTAGAAAAGTTTCAACATTGTCTGAGATGCGAATTGATATGCATGCATACATTAAAACTTGTATAAGGGACGCAGTTAAAGATGGGATGTCAAGAGCTGGTATTAGACAAGATACTATTGAAGAATATGAACAAATTGTTGAGGAAGAAGTTGTTAAATGTACAGATTCTTTATTTGAAATTTTAAAGACTCAAGGTAAAGATATATCTACTGGTGTAATTAATTCACAAATTCAGTTAAATGATGAAACAGTCATTATAAAAGTTGATTATCCTATTGCAATTACAACTAATTCTCAAAAAGCAAAATTTCAAATTTTTGAAGAAACTTTTGATAGGACAATCATCCACAAAATTCCTGGAGGTATTGCACTTGAAGAAACAAAGATTATTTCAAATAACAGAAAAGCTCAGATAAAAATACCTGAAGGTGTAAAAATTACAGATAGAGAAGGAAACCAGATTGAGCAAGTTGGATTAAAAGTAGAAGATTTACACTTTGATGGACTTGAAAATAATGTAGTTATTGGAAACATTGTATATGAAGGATTACCAGATGATGCTTTTTTTTCAGAACCTGTTGAAATATCAATTGAGTTTGATGAGAAAGATTTTCCTGAAGGGTTTACTAAAGAAAACTTAAGGGTATCTTGGTGGGATGAAGATTTTGGGATATGGTGGGCATTGCCAACTCAAATTGTTAAAAATAGGATGATTGCACAGATTACACATTTTACAATGTTTTCAGGTGCAGCTGTATTACCTCAAAATGAACCTTTTGATGGAGATTCATGGATATTTAGAGAAAGATTTAATGATTGTAATGGAGAAATTTGTGGTTGTAGTGGTGACAGTTTTAATATTGTGGAAAAGCAAAATAAAGATTATGCAATTGAATTTAAAGAAGATGTGGATTATAAAGATTTTAAAATAGTGGGCGGGATTGTAAATTCAGAACAAAAAGATATTACTAAATATGTTACTTACGGAGAAGAAAAAGGTATATATTATTGTAATAGTCCTAATCCTGAAGACTATAAATCAGATTATGGAACTTTGGATGCTGATTATTTGAATAAAATATCTGATATATCTTGGGATGGGTCTAAAACTTGTCCAACTGAAGAAAGTGTAAGAGAAACACTTTTTGGAAACATTCCTGATACTGCAACTAGTTTATTGGAGCAAGCAGAAGCTACGTGGAACTTACCTGAAAATGACATGATAAGAAGTTGTTTAGGTCGTGAATTAGGTGTTTCTCCTGATCCGAGTAATTATAGAGTTGGGATATGTGAAATTTGTGTTCCATCAGATTATCCTGATGTGGTGTTGGCTGATGAAGAATTTTGTATTTGTATTTCTGCATCAAAATTGGAAGAGACAGATACACAAAGGGGTTGGAAAACAAATGGTTGTTTAAGTGGAAAAACTGAGGCTCAACCATCAATTTCTCTTGAAAATCCAAAAGAAAAAAAGTTCATATATCCTTATGGGACTGATCATTCAAATTATAATCAAAAGTATGTTGCAGGGGTATTTTTAGAACCCAAAGGAAATTCAATTATTGAGACTGTATTTGAAAAAGCACAAGATCTTGTTGGAAAAGTGACTTCCGAAAAATTTGAACTTAATAAAAAAATATTGGTAGTTCCAACAATTATTGAAGAATCAGCAGATTGTGAATTTATTAAGTATGATGATGGATTAACTATTCATCAAATATTTGAAAAGGGAAAACCTGGATTTGGAATTAAAGGTGTAAAATGTACAGATACAATTATGTCTGTTGCGAGCAGTGATGCATTTAATCAAGAAGCAACTAAAGGTGCAAAAGGTGATGATGACATTCGAACTATTAAAGCTAACCTTGCAAAGATGAATAGAGAAGAATATTATGATGCTTGTTCAAAAGCAGGTGTAGAGTGGTTTGTATCAGGTCAAGGTATTAAACTAAGTGCAAATTCTTAAATATAGTTTATTCTATTATTACATATAACTTTATCTTACTATCATTGAATCTTAGTTTGTTTCAATTTTAACTAAATATGTTGATATTATAATTTAGAATTTCTCTATCTAAATTATGCCTTAGAATTAATTAAATAAAAAATATATGTGGTTTCTTCAAACAACACCAGTATATCCAACCAAAAATGTTGCGAATAATGCTATTAACAAGAACATAATCATTGCTAATACTTTTGGATGAAATATTGTAGCTCCAAAGTTTTGATTATAATCTCCTGATCCTACATCTCCAGATCCACCAGCTATAACATTGTCTGGGTCAACAGAAGAATTGCTTAAAAATGGTCCAGCTTGTTGACCATATCGTCCACCAATATTGATTAATAAAATTATTATTCCTATGACAAATAACCACACACTCATATTTTTTGTTAAGCTTGGTAGGAGTTCGGCACCAAATGATTTTGTACCAAGTAAAACCATCATTAATACTATCATCATTAAAACAAACCATGGGACTGTATCTTTGATGATTGCAATTGCATCTTTTGAGAATATAAATACCATTGAAATTGCAAAAGCCATCATTGCATTAAGTCCCTTTTGATTTCCAAAAGGTTGTTTAAACATTAGTATTGCATAAACCGCAGTAAAAATAAAAAGAAGGACAAATACGTCCGAAAAATGTTCAAGCAGTGATATGTCTAACAGTGATGCCATTTTTTATATTTATTTTTTTCCTCCTAAGGTTCCACCAAAAATATCTTTCATGGTGTCTCCAACAGATTGTCTTTTATCAAGTTCTTTTTCTTCTTTTGTAATGAACCATACAATTATACCAAATACTAATACTGCAATTAAAACTGACTTTGTTTCTGGGTCAGTTAACCAACTGAGCCATGGAGGTGGTCTGTCTAATAATCCACCAGATACTAAAAAGATATAAGCAACTGCAACGAATGAAAACATTACAACCCACCCTTCTAATTGGGTTCCGCCAATATTAACATCTTGACCAAATACTCCAATTAGTAATAATGCCATCATGAATGCTACCATTAATAATGAAACATTAGGTAATGCTTTGTTTATAATATCAACAACACTTGGTTGGACACCTAAAACGTGTGGGATAACTACAGTCATTGCTAGCACAAATGAGATTATTACATTGAATCTTTTTGAATCTGGTCCAAGTATCTTGGATTTTTGTAATACTGCAAAAGCAATTGTGAATACTAGTAAAAATGGTAAAAGTACATCTAATAATCCTAAATTTTCTAAAGTAAGTAAAGCATCTCTAAAAGCTGCCATTTTAATATTTCCTCCTTTTTATAATAAAATAATTAATCATCATCGTCATCATCTTTTTTAGATTTTGTACCTAAAAATCCATCTCCGGGGGCACCGGTAATAAAACCCATCATTCCTACAATTAATAATGTAAGCAATAATGCTGCAAATGCACCAGTTCCAATATTGTTTACAAGGAAAGTCCAAGCAAAATATAACCATGGTGTACCATTACTAGTTTTTATTGCGTGTAAGAATATAATTACAATTCCAACAAACATAATTACCATAAAAATATTTTTATAACCTTTTTCTAATTCTAATTCATCTTTACCTGTATGAAATACCCCAACAGCTAGTAAAAATGCAAAGCCTACTAACATTAAAACTGTCATGTTTGCCATAGCTTCGTTTACTGCAGCAACTAACCTAGTTGAGGCAACTGCTAAAAATGCTGTAACAAATGCAAACATACTGTTGAGATTTTTTTTGGTTATTTCATTTCCATCAATCTCTTCAGTACCAAAAATTTTAGTTTTTTCTAGTATTGCAAAAACTAAAGTAAATATTAATAAAAACGGTAACAAGACTTCATAAACTCCTAATCTATCAAGAAATTGGATACCTGTCTTAAACGGTGAAGTATAATCTGCCATATTAGTATACAATTAGATGCCTAAACCTATTTAAATCTTTTGTTTCCCTATAGAGGATTAAAATCCATTAAATATATTTAAATAATTTGTCTGATTACTTCTTTTCTTATGGTTGACAAAAAAATATTTGATGATTTAAGAAAACAAATTAAACTTAATGATGATGAACGAGAACGATATATTGTAGACTCAAGACCAATCATTAAACATTCTAAACAAGCAATTTATGCGTTACATAGAAATAAGTTTACGGATGCTGATGAATTAATAAAAAAAGCAATTGATGCTTTAAAAAAATTAGATAGGTCAGAGGTAGGGCCATATAAAGCAGCACTTCAAGAATTATGCGAAGCTGTAACATATCAATATTATATTAAGAATAAAAAATTAGTATCTCCAGAAAAAATTGGATTTGAAATTGATGCAAATAATTATTTATTAGGTATTTGTGACTTAACTGGAGAGCTTGCTAGACGTGCAGTAATGAATACTATTAATGAAGAATATGACGAAATTAAATTTATCAAAGAATTTGTTTCAGATATTTACAATGAATTTTTAAAGTTTGAATTTAGAAATGGTGAACTTAGAAAAAAATCAGATTCAATAAAATGGAACTTAAAGAAAATAGAAGAGATAATATATGATATAAAAATAAGGGATAAAATATGATTAAATTAATGGATGCATACGAAAAACTAGAATCGTCAGAAATATTTATTGAATGGAAAATGGAGAATGAAGACTCCTACCTTGTTCATTTTTTTACAATGGTGGACTCCAAGGATGTAGCTCAAGATTGGCAAGTAGGTTATTACAATCCGCACAAAGATATGGTTGTTACATTTATTGTTGGACAAAAAGATATAGTGATGAATCCTCAAACTGAGGTGTTCAAAGAACATAAAGGAATTAAGACATTTGATATAAATTTAGTAAAAATAAATTTTGAGCAAGCAAAAGATATTTCAAAAAGAGTTCAGCAAGAAAAATATAGTGCACATCTTCCTCTTAAGACAATTTTTTTGCTTCAAAATATTGAGGATGGTCAAGTTTGGAATGTTACATATATTACACAATCTTTCAAAACTTTAAATATAAGGATTGACAGTGATAACGGTGATATTGTTAGTGATAAATTGATTGAAATATTTAATTTTGATAAGTAGTCACTTAGTAATAAAGTATGTGCAATTTAATCAACATATATCCATAATTTTATTTTTTTATTGACTATAACTTTTTTTATTGAATTATATTATAGTAAATTTAAACTATTAAGTACTCCTAGAACCCTTTAAAAGAATTGTTTTTGTAAAAACTATATGTTCTAAATTAATAGATTTTATAAAGCAAAAAAATTATTAAAATATTGTTCTAAAACAAGTTAAGAATTGGATGTGATTAAGATAGTAGATGTAAGAATATTAAAAATGCATGATGATATGACAACACCTCACTACGCACACGAGGGAGATGCTGCGTTTGACCTAAGAAGTTCAGAGGAATTAGTTCTTGGACCAAAGGAAAGACATACAGTTAAAGCAGGTATTAAAATGGCAATTCCTGATGGACATTTTGGATTAATAAAAGACAGGAGTGGATATGCTCATAAATTTGGAATTCATTGTTTAGCAGGTGTAATAGATTCAGGATATCGAGGAGAGGTTGGAGTTGTTATGGTTAACTTAGGTGAAGAACCGTTTGGAATTAAAAGAGATATGAAAATTGCTCAGATGTTAATTATGCCTATTCCGAAAGTAAACTTGGAATCAGTTGATAATTTGGACGATTCAGTAAGAGGAGAAGGTGGATTTGGTAGCACCGGGACACATTAATTAAATATAGGTGAATAAAAAAATGGTAGAAGATAAAGAGACAGTATCAAACAAGACAACAGTAAGTTACAAAACCATGATTAAAAATAAAAAATTAGATTCGTTCTTTACTGAAGATGACGAGGAAGACGAATAACTTTTTTCTATATTTTCTTTTGACAAATTAATATTTTTAGTAAACTTTATATATAATTAATTACTTATTAGTAGTTATGGTAAACAATATGGATCAAACTGAAGTTAGTATTGATATATTTAATGAAGCTACTCAAAAGAATCGTGCATGTAAACATATGGAACAATCAATGGGTCAGAGAGTTTGTAAATTATTTTGGTTAAGGATGGATACAGCACAAGATACATTAATATATTGTAGTAGTTGTATTAGGAATTCAAAAAGTCCAACAACAAGAAAGATTAAGGCAAGATTTCCATAATTTTATTTTTAATTCTGAAAAATACATCATTTATGTTTCCAGTTGCATCAATATTTATCCACTTTTTTGAGAATTCTGGCATTTTTGAAATTTCTAAATATCCTTCTTTTACTTTTTCAAAAAAAGTTACATCTAATTTTTCCCACTTGTCGCCATCTTTATCAAATGTACGCATGAGACCTTTTTTTGGGTCAAGGTCTAAAAATAATATGGTGTCAGGATAAAATCCTTCAATAGCTTTTTTGTTTATATCTAGAATTAAATTAATGTTTGAGCGTACAAATCCTTGATAAGCTAAACTTGATAGAAATGTTCTATCTGATACTACTATCCCACCTGAATCAAGGACTGGTTTGACAATTTTTCTTAAACTTTGGGCACGTGCAGCAGCATATAAATAAGCTTCACAAACAACATCCATTTCCTCATTATACTCTGTACCTTGGACAATTTTTCTAATGTTTTCTGCAATTTGGGTTCCACCTGGTTCTCTGGTTAAAATTACTTTTTTGTTTGGGAATTTTAATTTTAAAAATTCATACAATTTAGTTGCTTGAGTAGTTTTTCCAGTTCCAACAACGCCTTCTAGTGCAATGTACATATATATACTGAATCTAGAACCATTATAAAAATTTATTTAAAGAAAGAGTTACTTCTAAAAAGTAAATTATGGCGATAGTCGTATAACGGTTAGTATTCAAGCCTGTGGAGCTTGAGGCGGGAGTTCGACTCTCCCCTATCGCCCTTCTTATTTACCTTTTTCGTACTGTTTTGTAACAGTACTTGTTATGTTTTGCTCAAAGTTTAGTTAAAACTTTGTGACGTATCGCCCTTCCTATTTAATTTATCGTACTGTTTTAAACAGTACTTGTTTATTTTGCTCAAAGTTTTGTTAAAACTTTGTGACGTATCGCCCTTCTTATTTCAATAAAATTGTTTATTATTTAATTCTATTTCTAGAGTAAGAATTATAATTTGGCAATTACAACTTCTGTTTCATTATCAATTTCTTCTGTAGTCGTTTCGTATCCTAATCTGAATAATTTTGCATGAATATTTACTGGTGTATCCATTCTAACAGCAAACTCGTCCCAAACATTTACAACATATTGAAAATCATTATCTATAGCATTTCCAACATATTGAACTACATAAAAATAACTATCAGGTACTAATACTCTTTTAACTTCGTCGATCAATTTTTCAATAGGATCTATATAATTCCAACCAGAGACCAATGTGGCAGATTCAAATGAATTATCTTTAAAAGGTAATGGTGAAATTTCTAAATCATTTAAGTTATACAATAAGGTTTCTTGATATGGTCTATTTATTTCTTTACCAATATATTGGTTTTGTTCTAATGCAAAAGCGCTAATATCAAGCCCTATTGAATTTGTCACATGAGGATAAAAACCACAACATAAGTCTAGATTACGTCCATCTATAGTTTTATCAAAATAATTGGCAATATTTCTATGACTATTTGTTGGGATCCATCCTTTCCATCGTATTGCAGATTGATTTAGGGCATCCCAGTGTCTACTTAACGAATTATTAGGCATTTTTTTCAAAATAATTATTCAATTTATATAATTTACTATTGAATGGTGGTCATTTTTGGAAGTTAAGCAAAAATACAAATGCAGAAAACTATCTTTATTTAGTGTTTTATCGTTAATAAATCTACTGTATTTTTTATGTAAAAAGTTACAATTTTGTCATTTAAGAGTAACATTTAAATATTAAAAATGTCTACCAATATTAATAGAAGTGATTATTTGATAAAAAAGAAGGTTAAATCAAAAAAGAGTAAAAAACAAGAATCATTTAGAGAAACATTGCTTGTTGCGCTAAAGATACTTGGTGTTATGATAGTTATATTTGTTTTTTCTAGATATAAACCTTTGTTGATCTTGGTAACTTTTGAGATACTAGATTTAATTAAGAATGTAATTAAACATGTTCAACCATTTACACCAGTGGACTTTGTGTTCATTTTTGGAATGGCAGGTTCATATTATTATTCACCAATAATTGGGATTGTAGTGTTTATTTTGGGAGTTTTAAATAGAACATTTATGCTTCATATTCAATTTAGGCATATTGAAAAAGCATGGAGGCATATTCCTTTATTTTTTGTTATAACTTTACTTAGGGGACAATCATTTGTTATTGCTGCAACTCTTATGTTGGTTGTAAATTATTTATTAAAATATGTGTTGTATTTTTTTCAGGGTATGCCATTTGATAAAGTATTTTTTCACGTCACAAACTTTACACTATCATCATTATGTTTTTATTTAATTCATATGTTCTATTTTTACTTACCATTTTTGGCATAAATACAAATCTTTATAAAGTCTTTTTTTTTCCATTGTCCTAACACCCGAGTTAACGCGATTTGAGGGTATAATTTCAAATGTGTTAATTCTCGGTTAATTGAATGGTGTTGTTAATAAAATGGAAGAAAAAAAATTAAAACCAATGGTTCGTGTCTCTAACACAGACATAAAAGGAAATGTTGCAATTGTAATTGGTCTTGCAAAAGTTAAAGGTGTTGGTCACATGTTTGCAAATGCAGCTTGTAAAGTAGCCAATATTGATGTTCAAAAAAAATCAGGTTATTTAGAAATTTCAGAGATTGAAAAATTAACAGATGTTATTCAAAATCCAAAAAAATACAAATTACCTTTGTGGTTATTTAATAGAAGAAATGATTATGAAACTGGGGAAGATAAACATGTTTTGATGAGTGATTTATTATTCGCAAAACAACAGGATGTTAGACGACTCCAAAAAATTAGATCCAATAGGGGATTAAGACATGCAGCAGGTCTTCCATTAAGAGGACAAAGAACAAAATCTAATTTTAGAAGAAACAAAGGTCGTGTAGTTGGAGTTAAATCCAAAAAAGGTAACGCAGGACGTGTATAGAAATGGGAGATCCAAAAAGATTGAGGAAAAAGTATTCAACACCTAGTCATCCATGGCAAAAACAAAGGATTGATGAGGAGAAAGAATTATTACAAGAGTATGGATTTAAAAATAAAAAAGAACTTTGGAAATTAAATTCAAAACTAAGAACTTTTAGAAATTCTGTAAAAAAATTAATTACTCAAAACGATGAGATTTCAATTAAAGAAAAAGCAAATTTAATTTTAAAACTTCATAAATTAGGAGTTGTTGGTCAAGATGCAGTTCTTGAAGATATTTTAGGAGTTACAATTAAAGATTTATGTGACAGAAGACTTCAAACTATTGTTTTCAAAAAAGGTTTAGCTAGATCTTCTAGACAAGCAAGACAATTTATTACACACGAACATATTTTAGTAGGGGACAGAAAAATAACTTTTCCATCTTTTTTAGTTAATACTGATGAAGAATTAATGGTAGTTTTTTCTGAAGGATCAAATATTAGTAATGAAGATCATCCTGAAAGAGTTCCTGCAGATCAATTTGTAAAAGATGAGATGAAAAAAGCAGGTCTTGACAAACCAAAGGAAAAAGACCCAAAAAAGGATGTTAAAGAATTTGTTGAAAAAATGAAAGATAAAAAAGTTGTTCCTGAAGAAAAACCAAAGGAAGAATTAAAAGAAAAAGTTACAAAAGATACAGAAAAAGTTGAGAAAGTTGAAGAAACAAAAGAACAAAAACCTGTAGCTGTTAAAGAAACAAAAGAAGATTCAAAAGAAAATGTTGCAAAAGATACAGAAAAAGTTGAAAAAGTTGAAGAAACAAAAGAACAAAAACCTGTAGCTGTTAAAGAAACAGAAGTTGAATCAAAAGAAGATCCAAAAGAAAATTTAAAAAAGGTTGATGAAAAATGAGAGAAAATAGACCTCCAAGAAGAAATGATAGAGGTCCAAGAGGGCCAATAAGATGGGGAATTTGTCATATTTATTCATCATATAATAATACTATAATTCATATTACTGATATTACAGGAAGTGAAACAATTGCAATTTCATCTGGTGGACAAGTAGTTAAAGCAGATAGATTGGAAAGTTCACCAACAGCAGCAATGGCAGCTTCAAAAAAAGTTGGAGAAATTGCTCTTGAAAAAGGAGTCAATGGTCTTCATGTAAAAATTAAAGCTCCAGGTGGGCATAATGGTCCTAATAATCCAGGTCCAGGTGCTCAAGCTGCAGTTAGATCATTATCAAGAATGGGAATAAAGATTGGAATAATTGAAGATGTTACTCCAGTTCCTCATGATGGTTGTCGTAAAAAAGGCGGTAAAAGAGGAAGACGTGTCTAAAAATGGTATCAATTGAGAAAATTTCATCAAGCGAGAATAAGATGACTTTCTTGTTAAAGAAAAGTACTCCTGCATATAGTAATGCACTTAGAAGAATAATGTTAACTCAAGTTCCAGTTATGGCAATTGAAAATATTGAATTTTCAAAAAATAACTCAGCATTATATGATGAAGTTTTAGCACATAGATTAGGATTAGTTCCATTAACAACAGATTTGAAGAGTTATGAATTACCTGAGTCAGACGAAGATATTGAAAACAAGAAAGCAAAGTGTACTTTGCAATTAACTTTAAAAGAAAAAGGACCAAAAACAGTATATGCATCAGACTTAAAAACCGCTGATCCAAAAGTTAAACCTGTATTTGGAAAAACTCCACTTGTAAAATTATTGAAAGATCAAGAAGTTGAACTAGTAGCAACTGCTATTCTTGGAAAAGGTAAAATTCATGCAAAATGGTCAGCATGTCATGTTTGGTATAATTATAATCCAAAAATTACAATTAATATGAAAGCAGATTTTGAAAAAGTAAAAGATTTGTATCCTCCTCAAGTATTCAATAAAAAAGGTCAAATTGATGAAAAATTGATTCTTGAGCATAATTTGGTAGATGCAGTAGCTCACATTAAAGAAGAAGTTGTTAAAGTAGAATATAACGACACAGAATTTATTTTTACAGTAGAATCATGGGGTCAATTACCTCCAAAAGAAATTATTTCAGAATCAATCAATATATTAGATTCAAAATTAAATGAGTTAGCAAAACTCGTTAAATAAATAAAAATTAGAGATTAAGAATGAAAAACCAATTACTAAACTCACTGATTGTGGACTTAAAAAAAGCATCAATCAAAGAGAATGTCAAAATCTGGAAAAGGATTGCATCAGATTTAGAAAAACCTACAAAGCAAAGAAGAATTGTAAATTTATCAAAAATTGATAGGTATGCTAAAGATAATGATGTTATTGTAGTTCCTGGAAAAGTATTGTCAATGGGACAACTTAATAAGAAAGTTACTGTAGCAGCATATAATTTTTCAGGTAGTGCTGTTCAAAAGATAGTTGACTCAGGAAGTAAAACTATGATGATTCCTGAATTAATAAAAAAGAATCCTAAGGGAAGTAAAGTTAGGATAATGGGTTAAAAATGGTAATTATAATAGATGCAACTGATTTAATTGTTGGACGTTTAGCAACTTACGCAGCAAAACAAGCATTGTTGGGTAATGAAGTTAGAGTTATTAACAGTGAGAAAGCAGTATTTTCAGGAAGAAAAGAAAACACATTTGCAGCATTTCAAGAAAAAAGAACTATGGGTACACCTAGAAAAGGTCCTTTTATTCATAGAATGCCTGAAAGAATTTTAAGAAGATCAATTAAAGGTATGTTACCTCATAAAAAACCAAGAGGTAGAGTTGCTTTAAAGAAAATTTTATGTTATATTGGTGTTCCTGATGAGTTTAAAGATAAAAAACCAGTTACAATCGAAGGAGCTAGTATGTCAAAATTACCAAACTTAAAATTTGTTTCATTATTAAATTTATCAAGAAGATTAGGTGCTAAAATTGAGTAAAACTAAAACTATTGTTACATCAGGAAAAAGAAAAACTGCTGTTGCAAGGGCAACATTAAAAGTAGGAAGTGGAAAAATTAAAATTAATAGTGTTCCACTTAATTTGTATGAGCCAAAAATTTATAGATTAAGAATTGAAGAACCTCTTATCTTGTCAGAAGATGCAAGAGAAAAAGTAGATATTGCTGTAACCGTTAGAGGTGGTGGTTCAATGGGTCAAGCTGATGCATCTAGAACTGCAATTGCAAAAGCTTTGGTTCAACATTTACCAAAACTTAAATCTGTGTTTACTGAATATGACAGACATTTACTTGTAGCTGATGTTAGACTTAAAGAGTCAGCAAAGCCAAACAAACATGGTAGTGCTAGATCAAAGAAACAAAAATCTTACAGATAAGGTTTTCTAATTTTTTTTTATAATTCTATAATTTTTTTTAAATAAATAGCAAACAAAAATGGTTTTTATTAGTATTCAACACGTTGTACATTTATGCCTAGTTTCCTATTAATAGTCTTTAATTGACTTTGCTCTAATGGTGAGAAAGTATATCGAAGCTGTAGAGTTTGATTTGGGCCAAGAAATCTATTATGCACAAGTGTTTCACTACTAGGTGAAATGTGTGTATGAAATACTAAGTAACCTTCAGGAACCCCCTCTGGGTAAATCGTTGCTACATCTGTACTAGGGTGTTCTATTGTGTACAAATGACTTCTAATGCCTGTAACAAAATTTAAATCTTGGAAATCTTCTAGAGCTTGAATTAAGGTAGGAAGATTAGCAAAATCTTCTTGTAGAATACTAGGATTCTTAAATATATCTTGAGGATCAAAATAATGAGCCTTGAATATTTTTGGTGTATTAAGAGTTTCTAAAGTTTCTCTTATTTGTGAATGTAGATATATTGTAGCTACTCCAGATTCCATAATTGTAGGTGGAATGTATCTTGTCGGCATTACCATGAGGGCCATATATCGTGTGAAAAAAACTTTATTTAT
>Ga0233437_1001417_pt1 | contig 44019 bp, 38 predicted proteins | sample SI_122_August201_FD_182714 | JGI IMG/M metagenome (GOLD analysis project Ga0233437, IMG submission 182714) | Seawater microbial communities from Saanich Inlet, British Columbia, Canada - SI_122_August2016_200_MG | ecosystem: Environmental > Aquatic > Marine > Inlet | place: Canada: British... | reverse complement strand
CGGTGTGCCAGTGGCCAAGGCTTGGTTCTCCACCATGCCAGCGTCGATGTCGTCTTGAGTAATGTTGTAGCTGCCACTGAATGTTCCAGAGTTCGAGGCACCTACTGCCAAGCTACCGAGCGGTCCACCGTTTACGGTGAACAGTGGGTCGGTTACCGTGATGTCGGTCAGCGATACATCGCCGGTGTTAGTCACTGTGAAAGCGTAGGTGATCACGTCGCCAGGTGTGGCAACACCGTCGCCACCCAAGTTGAGGCTTCCCGTCTTCACCAATGCAATCGCCGGATTTTGTGGAATCACGACCACGGTTGGGTCGTCTTCAAGCACACTCGTGTCGTCTGACAGGTCGGTGACTGGGCCACCAATTGGCGGTGTGCCAGTGGCCAAAGCCTGGTTCTCCACCATGCCAGCGTCAATGTCGTCTTGAGTAATGCTGTAGCTGCCACTGAATTTGCTGCTGTCAGAGGCGCCTACTGCGAGGCTTCCAAGCGGTCCACCGTTTACGGTGAACAGTGGGTCGGTTACCGTGATGTCGGTCAGCGATACATCACCGGTGTTAGTCACTGTGAAAGCGTAGGTGATCACGTCGCCAGGAGTGGCAATACCGTCGCCACCCAAGTTAAGGCTTCCCGTCTTCACCAATGCAATCGCCGGATTTTGTGGAATCGCGACCACGGTTGGGTCGTCTTCAAGCACACTCGTGTCGTCTGACAGGTCGGTGACTGGGCCACCAATTGGCGGTGTGCCAGTGGCCAAGGCTTGGTTCTCCACCATGCCAGCGTCGATGTCGTCTTGAGTAATGTTGTAGCTGCCACTGAATGTTCCAGAGTTCGAGGCACCTACTGCCAAGCTACCGAGCGGTCCATCGTTTACGGTGAACAGTGGGTCGGTTACCGTGATGTCGGTCAGCGATACATCGCCGGTGTTAGTCACTGTGAAAGCGTAGGTGATTACGTCGCCAGGTGTGGCAATACCGTCGCCACCCAAGTTGAGGCTTCCCGTCTTCACCAATGCAATTGACGGATCGTATTCAGCACAGGCTGGTCCGGGCAGATCGTTGTAGCAAGGATCAAGGCTTCCTGACTTCAGCCCAGTTCCGACTGTGCCTTCCGGCCAATCGCCGAGCAACGTGAAACTGAACACCTGAGATCCATCCTCAACCTCTGTGTCATCAAACTTGATTCCTATCAAGCCTGTTGTTGGGTCAGGGTTGGCGTATGACCAGGGCGAATAATTCGTGTCCACGATCAGGCTTGCGTAGTTTGATTCAGTGATGCAATCAGGAAGCCCGACTACGAAGTGGCTGACCGCCGGCGACCCAAGAGCAGTGACGAGATACGAAAACTTGGAGTTGCCTCCTACGGTTTCCTTGCCCAGGTACTCTACGTCATAGTTGCCGCAACAATTGTATTGGACAACGATGCGAGGGTTGTAGTGATCCCAGTGTTGTTTAGGATCATCATTGTTGTACTCTGGGAAGAATTTCAGCCCGAAGCTGACAGTGCCAAGCGCAGAAATCGCCGATGTGATATCAAAGCTAACTGTCCCGCCTGAGGCGTATTGGCTATCGACGAGCGTGCTCATTGAGGGGGCGGAGTTCCATGTTATCGGGCTGCCACCCCAATTTGTGGTGAAAAGCCCCCCTGTACCGGGTTCGCCCTTATCCTCAACATCGATCAAAAAGTAAGCGGTGTCTAGGGCGCTGGTAGGAATCGATGACAGATCGAAGTAGTAATAGCTGCGTCTCAGCTTGTCTTCGCTGTCCATCACGTGAAGCTTGTCGTCGTCGACGTTGGACTCCGTGGGCTTGCTACTGTCGACCCATGCAGTAGTTATTGGATAGATCGTCTGCTCACATTCGGTAGCGTGGACGATTTGCCCACCAACTAGTGCTGCCAGTACTGCAATTGCTACCAAGAATACTGTCCTTGTTTTCCGCGTTTCGCGGGTCCCCCCCCACTTCAAGCCACCGGTTCTTGCTGCCTGCCCCGTCATGATTCCTCCTTCGGAGCTGGCAACCCGGCCGTCTTTGCAGTGCTCAGCAAGACCTGCAAAGATCCGTGGTTTTGCGTCCCATCCTCACGAATGGTTTGCCTTTTCAGACTCAGTTCATTGCTATGATAGTGTTTATTGCTGACTTGTGAAGTCTCAAGCATTGCCTACTTCCTCGCGCTGGCGATCCTGAATAAGAAGGGCTCGCTCAACGGCTTCTGGGGAGACGAGTTCCTCTTCAAGGAGAATGTCGCCCAGCAGTTTGTCCGCGAATTTGGATTTCTGAAGATCTAATCCCTTGCAGAGGTTGGCGTGACTGATCACGCCGATATCAACGAGGATCTCGCCCAAGCGTTTGTCACTCTCGAAATAATCTTCAAGAATGGAGAGAAGAACAGCACTTCGACTCTTGCGTTCTCGCCGACCTTTGGCGTCTACCAGGCCTATTAAGTAAGCGTCTTCGTTTTTGTAGTAGATTGTTGTTTGCATGCTTTCTCTCCCTCCCAGTTCATATCCCCAAAAGAAGGTGGCCGGATTACCAGAGTCTTCCCTGGTAACCCGGCCACCCTACGAACAGATGCTCGTGAAGGTCCGCTGGTTTTGCGTCCCATCCTTACGAATGGTTTGCCTTTTTCAGGACCATGAACTAATTGCAACAACTATATCGACGTTGTATTCGGATGTCAAGTGATTCGTGATACTGTCGCCATCGGAATCTTCGCCCGAATAGTAGCGATCTGAGCGATTGTCATCGATCATTGCGGTCAACGGAAAGCGCGGCGTATACTGGCTTCATGACCGACGTGTCCAAGCAAACTCCTATGATGAAGCAGTACTGGCGATTCAAGGCGGAAACGCCCGATGCCATCTTGTTCTATCACCTTGGTGACTTCTATGAGACGTTCTATGAGGATGCACAAACCGTTTCCCGCGAGCTGGATATCGTCCTTACTGCACGTAATGGGCACCCCATGGCCGGAGTGCCCGTTCGGCGTGGCGAAGCTTACATGCAGCAGCTTCTGCAGCGTGGTTACAAAGTTGCCGTCTGCCAGCAAGTAGAGGATGCCAAGGATGCCAAAGGGTTGGTCAAGCGGGATGTTGTGCGCGTGATCACACCAGGAACCGTGCTAGACGAAAGCCTGCTCGATGCAGGTGCGAACAACTACCTGTGCGCAATTGATGGCCCCTCCTCTGAGGGGGGCTATGGCCTGGCATCACTTGATCTGTCAACAGGTGAGTTTGTCCATACTACCGCTCGATCAGCTGACGAGTTGCGAGATGAATTGGTTCGCCGCTCGCCTAGCGAGCTGTTGCTGGCTGAAGATCACGAATTGGTGTCAGATATCCTCGAAGGGTTCTATGTGACGAGGGTGCCACAGAACAGTTTTACCACAGCCAGTTCGAGTGCCTTTGCTCTTGGTGAAGACGAAGCTGGGCTTCGCGCTGCGGGGGCGCTTCGCGCCTACGTCGAGAAGACGCAGAAGGTTGTGCTGTCCCACATTCGGCGCCTGGTCTACTATTCACTGTCGGACCATATGGATCTTGATCCCTTTACAGTCAGTAGCCTTGAATTGGTGAAACCACTTCGAGAGGGACAAGAACGCGGCACACTCCTCCATGTGTTGAATGCCACCGTTACTAGCATGGGGCGAAGGCGATTGCGCCGCATGATTCTCGCTCCCCTGACTGATGAAGCTGGGATTCAGAGTCGATTGGATGCCGTCGACTACTTCGTTGGAAATGTGCAGTTGCGCCAACAACTGCGAGAGCGAATTCGCGAAGTCCATGATATTGAGAGACTTCTAGGGCGGTTGGGCTCGCGTCGCATGCGGCCAATGGATCTGCTTGCCCTGCTCAACTCATTGGAGCAGGTCCCAGATATTGTCGAGACGTTGTCAGACACGAACGGCACATTCGCTGTGGAGGCCCAAGAGCAACTGAGTTTAATTTGCAAACGTATGGCCTCTCCCGAGATTCGCGAATTGGCAGAAGAGTTTTCTGGTATGTTGGTGGACCAACCCCCAGCAGACGCGCGCGATGGAGGGCTGATTCGCTCTCACTACGACCCTGAGTTAGATACTTTGAGAGATAGCGTGCGTTCGATCCGCTCACAGCTCACAGCGCTTGAAAGCACAGAACGTGAAGTGACAGGCATTTCGACGCTCAAGGTGGGATACAACCGAGTGTTTGGGTACTACATCGAAGTGACGCGATCGCAGGTCGACAAGGTTCCGGAACGTTATGTTCGTCGACAGACCTTGGCGAATTCAGAGCGATACATCACAGACGAGTTGCAAGGATATGAGGAACGGATTGCTCACTCCGACGAGAGATCCAAGGCGCTAGAGCTTGAACTGTTTGAGGCTGCTCTTGATCGATTGATGGGCCAGATCCCTTTGCTTCAAACCGTTGCTGATGCTGCGTCTGAACTGGACGTCTATCTAGCGTTGGCCGAAATCGCCCATAACTACAACTATGTGCGGCCGACATTCACGGATGATCATTCATTCTCAATACAAAGCGGGCGTCACCCAGTTGTCGAACGCCTGGAAGAGTTTGTTCCCAATGATCTTGACCTAGGGGATGGCCGAGACTTGATCATCCTGACGGGTCCGAACATGGCTGGGAAATCTGTGTTCCTCCGCCAGAATGCCATTATTAGCCTCATGGCTCAGATGGGATCGTTTGTTCCTGCTGATGAGGCGCAACTGCCCATTGTCGATCGCATTTTCGCCCGTGTCGGTGCATCCGATATGTTGGTGGCGGGAATTAGTACGTTCATGATGGAAATGCTCGAAGTCTCGACGATTTTACGGCGGGCTACAGCAAGTAGCCTGATTATCTTGGACGAAATGGGTCGAGGTACGAGTACTTTTGATGGTGTCTCGATTGCATGGGCAGTAGCGAGAGAGCTGGCTACGCGTGTGAAGGCGAAGACGCTGTTTGCTACGCACTATCAAGAATTGACACGGCTCTCAGATGAAGTGCCGAATGTCGAGAACCTGCATGTCGCTGTGAAGGAAGTGGGCAAGGACGTGGTGTTCCTCCATCGAGTGGAATCTGGCAATGCACGTGGAAGCTATGGCGTGCACGTGGCGAGATTGGCTGGATTGCCCAAGCATGTGACGGACGCAGCGGACGCGATTCTTGAGCAGTTGCTTCGCGATGCGCCACTTTCGACATTGGGCAGTGCAGAGTCTGTGGCTGAACCTGTCCCATTGTTTGGCACTGAGGATCATCCTGTTATCAAGCGTCTGAGAAAGCTCGATCCCAATACACTGACGCCCCTAGAGAGTCTCCAAATTCTGGATGAGCTTAAGCGACAAGTCGACTGAGGAGATAGATGACGGACCCTATATCCAACTTGCACCAACCCGTGTTGTGCGCAGAAGTGATCGAATTGCTATCACCACTGGCAGGCAAGACGCTGGTTGATGGTACGCTCGGCTTGGGTGGACATACCGAGGCTTTACTGCAAAGAGACGAAACAGTGCAGATCATCGGGATTGATCGCGACGCTGAAGCACTTGCGCTGGCCACAACGCGATTGGCTGCGTTTGCCGCGCGATTCCGAACGGTTCACGGCAATTTCGGACAGCTAGACGAGCACCTGGATGACCTCAATATCCAAACAGTGGATGGACTGCTATTGGATATCGGAGTCTCCTCTCTACAGCTTGATGCAGACGAGCGTGGATTCAGCTTCAGGCGTGACGGTCCGTTGGATATGCGCATGAATCGCAAGGCCTCCGAGACTGCCGCTGACTGGGTTCAGTCTGCGACTGAGTCTCAATTAACAGATGTCATCTATCGGTTTGGCGAAGAGCGATACGGTAGGAGGATCGCACGTGCCATTGTTAGGGCTCGCGAATCGGGGCGAATTGAGTCTACGGGCCAACTGGCAGACATCGTCCGGAGGGCGGTGCCCGCCAAATACGATCATCGTAGGCTCGATCCAGCTACCCGCACATTTCAAGCAATCCGCATGTATCTCAATGACGAATTGGGATCGCTCGAAGCTGGCCTTGAAGTTGGCTTCAATCGACTCGCTGTGGGAGGGACGTTGGTCGTCATCAGCTTCCATTCGCTTGAGGATCGCATCGTGAAGCAGTTCTTGAGAGAGAGGGCGAAGTCCTGCGTTTGCCCTCCCAAGATGCCCGAGTGTGTGTGTGGCAAAGAGATTGAAGCCGAGATTCTGACGAAGCGACCACTGACTGCAACACTCGAGGAATTGGCATCAAACCCTCGTTCTCGCAGTGCCAAGCTTCGCGCGGCCGTGCGTCTTCGCTAGTCTCGCGCGATGACAGGTGTCTAGGGAAGAATCAAGGAATCCGGGTATCCTATCCGCAGTGATAACGATGAGGAGACGCAAACACAAATCACGCTGGTCCGTGGAGACGGATGGCAATGCTTCGCGTGTTGCCTTGCCCATGATTGGATTGTTGGGTGGCATCCTGTTGGCAGGGGCTCTCGCGGGGGCCTGCTTCCTTTATATTTGGCAGGGAAATCGCATTCAGGAACTGACGGCTGCCTATGAGGAAGCCCGAGAGGCTCTTGAAGCCGAATTGGAGATCAATCGAATACTGGCAGTCCGCATCGACGAGGCCTTCTCTCTGGAACGCATTGCGGGAATTGCCCGCGACCAGCTCAATATGTCTGAACCGACCATCATTCGTTATGTATCTATCCCAGCCAAAGAATCCAACTGATCGGACCGCCCAAAAGCGCGGGCGAGTCATGCTCATCATCTTTGCCATCCTTCTTGCCATTGTTCTCGGACGCTTTGCCCAGCTTCAGATCCTGCAGCATCAGTACTGGCTGGAGCGTGCTCAGGCGTCTCAGGAACGAACGATTGAGTTGCCGCCACAGCGAGGTTCCATCTTGGATCGAAACGGCGTTGTCCTTGCTGTCGACATTAAGGCCATGGCGATTGCCGTTGATGGAATCAACATCACCAATCCGGATGCCGCTATCTCCATTCTTATCGATGAGCTGACGCTTTCTCGATCTGAGTTGACGTCAAAGGTGGGCAGGGATTCCTACTTCACGTGGATTGATCGCAAAGTCGACTTTGACAAGGCTCAGCGGATCCGAGACCGTGCACGTGAATCCGGTGTCTATGGCCTTATCTTTCTCGATACGTGGAAAAGGTGGTATCCCCAAGGGCAACTCGCCTCCAATCTAATCGGATTCGTCGGTACTGACGGAACTGGATTGGAAGGCATTGAAATTGCCTATGACGCGAGCCTGCAGGGGACACCAAACGTGGTGAGGGTTCTGGAGGGAGCGGATGGCCGCACTTACGATGTTGAGACCATCGAGCCTGGACAGCGTGGTGACGATCTAGCGCTCACCATCGATGCGGGTCTGCAGTTCATTTGCGAGGAAGAGATCCGAGCGGGTGTGAGTCGGTTTCGCGCCTTGGGTGGGATGATCGTCTTGCTGGACCCACACACGGGGCACGTGCTGGCGATGGCACAAGACAAGGGCTATGACCTCAACGAGTTTCGGAACTCAACAGCCGAGGATCGACGGAATCTAGCAGTCACACACTGGTTTGAGCCAGGGTCGATCTTCAAGGTGTTTACGGGATTGGCTGCGCTTGAGCATGGCGTCGTGTCAGTCCCGGATACGTTCGATGGCAATGATGGTATCGATGTGTCGGGTCACACCATGCACAACGCAGACAATGAATCATTTGGCATCGTGACCTTCGGCGAAATTATCGAGCATTCAGTCAATACGGGCATGATTCAAGTAGCACAGCTATTGGGAGAAGAACGCTTCCATGCCTTCCTCTCCTCCCTTGAATTTGGCCGAACCACCAACGTTGGATTGCCGGGCGAAGAATCGGGGATCTTACGACCTGTTGACGACTGGTCGGGCCTCGCTCTCGCAGCGACATCCATTGGACAATCTGTGGCAGTTACGGGCATTCAACTGACGCGCGCCCTGGCTGTCGTTGCCTCTGATGGAATACTGCGTGCACCAAGTATCGTGCTGGAAAAGGATTCTGCTGAGGGACCTGTTGCTGAGGGCATTCGTGTCTGTTCAAGCTCGACTGCACAGACCATGCTTGGATTGATGCAAACTGTGGTGGAATCAGGCACTGGAACCTGGGCGGCAGTAGACGGATTCGCTCTTGCTGGCAAGTCGGGTACGGCGCAGAAGGCGGTTCCGGGACAGGGGTATGTTGAAGGCAAGTACACATCGCTGTTTGCTGGCGTGATTACAGCCAACTTGCCCAATTACGTCATGCTTGTGATGCTTGATGAAGTCCAGTCAGGATCAGTAGGTGGTGGCTATACGTCAGGCCAAATCTTCAAGTCGGCTGTCACACGACTTATTGCCCACGAACGAATGACACCGTTCTAGGTTGAGAGTTGTCTGTTGCTTAACGAGATGGCTCAAATTACCGCCGTAGATGAAGGGCCAGCATGGACAAATCTGCTTGCGACACACCGGGTACACGACTGGCTTGGCCGAATGTGTGTGGGCCAACGCGAGCGAGCAGATCGCGACCCTCAATCGATAGGTTCTCCAAGCATCGAAAATCGATGTCGTCGGGAATGACCAAGTCCTCGAGTTTGCGGAGACGTTGGATTTCCCGCTCCTGCTGCAGAAGGTAGCCGTCGTATTGCCCTTGAATCTCGGCTTCCTGAATGACGGCCTCGGGGAGCTCCTCGACGGCCATCAAATCTGACAGCTGAATATGAGGTCTGCGTAGCAACTCAAATAGGCTGGCCCCGTTGTTTGTCAACGGTGTGCTTCCTCGTTCAATCAATCTGGCATTAATGGCGTGGCCAGGCCCGATGCGCGTTTCATGCAACTCATTCAATAGCTTGTCCAAGCTCTCTCTGTGGCGAACCACCTCGTTGTAGCGGGTCTCAGATAGCAGGCCCACTCGATGTCCGATCTCAGATAGACGAAGCACTGCGTTGCCTTCGCGTAGCGTAATCCGGTACTCGGCGCGTGAGGGGAGCATTCGATAGGGCTCGGTTATGCCTTTCGTGACCAGATCGTCGATGAGCACGCCTATAAACGATTCGCCCCGGGATAGGATTAATGGATCTTCCCCGCGAACCTTGCGTACAGCATTGATCCCCGAGATCAGACCCTGAGCTGCAGCTTCCTCGTATCCTGTCGTCCCATTAATCTGTCCAGCGAAGTAAAGGCCCGTGATTGCCTGGGACTCCAGTGTCGGATGTAGGTGTAGTGGATCGATGAAGTCGTACTCAATATTGTAGCCATAGCGCTCGATATGGGCGGACTCTAGACCACGTATGGAATTGACGATCTGCTGCTGCACTTCCGGTGAGAAGGCTGTATAGATGCCTTGGAGATAGATCTCGGTACTGTCGATGCCTTCGGGTTCCAAGAAGACCTTGTGGCTCGTTCGGTCGGGGAACTTGACGATCTTCGTCTCCAGTGACGGGCAGTGACGCGGACCTTCGCCTGCGATGAGGCCATTGTAGTTTGAGCTTTCCTTGAGGTAGTCCGTGATGATGCGGTGCGTTGTTTCGTTGGTATGGGAAACATAAACAGGCAAGTCATTGGGTAATACCCGCGGCTTGGACCAGAATGAGAACGCCAATGGCTGCTCACTCGTATCCTGTCGCTCCAATTCTGAGACATCGATCGTGTCGCGATGGATGCGAGGCGGGGTTCCCGTTTTGAGGCGGATGAGAGGGAATCCCAAATTCTGGAGTGATTGTGCGAAGGCCACGGACGGTGGTTCTCCAGCGCGTCCTGCTGGATAGGCGACATCTCCCAGTAGCACACGACCGTTGAGAAACGTGCCTACGGCCACGATGACGGCCTTGGCGGAAATCTCAAGGCCCTCTCTCAAGTGGACGCCGGCAACCCGTCCATCCTGTACAAGAAGGCGGTCGACCATCCCTTCGATAATCGACAGATGGCTCGCGTTTTCTAGGAGCTGCTTCCACGTCCGTTTGTATAGGCTACGGTCAGCCTGTGCACGGCGTACCTGCATGGCTGCGCCCTTGCTCGTGTTGAGCATTCGGATGTGAATCATCGACACATCCGTTACTCGAGCCATCTCTCCACCCAGCGCATCCACTTCACGCACCAGTTGAGATTTTCCGGGGCCACCAATGGCAGGATTACACGGCATTTTGCCGATCTCGTCCAAGTTGATGGTAAGAAGAGCCGTCGAGGCTCCTAAGCGACTGGCTGCGAGTGCTGCCTCGCATCCAGCATGCCCGGCCCCGACGACAACGATGTCATACGTTTGCATGGCGTTCTGCTGCCTTTAGTCCTTGCTTGCTCCCTTGAGCCAACTGAGCAACTCGATGGGCACAGGGAATACGATGGTTGAGGCGTTCTCAGCCGAGATATCGTTCAATGTCTGCAAGTAGCGCAGCTGAAGTGACGATGGATTGCGTTCCATAATGGCCGCTGCTTCTCCTAGCTTGGTAGCAGCTTGCAACTCACCTTCAGCATTGATCACCTTGGCTCGGCGATCGCGCTCAGCTTCTGCTTGTCTGGCAATGGCACGCTGCATGTCGTTGGGAAGCTTGACGTCCTTGATCTCCATATTGACGACCTTAATCCCCCACGGGTCAGTCTGTTCGTCAACGATCTGCTGTAGCTGCATGTTGATCTTCTCTCGTTCGCCAAGAACTTGGTCGAGTTCAAAGCCTCCGAGGACGCTACGTAGGGTCGTCATGGCGATCTGACGAGTTGCTTCGATGTAATTCTGTACTTCAACTACGGCAGCATTTGGATCAATGACACGGAAGAACAACACGGCATTGACTTGCGTTGAGACGTTGTCCTTGGTAATGACTTCTTGAGGCGGGACATCAAGTGTGATTGTCCGCAGGCTGACCCTGACCATCTTGTCGATAACTGGGATGATGATGATCAATCCCGGGCCTTTGGCAGCGACCAGGCGTCCCAAGCGGAAGATGACGCCGCGCTCATATTCGCGAACGACTTTGATGGCATTGACGAGAAAGAACAAGACGAGTACGACGACAGCTCCGATAATTGGCAACGCGTTCATAATGACGCCTCCTCATAGCGATTCGATAGCTTCTGGATGGTAGGTTTCCGTCCTATGCTTGTCAATTGTGAATCGGCGTGCTCCGCTTCGTATACTTGGCGACGAGAGGTGAGATGATGACACGTCGTCCGTTGATTGCCGGGAATTGGAAGATGAACAAGACTCCTTGGGAAACACAAGAGTTTGTGGAGCGCTTCCTTTCTTCTTCCTCAGAATCCTCACAGTGTGACGTGCTGGTCATTCCCCCGTTCACTAGTCTCGACAGAGCGGGTGGGCTTCTTGTAGATTCGACTCTCTTCCTCGGAGCCCAAGATATGCACGCTGCGGCTTCGGGTGCCTATACGGGGGCTATTTCTGCCAGCATGCTGAAGGCGTGCGGGTGTCACTTTGTTCTCGTCGGACATTCGGAGCGGCGACACGTATTTGGTGATTCCAATGAGACTGTGAATGGAAAGCTGCAGGCAGTTCTTGCCAACGATCTTTGGCCAATTCTTTGTGTGGGAGAAATGCTGGAAGAGCGAGAGGGCAACCGCACTGAGATTGTTCTAGGCGAACAGCTGACTTGCGGGTTGAAGGATGTCAACGAGAAGGCTTTGGGAAATCTGGTCATCGCCTATGAACCTGTATGGGCCATTGGAACTGGCAAAACTGCGACAGCAGAACAGGCGCAAGAGACCATAGCCTACGTCCGCGCCTGGATTCGCACGCATTACAGCGAGACAGCCTGTGAAGCGATGCGTATTCTTTATGGCGGCAGCGTCAAACCCTCCAAGGCTCGCAATCTCCAGGCACAGCCTGACATTGACGGGGCGTTGATTGGCGGAGCCTCGCTAGATCCAGACTCGTTTGCGGAGATTGTCAGCGAAGCCATGTCCTCGCAGAGAGGCAACAATCCATGCTGAACACGATTCCAAATTGGATCACGATAGCTCGAGTGTTGTCAGTACCTCTGGTGATGTATCTCATCCTTTCTGAGTCCTTCATCGGCCGCATTCTCGCGGTGGTTCTGTTCTTCTTGGCTGCAGTGTCCGATGCTGTCGATGGCTATATTGCGCGCAGCTACAAGCAAACATCGGTGTTCGGCCAATTCGCTGATCCGATTGCTGACAAGTTGCTTATCTCAGGGGCACTCATTGCCCTGGTACAGCTTGGTGAGTTGACGGCGGCAGTGGTGATGGCTCTCATTGCACGCGAATTCTTGGTGACGGGATTGCGCATTGTCGCGATTCATGAGGGCCAGATCATTAGTGCCAGCGTCTTGGGGAAGCTGAAGACGATTTCGCACGTGGTTCTCGTCTTGATAATCTTGGCAGCGCGCACGTTCTCCTTTGGTCCCGCAGGTGACATTGTCAAGATTGTAGCCCTCGTTCTTGCTGTGGCTATGTCATTCATTTCCGGGGGTGAGTACTTCTATCGCTCGCGACGCCTGTTCGTCTAGGGGCGTTTGTCGTTCTTGCGCAGGACCAATCCCCCGTTCTTATGAAACAACCCCACCTCTCTGTGAGCGCTTGACCGATGATACTGAAGGGTCATGAAATCAAGAAATAGCTTACGGGGAGCACTCCTTGTTGTGCTCTGTATGGTCTGCCTGTCGATCCCAATTCTGGGTGTCGGCCCTACTGCTCAACTCCTGTTGACACCCTCTCCAATTGCCCGTGGTGAGACAGTGGCTGTCGGCATTTTATTGGACAACGCCGGCGGGAATCCGCTAGAAAACACCACTCTCTCTGTGCCCCTTCCTGCTGGCATTGATCAATGGAACTCAGAAGTGCGCATCAATGGCGGAACGTGGATGGCGTATCCAGCCAATGGACTGATTGCTTTGCCTTCAATTCCTCCCTTGGATCAGATGGCCGTAGATATTCAGGTTCCTATTGAGTCGGCCTCCCCAGCGACGTTGACTGTGGTCGCTCAATTGCTTGATGCCACGGGAATTCTGGCTCAGATCAGCGGATGGGTGAATGTCCTTCCCAGTGTCGATGCAGGTCCTGACCTCATTGTTGATATTGGTGTACCCGTTGTGCTGACTGATCCCACTGCCTCGGACGGCGGAGGTCCTATTGTCGGCTATTCATGGACAGACCATGGTGTAGGTGGATCCTTCGATGATGCCATTTCATTGCGTCCGACCTATACGCCGCCAGAAGCAAGCGGTGTATTCGAACTTCGTCTCACAGCAACGGACTCTGATAGCGGAGAGTCGAGCGATTCGCTTCGCGTACGTGTGAATGCTGCTCCTGAAGTGAACATCGGGGGAGATCTCGATGCCGAGGAGGGTGGCAGCCTCTCAATTGGGCAAGCCACAGTATCTGATCCAGACGGGTGGATTGCTGACGTCGTTTGGAGTGATGGTGGCGCAGGCGGAACCTTCCTGCCCTCAAATGGTGTGGTCGATCCCGTTTACCTTGTGCCTGCAATTGACGGATGCGATGACGCGCTGATCATACTAACTCTCGAGGTGGCAGATGAATGGGGGGCAACGGATTCAGACACACTGACTGTGCACGTAGTCAATGCCAATGGTTTACCCACGCTCTTTATCCCTGAGGATCTCGAAACCGTCCCCGGACAGCAAGTCGATCTGTCGGCCATCGCATCAGATGAGGATGGCTGGATAGAGGTGCAGGAGTGGCGGCAAACCGATGGCATGGATGTTGAATTGCATGCAGGAAGTCAGCAACAGCATGTCTGGTTCGATGCGCCTGATGTGGACACTGCAACACAACTGACGTTCCGATTTCAGGCGATCGACAATTGCGGGGCCAGTGTCTGGGACGATATGACCGTGACCGTTCTCCCAGAAGCTATCATTGACGAACCGCCAATTGACGACAACCCGTCAATCATTGAGGGGGGGCTGAGCGTGAGCATTGATGTATTTGATGAGCGCGGCCTTCCTCTGACATCGTTCGACAGCCCTCGTGTCGGCGATTCGATTACAGTAAGGGTTTCTGTTGCGAATACAGGTCAATTCATGCTGCACGACCTCTCAGCGACACTCAACAACGGAAGCACTCTAGGATTGGTGCCTGATCGGCTGCAATCGTGGGGCAGTGCAGTGGGAACGTTCGAATGGCTGGTGAACTCTGACGAACTAGCAGGAGGGTTAGAGATTATCGCCACAGCGACAGGCGTGGACGAGTCTGGGACGACGTTCGCAGCAACCGATGCGTTCCGATTCCTGACAGCGATGACTGATGACACTGAAGGGCTCCATCTTGACAAGACGCCCTCGATTTCTGAGGCACTTGTCGATGAGATCATCGTCTATGAATACAGGATCACGAATCGTGGAGTCAGTGATCTCATTGGACTGAGGCTTTATGACGATGAAATGGGATGGATAGAGCTTCCAACGACGACACTTCCTGCCAACGCAACCGTTGAGGTCCACGTATCGTATGCAGTGAGCGAATCAGATTATCCGGGTCCGCTTGTGAATGGGGCAGTAGCCACAGGATTCACCGTGCAAGGTCACCGAGTTGAAGCCGAAGCCAGAGCCTCTGTGGACCTCCTAGACATGGGAGGAGGGGGAGGCGCTCGATCTGACTCTCAAGGCAAGGTGGTTATCAGTGAAATCGCTTGGGCTGGTAGCTCAACGAACTCAACTGAGGAATGGATCGAATTGGCAAACATCGGATCGGACGCTGTCGATCTATCTGGATGGCACCTCGCATGGTACGAGAAAGAGGGTTCGGTTCCTCCGATCTCAGAGTGGCATTCGATTGAGCTCTCCGGAGTTATTCAACCGATGACAGCAGACGCACAAGGTGCACGATCTGTTGACTTCGTGCAACGCGGGAATGGAGTGTGGTCGATTCTCGACCCTCGTTGGCCTTCACAGGGCGTATTGGATGGGTTCTTCTTGGTTGAACGAGCTTCTGATAATGCTGTCTCCAATATTCCCGCAGGGATTGTATACGGTGATGCTGTGAATCCGTACTTCGACCTCCCAGACTCGGGAGCAGTCCTATTCCTGATGAATGAGTCGGGGAAAATAGTCGACTCGGCCAACGCGCAATATGCAGATCGAACAGGGTGGCCTGCAGGGAATCCGTTTACGCGTTCCACCATGGAGAGGATCAATCTCAATCAAGGTGACTTCGATGGGAACTGGCAGACGACGTCGGGTGTCCTGACCTATGGAGTGGACGCCTTGGGGCGAGGCCTAAGGGCAACAGCGGGCCGACCCAATTCGCTGGCCATGGACGCCCTCTTGCAGATCGCATCCATCTCAGTGAACCCTGAGGCTGCTTCTGCGGGGAGCCTGTCTGTGCCGATTCCTGATACGAGCGCCAGCGATCGAGTGTCGATTCAGATGACCGCACTCGCGGAAAGCCTTGCTGTTGGCGGTGGCGGATCAGTCGAGACACCTGGCTTGACAACGCTTCGAACGAGCGAGGGACTGACGATTGAAGTGGATCTGGAGAATGCCTTGAGCGGTGCCTACTACGTCTGGATCACATTGAAGAACGGACAGGCAATGGTTCTGCCAGTTCAGAAGTAGCTGCCGTGGCGGATGAATCGCTGCTAGGTTCCGATGATCTTGATCAAGACACGTTTCTTACGGCGGCCATCAAATTCGCCGTAGAAAACCTGCTCCCAAGGACCGAGATCGAGACGACCTTCTGTGATAGCTAGGGTTACGCTCCGCCCCATGACTTGACGCTTGAGATGCGCGTCACCGTTGTCCTCACCTGTGAGGTTGTGATCGTACTGGCTCGTGGGTTCATGCGGAGCTAGGGTCTCGAGCCACCGCTCGTAGTCTCGATGCAATCCGGCTTCGTCGTCGTTAACAAAGACGGACGCAGTGATGTGCATGGCATTGACGAGGCACAGGCCCTCCTGGATCTCGCTCTCGCGAAGTCCAACCTCAATATCGGATGTGATGTTGATGAATGCACGGCGTGTGATTGCATGAAACCACAGTTCTTTGCGATAGCTCCGCATGGTGCCTCCTGGCCTGCTCATTGTTGGTGAACAGTGTAGCTGTTTGGACAGACGTACGGGATTCAACAATTTGAAAGGAGAGGATATGATCGGGTCCACTGGAGGGGGATCATGAGAAGCCTGCGTTCGGTTTTCTATTATCTGGGCGTGATACTGATTGCGTTTTCCGTGCTTCAAGCGGCTCCTCTGGCCATCAGTGCTCTATACAAAGAGACGGTTCAGTTTCCGATGCGTATCTACGTCATTCCAGCAGCGATCAGTCTCTGTGTCGGTCTTGCTCTCGTGTTGCTGCTTAAGTCTCGACAAATGAATGCTCGACTATCGATGGCTGTTGGTACGCTGGGGTGGGTAACGCTCTCGCTGTTGGGAGCCTTGCCTTATTGGCTAGCCTTGGATGTGAGCTATCTTGATGCGCTTTATGAAGCTGTTAGTGGCTTCACGACGACGGGATCGACATTTCTCATCGGGCTGAAGGGGTTACCCAAAAGCATTCTGTTCTGGCGTGCGCTGACACAATGGATTGGTGGACTGGGAATCTTCACATTGTTTTTGTTTGTGGTGCGCGAATCCGGAGCGCGCCATTCTCTCATGGGTGCGGAAGCTCACAAGGCGACTGCGGATCGATTCTCACCGGGCGTATTCAGCTCGTTGCGCATTCTCTGGCTGATTTATGGCGGGATGACGGTTGCTTGTGGCCTGCTGCTTTGGGCAGAAGGCATGACCCCCTTTGATGCGATTGCACATGCGTTGACAACGCCATCCACAGGAGGCTTCTCAACACACGATGCGAGCATTGGCTACTTCGCCAACGCCGGATACGAGCATGCGACCGCCATCGAGTACACGATTCTCGCCTTCATGTTCTTAGGGGGCACGAGTTTTCTTGTCTTCTGGAAACTGCTTAGGGGAAAACTGCGAGCCATTTCTGGCAATGCTGAATTGCGCGTTTGGATCCTGCTTCTCTTATTCGCCAGTGGATTGGTTATTGTCGCGGATCGCTCGAATGTTGACGCGATTGGATGGCACGCGCACCTTAGATCATCCGTCTTTCACGTAGTGTCTATTGCATCGACGTCTGGATTCACGATGAGAGATCTCTCGACCTCGTGGTTCTCACCGGGAACAAAACAAGTCCTGCTTGTCCTGATGCTTATCGGCGGCTGTGTCGGTTCGACAGCGGGAGGATTCAAGGTGTTCAGGATCTCAGTGCTGGGAAGCGTGTTGCGCCACGGCTTACGATTACAGTTGGGTTCTCGGCTTGAAGTGATGCCCATTCGGCTCGGGAGGCATCGATTGCATCGCGCAGAGATTGAGCGCACTGTGGCTGTAGCCGTTGCCTGGGCATTGTTTCTGTGGGTTGGATGGATGGCGACAACGCTGGCCGGGCGGCTTGATGGCTGGGCATCGCTGTCTGGGATGGTCTCAGCATTGGGCAACATTGGCCCGCACTACATCGATCCTGCTGTCAATGCGGCACTTGGGAACATCGAAAAATCTCTGTATGCGTTGGCCATGATTGCTGGCCGACTGGAAATCCTTCCGCTAATCATCTTGTTTTCCAGAAAGACCTGGAGGTATGGACCATGAGAATTCTAATCGCGGGCGCTGGTGTGACGGGCAGACGATTGGCAAGCCAGTTGGCCAAGGGGAGACATGATCTGACAGTTGTTGACCTTCATCGCGAGCTGTGCGAAGTCGCCAGTTCTCAACTGGGAATCACGGCCATCTGTGGCAATGCAACCGATGTATCGGTGCTTGAAGAGGCTGAGATTGCTCGTGCAGATGTCGCTGTCTCCTTAATGCGTGAATCTGCCGATAATCTGGCCTTTTCGCTATTGGCCCATAGTGCAGGTGTCGGACGCATCATCTCCCGAATGACCAATCCCAAATACAAGTCAGCCTTTGAACTGGCCGGTGTCACGACCATTGTTGATGTGGCTGGTCTGTACTTGGATCAAATGGTCCTGGAGATCGAGCATCCTCAAGTGGAACAGGTGGCTTCGATTGTTGGGGGACAGGGGCTCATCGTATTTGTAACCGTGGATGAAGGATCGTTTGCTGCTGGAAAGATACTGGATGAGTTGCGGTCGGATCGTCGATTTCCCGTTGGGTGCATTGTGGCTGGTCTGCATAGATCTGACACCGAAAAACTACTCTACCCGACAGGTCGAGATCGTATCCTAGCAGGTGATCGTCTGTTGTTGGTTGGTTCAATTGAAGGACTGACGCGAGCTGCTGATCTAATGGGATCACGATCCTCTCTGCTCAACCTGTTCCGAACCGTTAAGGAGAAGAAGCAGGTCGAAGAAATTCACGCGCGCATTGATGCGATGCTCGAACCGGGAGAGCGAGACTCTCAGGATCCGCCTGTTGAGAGCTAGGGACTCTTGATCTCTATGGGGTCACTGGACATCGGGAATACGAGATGAAGAACGATATCGTCTGACGACTCTAGTGAGCGATAGATCAAAAGCGTGAACTCCGTCCGCTCGGGATCGGAGAATCCTGAACGATCCCGAAGTAGCGGCGAGAAGACGAGTCCCTGATCGCGGATTGAGCCGTCGGATTGCCTGAGTGCCTGGGCGATGGACCAGATGCCCCGCCACGCCGTGATTTGCCTCACGCCGTCAATCAACAACTCGAAATCGCCTGAACCGGCATAGCGGGCAAAGGTACCGGGCAAGCGGTTGTCTCCGATGCCGGTGTCTCCATGAACTTGCCGATGGCTCCAAACAGCGATTGCGTGTCGAAGATCCAATCGTAGTGTGATGTCGCGTTTAGAAGACTGTCCAGATAGGATGACATCCAACGCGGCGTCCGGTTTCAGCGTAATCTCAAGAGATCCATTGATTGTTTCAGGATCGACGAGTAGTTGAACTAAGCCCTCGAGAATCCGGATCGTTTCGCCCGCGTAGTCGAAACCGTCTTCGCTGTTGCCGAGAACCCACGGCGTTGTTGCGTCGAATTGCTCGATTGCCTCAACGGGTGTAGGACCAAGAACGATCCACGCTGCTGCAACTGCCGCTACGGCAAGGCCGATCCACAACAGCGTACGGATCAAAAGAGGCCTCGTTTCAGGATCATCATGGTGTGATCGTGAACGGAATCTCAAACACGGCTGTCCCATTGAGGAGTGCACGCACGAAGTAGCGGCCAGGGCTCATGCCAGACACGTTCAGGGAATAGACCCTCCAGTCGTTGTCAGAAACCACATCCTCAACTTGTTTGTCGAAGGTTTCTGACGAGTCGGACCAGGCAACATCGAACAATTCGGCCTGTTGGGCACGCGTGAAATGGACGATGAGATGTATGTCGTCCTCCGTAGATGCGAAGCGAGCCGATTCTTCGGTGCCAACAAAGCCTTCCCTCTTGGTCTCATACTCAGCGTAAAGGCCGTAGCGCAGTTCTCGTGTATAGGCGTTCGAAAGTGAGGATGTGACGGATTCGGCGATTTCACTGGCTGCATTGGCCAGCAGACTGTCAAAGCCACCGAACGAAGTCTCTGCAGACAATGTGACCGAGCTCGTTCCCGCTGCATCGACAGAGCGCTCGATGAGACCTGTACTGGTATTGATGACCGAGATCTGCGAAAGCACCTGCACCGAGTACCGGGTTCCGGGAGCTTCTTGGCTGCAGGCGCCGTTTTCCCAGGTCATACAGACAGTGGCGGCTTCTGCTCGTGTGTCAACGCCAACCACAGCCCCAGAAACGAGCTTGCTAACGCCGGTGAGAGAGCCAAGCTTCACTGCCGTTGTAGCGTCAATCAATCCGCTTTCCGACATCATTTGTTCTGCCAAGAGGCTGTCGAGCTGCGATCGAGAGAAGACGTTAATCCCGGGTGCATTCACCAGTGCACTCTCCAAGTGGGCGCGCACGGTTTCATCCACACCTTCCCATGTTGAGCTATTCCGGAAACTGAGAATGGCCAGGTCAAGGCGATCCGTAGCTACAATCGCACGTTGAGCCGGTTCGGGTATGACGAAAAACATCAGGGACGCAATCAATACCACTGCGAGGGCAAGTCCAACCAGGATTGCGGTCGAATCATCCATGGGATCTCTCCTTAGTCACGTACGAGCGATTCAGAATAGGGCGAAGGGATTTCAGATTCAAGCAGCTGAAGACAGGCGATTGCGAAGCATAGCTGCTGCTGCGGAACAAGCTTCACTGTTGGCTCGTGCAAGGTCCTCCGACTGCAGGAATCGTGTGACAAAAGTTGCAGCATAGACATCGCCTGCTCCGGTGGTGTCTACGGGTGTAATAGGTTGGGATGCCTGCCAATGTCGGGTTTCCCCGTTCCAAGCTCTGGCACCCTCTGCTCCCAAAGTGTGTGCTCCGACAGGGAAGCGTGTTGAGAGGGCTTCGACGAAGTTTCCATTGTTAATCATTCCGGCGAGAAGCTCTCCCTCTGAGCGATTGGGAAACAGCCAAAGTCCGTGAGGGAGAAGGTCGAGATAGCGCTGTACTCCGAACGAGCGAAGAAGGCTGGCTGGGGGCGGGTCGAGTGATCGCGTCATCTTGAGGTTCTCTGCAAGGTCGAAGGCGCGAAGTGCCGCACTGCGCTGTGCTTCAGACAGCAACGCATAGCCCGAGATGTGCAAGTGGTCACTGTGCTCGGGAAATGTCTCTGAAACCCAGCCTGGAGTGAGTCCATCGTTGGCACCGCGGGAACACACCATGCTGCGGTCATCTTCCATTTCAAGGGCTAACACGGCGCCAGACGGCAACTTCGTTCGGCGGAGCTTCGCCGTGATCCCGTCTTGGATGAGGGAGGCCTCGAGTAAGTCCCCGACCAAGTCATCGCCTATAGCACCAATGAAGGTTACGGATGCACCGAGTGCAGCGGCAGTGCGTGCGAATGTACCCGCTGAGCCACCAGCACGTACAGTGATGACGTCACGCGCTTCATCTCCTGGGGCAAGACTGCCAGGCAGACGGGCGTGAATGTCGAGATTAAGGTCACCGACGACGACGATCTGGGTCATTCGGGGTCGCGTAGGCTGGCAATTGCGTCAGCCATTGCCTTGACGCGGTCAACATCAACGGGCGCTTCGACGCGTCCACCTTCTTTGAGCACTGTGCCGACAATGAATCCATCAGCTTCGCGATAGGTCGCGATATTGTCGATACGTACGCCACTACCGATCAGCACGGGTAGCGCAGAAACTTGCTTGACGGTTTGCAGGTCTTCTGGCGATGTGCGGCGTCCGGTTCCGATACCCGAGACGATCAGCCCATCAGGGCCATTTCGATCAGCGTCCAGTGCTGCCTCTTCAAGGGTTGTGAGGTGTGCCGCATGCTTCACATGGACATCGGCCATAATGAGCATCTGCGTGCCCAGATCGCGCTGCAGGGAAAGCAGCTTGCGAGCCTGTCCCTCAATGGTGCCCTGATCCGTGAACGCGACGCCGCAGAAGACATTGACGCGCACAAAGGATGCGCCTGTTGCTGCAGCAATGGACATTGCCGCCATGCCGTCATTGCGGAGCACGTTTATTCCCACAGGAATGTGAGCACGTTCGATAAGCGTATGAGCGATTGTCGTCATCATGGCGACGGTCTCAATTGGTGCAGTCTTGGCATACGGGGCATCGCCCAGGTTCTCAATGAACACAGCGTCAGCGCCGCCACTCTCTAGCGCATAGAGGTCGCGCAAGGCGGCATCGATAATGGCTTTCGTTCCATTGCGAGCATATCCGACACTTCCCGCCAATGGCTGCAAGTGGATCATACCTACGAGCGGTTTGTTGCTTAGAAAGGAATCCATGGTTGGCAAAGCATATCGGGTCGCTAGGGGAATGCAAACAGGTCCACGTGCTAACGAGGGCCTACGTGCTTGCTAGCGAACCCAGACGGTAACGTCGTAGCTGCCAATCGCCTCCCCTGTTTCCCAGGGACGCTGGTGCTCGAACCAGATTCTCAGAGTTCCCGGGCGCATGGCACGGTATCGAAACACGAACTCACCTGGTGCCCCGACTGGCTCGATGCCTAGAACTTGATACTCGCCCTCCTCAATGGCCTCAATCGGAGAGCCTTCGAGTGACGCGGGAGCGACGCGAACCCACTCATACCCGGTCGACGCATTCCCCATCAATCGAACGACGAGCAAATCACCGACATTCATGCGTTGGATGGATCCGCTATCCTCGTCATTCACGTTGATTGTGAATAGTGAGCAGCCTAGCAGTCCGATTCCAGCAAATAGAGCAAAACCGGCGACAATAACAAGTCTGTGATTTCGTCTAAGCATCCTTCACACCTCAAGGCAGTGTAGATGGGAGTGGGGGATAGAAACAACTATGGGAGTGCGACAATCGATGTCAGTCCGACGATTATGGGAACCGACTGATACGACGGAGGAATCTGTCCAATGGCCCATCCCAGACTGGTTGGTTCAAGGTAGTAGTAGGGATCTCCATTCCACACAAAGGATTGAAGGGTCTGATGCTCAGGCGGTAGAACACGAATACCTACGGCCATATGGTGCTCTTCCAGAAAAGCCAGCAGTACGACGCCGAATCCCATGTGCCTGACAAGGGCTGCTGTAAGGATGGCCGAGTCCTCACAATCTCCCTGCTGGTCGACCAACATCTCGATGGGATAGCGTGGATATTCGCAGGATTCTCCCACATAGGGGATGGATTGGATTAACGCGATCACGAGGTTGAGTCGCTCCCAGATTGTGAGTTCAGGTACTGATGCTTCGAACTTCGCAACAAAGTCCCGCAGAACAACATCTTCACGCGGATCGTTGACATAGACATCATAGTTCGTGTAGTTAAGTGTGCGGGTTAACGATTTCTGAAGCTGATACGCGGACGTGGGGAAGTCGTAGGTAAATGACCACGCCTTTCCCCCGTAATCCCAAACATAAGTGCGACGGATTAGGTCACCTTGCGCAAGAGCTGAGAAACCTTGTATGACGACCAATACTAACATGAAGAGCAAAACCACACGCGATCGGCGTGAGAAACCACCCGTTGATTGGATCACTGACACTCCCCCCTGCTGCAGTCTGAGTAGCCGACCCACTCTTCGGCTGGTTGATTCGTGACGAGTCTAATTGGAGGGTGTCAATGGACGATGAGCAAAGAATGAAGATCCGATGTGCGTTCTCTCGGATCTTTGAATCCAACTGAAAGGGGGGAGCGATCTCAAGGATTCTTGAGAGAAGCCAACGTCCTACAGCAGCGACTCGATCATGTCCGATTGCACGAGATTCATGTGGCCGGTGAATCGGATGACGCCTTGCTGATCAATCACGAATGCGTGCGGAATGCGCGAAACGCCGTAGGCGTCCATGGTCGGCTTCTCGATACTGCCTGCTTCTCGAAGCGCAATGAACTGTGTGAGGCCATGGTCTGCAAGATACTGCCACTCGCCCTCAACGTTCCGGTTGATGGTAATCGCAATGACGATGAGTCCGCGGTCCACAAACTCGGCTCGTAGAGCCTCAAGATGAGGCATGGCGGCCTGGCATGCTGAGCATGAACTTGACCAAAACTCGACGAGGACAACGTGTCCGAGAAAATCGGCAAGCTGAACAATCTCGCCCGCTTGGTTGGGCAACGCAAAGGCAGGGGCTCGCTCCCCGGATCGATTGCCTACGGCAATGTTATAGGGAACGACAACATCCGGTACGCTTACGGACACAGGTTGCTCCAGAGGTTGTTGCTCGACAATTGGCTGTGCCAGATCAATGGTTTGTGTCGTTAGATGAGAGGCTTTGCCATCGTCAGTGACTAGCAGCGTCACAGTAAACGTAGAAACGCTTGGAAATGTATGGCTTTTTGTCACACCGGAGCCTGAATAGCCGTCTCCGAAGATCCATTGATAGGTGACGATCGCGCCGTCTGGGTCGTGCGATGCTGTGGCATCAAAGACGAGCGTGGTCTGGGAGCCATCGTCTGATGAGTGAAACTCAAAGCTGGCAACAGGCGGTGTATTGGCAACGACAACAACAGATAACAATAGAAGGCCTAGAACGATCAATGCCGGACGATAACGATGCTTCACGTTTGTCTCCTCCCACTATATGGGTTCCCAACCCCCCCCGGCCTGGCGATTGTACACCATAATGAGGACGAGTGGGTCCAGTTGTATTCGCGTGAGTTTTCGCGGTCTTGTAGGATGAGACAATGATCAAGGAAATCACGGCGAAAACGCTTGTATCGCGCGTATCTGGGATTGATTCCATTTTCGGTCTGGATTATGGGATGAATCTCTACCGAGGGTGTCAGCATCGCTGCATCTATTGTGATTCTCGCAGCCTTTGCTATGGGATTGAGAACTTCGACGGTGATGTGTTGATCAAGGCCAACGCTATCGAGCTACTGAGCGATGAGTTGTCGCGAAAGCGGAAGGTGGGAATCATTGGAACTGGATCGATGAACGATCCGTACATGCCCGTGGAAGAGCGAACGACCCTTACGAGGCAAGCACTAGAGACGATCGCCAAGTACGGATTTGGTGTTCATGTGATTACCAAGTCTGATCTTGTCCTTCGAGACATCGATATCCTCCAAAGAATCTCACGCATCTCTGCTGCCGTGTCGCTGACGATTACTGCAGCTGACGACGCGCTCTCCAAGATTGTCGAACCGGGTGCACCCCCCTCCTCTGCGCGGTTTCGTGCGATTAAGCAGCTGAGCAAAGCTGGTATTGAAACACGCCTAGCACTCATGCCGACGTTGCCGTTCATCGAGGACTCTTGGGAGAACGTTTCAGCAATTATCGAACAAGCGCACAGCTCTGGTGTGAAGGTGATCATTCCTTGGTTTGGGCTGAGCATGAGAGATCGCCAGCGTGAGTATTTCTACGCTCGACTGGATGCGTCGTTTCCAGGACTAAGGACACGATATATGACCACATACGGCGAGAGTTACTCGTGTCCATCTCCCCACTCCAAGGAATTGCATCGTCGGTCCCTCATACTCTGCGCGAGATTGGGAATTTCAACGCAAGTCAAACCCTTGTTGGCGCCAACAGCGAAGGGGCTTCGATTGTTCGATTAGCGGAGCTTGTGGGGAAGTTGCGGAAAGGTCAACGGTCAAGTAGATTGTGGGCAGACATGGATCAAACTCCGTACACCAAGCTTGCTGCGCACTACGACCTCGGCTGGGGAGATTTTGCCGAATCCAGTCAAGCGTTCATCCTCGGAACACTGTCGGACTATGAAGTTGAGTCGGGCAGGATCCTCGAACTGGCTTGTGGAACAGGAATCTTGGCGATTCATCTGGCTCGATCGGGGCATGCTGTTGTTGGCATTGATCTGTCACCCGAGATGATCGCCATCGCCCGCGAGAAGGGACAACATGTGAATGGCGTCGAATTTACTGTGGCCGACATGCGGAATCCTAACCTCTCTCCCGGCTTCGATGCGGCGCTGTGCATGTTCGATTCGCTCAACTACCTGCTGACACCTAAGGATGTCTTGGAAGTCCTGACGTCTGTCTCTTCGATGCTGCAAAAGCACGGTGTCTTCATCTTCGACTTCAATCGACCGCTGATCTACTCAGCCCACAACGGGGAAACTGTAAAGAAGCAAACGGAAGGAGGGACCTTGCTTATGGATCTCCATTACGAGGCGACACAACGAATCGCTCGCACTGTGTTTCGTTTTCCGGACGGCGATATGGAAACGCACACTCAACGCGCGTATGAGATGAGTGAGATTGCGCCATTGCTCACTGCAGCGAATCTCTCGGTGAAGGACTGTTTCTCGGACTTCGCCCGGCGCTCCGTTTCTTCTGTATCTGAGCGGCTTATCTGTGTGTGTCAGAAAGCCTAGTTTTCAAAGACTCCCTTAGAATCGTGCCTGGACTACTCTTGCTTAGATGCCATAGGCAATTCCTGCTGAATGGCATCTCGGATGCCATCCTTCGGCGCTTCAACGCCCCAACCAATCTCTCTTCCATTCACATAGATGGCGCGCGAGATCTGGTACTGAAGTAATACCTTTCGGTCTTCGGCTCCAAACTCACGTAAGACGACTTGGTCGCCGAACTCCGAGCACACTTCTCGTACGCGCTCTGCTTCAACAGCGCTGGTTTGGCAGAACAGATTCCAGAACAGATCCACGACGACCGAGCCTTCGATCGGCTCAAAGACATAGTGGGGTTGAAGGAAGTGCGGGGCTACGGCATCAGACTGTAACGGCTTCCACAGTAGCACTTCTCTGCTGCGAGATTCGACAGGTGTATATCCTAGTAGCTCAAAATACGAGGCCGGCATGAACCACTCTGCATCAGGCAATTCGCGATATGCAGTGATAGTCACAGCGTGGCAGTTGGCGCGTCTCGCTTCCTCTTCAATGGCGGCAATCAACGCCTTGCCCACACCCTTTGACGCCCATTCGGGGAGTACGTATAGGCAGGGGAGCACCATTAATGAGTGACCGAGTGGTCCCCAAGAAGACCCCTCAATAGGAATCCCATAGGCGAATCCAACATGATCGTGATCAAGAATTGCGACCTTGAACACAGCGCCTTCGGATGTCATGGTCTTGAATTGCTGGCGACGTTTTTCAGCACAATCGTCGATTTCGCTAGACTCATTGATGTGGGAACACGTGGTAACGAAGTACTCGTCTTCTGCCTGCATGTCACGAACGACAAGAATTGACATTGGGATCACCCCACTCATTCTAGAGTGTTGCACCTAGATTGTGAACAAACCTTCTGCTCTGAAGGGACGGGGAGTGTTAGAACGGCCACAGAACGCGTTGTCTACCACAGAGAGTATCCCCCAACGGAGTTCTTGGTTGCGAACTCCGCTGGGGGGGGCGCTCGATATTTGGCTGAGATCAGTCAGAGGATGTTACTTCGGCCTCGTTCGGCGTGAGGTTTTCAATGCGCGTCTCAATCTCAGGTTCGGATCCAAGTACGGCCAACGCTTGTTCGTAGGAAGCAACAGCCTGAGATCTGAGCCTCTCGATCTCGACATCGAGATTTGTGATCTCAGCTTGCTGACTGGGAGTGAGGGTCTCATTGCCTTGGATCCCCAATTTCTTCGAGACGGCTACATCCATCTTTGTTTCGTAGATTGTCCCGATGATGTAGTTGAGATAGAGATCGTCAATAATCCCCTCATCGCGAATGTCAAGGAATGCCTGTAATCCGGCATCGAGGTCGGTCTCCTGCTTGCGGAAGGCATCCAGCATCGGTTCTGTGATTGTGATCTCGGCTGCTGGACGGGCAAGTTCATACCACTCGGCAAACCGCTGAGACTTCACTTCTGTCTCGAAGTCTGTCGTGACATGTTCAGCAACTTCATCATATTCCGGCTTCTCTTCGGGCTGGTATCCTGTGACCCACACAATGTGATAGCCGTATTCCGTGACAATGATATCTGAAAGCTCGCCTACTGGAGTCGTGAACGCAGCTTCTTCGAATGAGGCGACCATGCGCCCACGCTCAAACCATCCGAGATCTCCACCGCGGGCTCCGCTTCCGGTATCAATGGAGTGCTCTAGTGCTAGGGTTGCGAAGTCGGCTCCGGCTGCAAGCTCATCAACAAGCTGCTGGGCCAGAGCTTCATCCGAAACGAGAATGTGCGATGCGTTCACCTGCTCAGCAATGTCGTAGTTGCTGCGATGCTCATCAAAAAAGGCAACGAGATCCTCCGGCGTGTATTCGAGAGTTCCTGCAATGACAGTTTGTATTGCCTGAATCTCGTATTCCTCACGAACCGATTGCTTGGCATATCCGATGAATTGCTCGTACGTGAGGTCGCCGGTTTGATAGCCAGCCAATGCTCCATCGTTGAACGCGATCTCGAACGCCTCCTCTTCCATACCGAAGACCGTAAGGAATTCATCAAACTGCCTCTGGAATTCGGCATTCACTTCGTCTTCGGAGATTGGAGCATTTCGAGCGTCGAGTTCACCAAGGACCAGCGCTCGTGTGGTTGCCTGCTCCAGGGCTTCATCTTGAATGCGCAGGTCAAATAGTCGTCCTTGAGCTCCGCCAAGCATGGTGCGGACATCCTGACCAAATTGAGAGTAAATTTGCTGATACTGCGAAAGAACTTGCTGCTTGGTTCGCTCAAACCAATCTCTCGAAATGGGTACGCCGTTCACTGTGGCCATTACATCGCCGTTCGCTTGTTCGACAGGAGACGACGCGATTTCGTCCGGCTGATCAAGCGGTTCAACAACTGGAGTATCGACCACTTGCTCAGTGGGTTGATCCGATATGCCATCCGTTGTGGGGCCTGAATCTCTACTGCATCCTACGAGTACCAGTAGCAAGAGAGATACACCAAGTGTTAGCCAACCCAACAGACGAATGCGCATGACAGCCTCCTTGAATTCGTCAAGCATACGAGCTTGACATGTGAAAGGGAAGCCACAGATGTGGCAAAACGATGAAGGTGGTGACTGGACACGGAGGCCCGCGTCTAAAAGGAGGCGAGGAACGCCCAGCGTGCGCGCTAAGGCGTTCCTCTAAACGAACCCTGCGGAGGTTGGTGCAGGATGTACAGAGCGTAAGCGGCTCGTGTGAAGGTTGTGTGGCTGGATATTGATCAGATGGTGATAAGTTGGTGAGCAGATTGTGTGCACAAAAGGGCGCGCAATTCCGATAAGTGGCAAACAAAGGCAGATTGAGCTGACATCAGTGTCAAAATGACGCGAGCTTTGCGTGTGCGGATTGTGAATGGCCGTCGAGGATCCTTGTTTCAACGCCTGCAAGGAATCGCGGAAGGTTTGAATCCTAATCAAATACACCTTACGCTCGAACTGCTATGAACGGGAGATGCTCTATGCGGATTTGGATGAAGGTTCTTCTCGGTTGTCTAGTGCTTGTGGCACTGCGATCCAGCAGTGAGGTAGTGGGTTCGGACCAAATCGCTTTCTCTTCGGACGGTGATCTGCATCTGATCGATTTGATCACACGCGATGTCACGCAGCTAACCAGTCATCGAACAGATGAATGGGCACCTGCTTGGTCTCCAGATGGCGAATCCGTCGTCTTCGTGTCCAACCAGTATCGCAATGAAGACCTGTTTATGATTACTGCAAATGGTGCAGGGACGGCGCCTGTGCGATTAACGAGCCATTCAGCCAATGACCGAGATCCCTCATGGTCTCCCGTGAATTCCGAAATCATGTTCAGCTCAGATCGTGACGGGGATTATGAGCTGTATGTCTTCATGTTCCCAGACACGGGGTCTGAGGGCGAAATTCGACAGCTCACGACTAACGAAACGAAGGACATTCAAGGTGATTGGTCTCCAGATGGCAGACGGATTGTTTTCGTGTCAGACCGATCTGGAAACAACGATTTGTTCATTCTCAATCTAGCAGATGAAACGACGATGCAACTAACGGATCACGCCTCCAGTGATGATGATCCTAGCTGGTCGCCTGATGGAACTCGGATTGCGTTTTCGTCGATGAGGGATGGCAACCGAGAGTTGTATGAGATCCGCACTGATGGAAGCGGACTGAATCGCCTGACAGACGACCCTGCCATCGATTGGTGCCCTACCTGGTCTCCCGATAGCAGGCAACTTGCTTACTGCTCGTTCGACCCTGGTAACAACTACAGCGCGTTGCATGATCTCATGATTTTGACCCTCAGCACAGGAGAGAGGGAGCGCTTGACTGACAGTTCAGCGGATGAGTGGTTCCCGGCCTGGAGCCGTGGCCGATAAGCAAAGAATAGGCACCAAGAAACACCGCGACTTCTGGGGTTCGCTGACTAATCCGTTTGGACAGTCCAGCTATCGATTGATAGGCTATCCTGTGGGTTCACAGAGATTTGCTCAAGGACATCGACTCGCGGATTGGCATATCCCAATGCTAAGTAGCAGGGCATTAATTGATCTTCTGGGATGGATAGCGTTTGGCGAATGTGAGAGATTTCTTCAGATGTCGAGACGACTTTCGTTACCCCTTGTATCCCCTCGCTAGCAGCGGCTATGAGTATGTTCTCAAGAACTGCCCACATGGAAGCAAATGCGTTGAGTTCATGAAGGTTCCCTTTCTCTGCGAGAAGTGGAACTGGTTGGCGAAAGCAGGGGACAACAAGAGCGCTAGCTTCCATAATCATTGCAGCCTGTTTGGGAATGGCATCAAGATACATGCGCTTTTGACACTCAGCGCTGAGTTCCCAAAACTCTAGCATCGACTCTAACTCTGGCTGCGTTCGCTTTTCGTCGAAGAAGCTAACAAGGGCTCTACGAGTTGCCGGCTCCTTCACCAGGATGAATCGCCACTGTCTGAGATGATCGTGACTCGGTGCTTGCAGGCCAGCACCGAGTATCCGCAGTAGCGTTGCCTTTGGAATTGGCTTGCCATCAAAATCTCGGATCGTTCTTCGTGCAGCAATAGCTTCGTATACGTCCATCATTGAGTCCTCACTTATTCTCTGAACTGCTATTGCTCTGACGTTCAAATACCACCTGATACACGGGCTTCCTCAATGAGCCTATGTCCATGGCAAGGCAAAGCAATGTTGAGCCAGCGGCTGTGGCGCCGGTGTTTCTAGCATTCGGTTATTGATAGGGCAGTTGCCCCATTTGTCAATAACTCAGGTAGCGGATGAGACTTGCTTGTCATTCTTGGCTCCGTTGTTGCTTCGATGAGGACTCTGCATCAATCAGATTTGTCAGGATTCGATGCAGCTTGTCCTCAAACGATTGGATTTCCACATCGCTGAATCCTGCATAGAAGACGCGCGATATCTCATCTGAAACCCGTTCATAGGCGTCCTGCAATTCCCGATCCTTGTTTGTGCGTTGAATGAGAGTAATGCGACGATCTGCAATGCTTCTCGTCCGAACGATGTACCCGATCTCCTCAAGCCGATCGAGCATGCCAGTGAGTGTGGATTTGCCTAGAGACGTTCGTTGAGCGAGCTCGTGAATCGAGATCGCATCTTGCTGCCATAGGGCGAACATGATCCTGCCTTGTGCAGGATTTATCTCGATATCATGATCCCTCAGCATGCGCGAGAAGATGCGTCCAGAAAAATGCTTGATTCTCGAGATGAGAAAGCCGCCTTGATGTTTGATGCTCATGTGCCCGGTTTGAACTGGAAAACCTTTCCGGCCAACCATCCGCGTGCTTCGATAGGGTAGATACGTAGCAGCGTGTAGTCAGGATCCTCGGGGCTTCCCGTCTCCTGGTAGTACTGCTCCCAGCCTTCAACCCATACCGCGCTCTTGGTCATCGGATTTTCAACGATTTCCGCGCGTCCAATGAGCGACAGTCCCAGGAATGACTCGGGTAGAGAGTAGTAAAGCCCGACTTGAGGATTTTGCTCGATTTCCTGCTTCTTCCGCGAAGCCGTGTTGGTGGATACGTAGACCATGAAATCCTCCTCATGCTCTGCGTAGAGATGAATGTGCTTGGGATACTGCTTAGTGTTCCTTAGGTTCAGCATGGCTCGCGTTCTGGGGAACCCATCTTCCCCAATAACCGTCATGTATACGGCAGGAGCCGTAGCCACTATCTTGAGACACTGTTCTTTGATCTCGTTTACGTTCATTTCCTCTCCCTTCGTGATTGGAAGTCCTTAGCAAGATGCTTACGAATAGTACTATATAGAAGGAATAAGTTGCCATCTCTCGCCATGCAACGCGATGTGGGCAAGGAATCCATCACGCAGACGCAAAGCTCGACGCGCATGATGAGTTAAATAGGAGTTCCAGCACCACAATACTTGTATATTGCACTCCGAGCAGCTAACGTAAGAAACAGAGGTGATTGTTCATGCGACGTATCCGAGGAATGGCCGCAGTAGTGGTCATGGGTTTGTTGTTCACGGCTTTATTCGGCTGTGCCCTTTTTAATAGCGCTCCGATAGCCAGTTTTGCTGTAACGCCCAACACGGGTTCGACGCCCTTGGTAGTCCAGGTCAATGCATCAGCGTCGATCGATCCAGAGGGCGATAGCTTAACGTTCACATGGGATTTTGGGGACGGTTCATTTGGAGCAGGGGCAACGGCAGCTCACACTTACTCTGTTACAGGTCAGTATGTGATCAAACTAACTGTCACTGATTCGCAGGGTCAGCAATCCTCGACAGTACAAACGATTTGGGTTATCGAGGCGACGGAGCTTCCTGAAGCCAGTTTTACAGCCTCTCCGTCTTCTGGTGGAACACCTTTGACGGTTGCCTTCAATGCTGCCGCTTCGAGCGATCCCAATGGATCGATCAGCAGCTACCAGTGGACATATGGTGACGGTAGTACTGGATCTGGCGTATCCGTCATCCACAGTTACACTGCCCAGGGAACTTATACAGCCACGCTGACAGTGACGGATGACGAGGGATTCACGGACACAATGAGCATGCTCATTGTCGTGGTAAACGGAGGACAAGGCGGTTGCAGCTAGCTGCTTGTGAAACTGCGCCAAATGGAGATCCAAAACCAATTCATGGTATGCTCCATGGGCGCGGGCAACGACATGTTTGTTTCGCCTAGCATCTGCCACAGACGGATTGCATTTCAGAGCCTCGACATGCTTGGGTAGAGCCATAGGATGAGGATGATCTGGGATGTAGCGTTATCCCCTTGGCATCTAGGCAGCAGCTGCGGACTGTGTCAACAGCAATGAACAGCGCGTCCAGCAGAATGATCTGCTGGACGCGCTGCCTTGTGCTATACGGCTATCTATTGAGCTCCCGAACTCTATGGCAATGGATCTTCAGTTTCGCCACTGAGGGCTTCGATCTCAGTAACCTTCGTCTGGATCGCAACTTCCCCTGGGCTGTCTTCAAGAGCCTGTTGATAGATCTCCAGCGTTCTAGCTTGAAGCGCTTCGATCTCGCTCGTAAGAGCGGAGATGTCTGTATTGGGTTCCGTACCTTCGGCTGCAGCGAGCTCAGCAGTAGCTTTCTCTTCGATTCTTTCTTTGAGCTTCCTCTCATAGAATGTTCCCAGAACGTATGAGAGGTAGCGATCATCAGACGCACCTTCGTCTTGAACTTGCTCAAGGATCTCAATCGCACCTTCGATGTCGTCAGTTTGCTTGACGATCGCGCTCAAGAGCGGCTCATTGACGATGATGTCTGCAGCGGCATAGGTGGACTCATACCACAGCAAGGCAGCTGCATAGCTCTTCTGCTCTTCGAGATCTGTCTGAACTTGATCACGAACATCCGCTAGCTCTGGAACGGAAGCCTCTTGGCGATCCGTGAGCAAGATGATGTGATAGCCAAAATCGGTTGTGATGATCTCGCTGGTTTCGCCGATGGCCAATGCAAAGACTGCTTCTTCAAATGGGCCAACCATGGCTCCTCGTGCGAACCAGTTCAGATCTCCGCCATTGGCCCCGCTTCCGGGATCTGTTGAGTGTTCTCTCGCCAGCGCTGCGAAATCGGCACCCTCGTCGAGTTCGGTGATGAGAGCTTCGGCTTCTTCAAGAGTCTCCACCAAGATATGGGATGCTCGTACGCGTTCAATAACCTCGTAGTCAGCCTTGTTGGCCAGGAAGTGCTCACTAAGTTCATCGTTCGTGACTTTGATTGGACCGGCAACGGCCTTCTGCACTTCCGCGGCCATCATCTGATTGGCAATGTATTGGAGAACGTCTGTTTTGAATGATTCAACGGTTCGTCCCTGCTCGACGAGATACAATGCAAGGTCTGCTTCAGTCCACCCCTGTCCGGCAAGGAACTGACCATATTGGGAATCCATTTCTGCTTGGAGCGCCTCATCAGTGATCACGATATTCTGGTGTGCAGCTTCTTGCCGAGTCAAGATGAGTTGAACGAGTTGCATAAGTGACTCGGCTTCGATTCCCAATTCGAACATGCGTCCGTCAGCGCCGGCTAGCAAAGTGCCTATGTCAATTCCGAATTGCGCGTAGGTCTGCGCATATTGATTGAGAAGGGCACCCTTTGCAGCTTCGAACTCATCACGATAGGCTGGGTCTCCGTTGACCAAAGCAATGACTTCTCGGTCTGCATCGACTGGAGATGTTGTTGCCGGTTCAGCTACAGGCGTTTCAACGGCAGGAGTCTCAGCGACAGGAACGACTGGCTCTGACGTTTCCGGAGTCGCAGGGGTGACCTCTGTTGTAGCAACGGGGTCAGTTGCATCAGGATTGTTGGTACATCCTGAGAAAACGATACCTAGGATTAATACAAGAACAAGACAGACGATAGAGCGTAGCCGCATAACGACCTCCTTCAATGGGGCAAGGATACGATCTCAGGGAACGGATTGAAAGCTGTGTAGTGTACCTGCGGCAAAGGGAAGTGCCTCGGGCAGGAGGTTTCACTTGATTGCTCTCGCGTCGACCGAGGTCTTTAGCTGTGTTGAGCAAGACTCGCAGAGCTTCCCAGCAAGAGGCTACCCCGTCTCATCTCTGCGATCCGCGGCTTTCAGACGCTGAAGAAAGGTTGGATCTGTTGCGGATTCGACAGGCGTACTTGAAATCGCCTGGAGGAGCTGAATTGAGCGGAGCCGATCGAGCTTTCGACACATCCAGCAGCCAAGCACGATGACAATGGCGATAGCAAAGAGGGGGAGACCATAGAGGATGAGCCAAGAGGTCCCGTCAAGGGATCGGTACATCCCCGCAGAAATCCAACACAAATTGAAGATGCTGTGTGCTAGAACACTGAGAGACCATCCCTTGCCAATCGTCCACCGACTGTTGCGAACGAGCATCCGATGCGCAAGAGCGTACCCCATCAAGGCGCCCGTGGCGGCATGCATAGGCACAGCTGCCAGCGCGCGAAGCGGCGAGACGAAGTGAAGCTGAGGAGACGCGAACACGAAATGATCGGCGAGCATGAAGCCGAGCGCTGCGACGCCTCCGTAAATGAGGCCTGCAGGGAGAGACTTGAACATTCGCAGACGTTGACAATAGTAGCGAAGGACAAGCAGCTTCACGCACTCTCCGGGAATCGAAGCGAACACGATGGAGGCCAACAGTGCATCCGCAAACGGGGAAACGCTCTGAGTGTCGAGTAGGCGCAAGGGAAAGCTCACAAACAGGCCGACAAGCATGCCTGCCAGGCCGAGTTGAAATGTCCTGATGAGGTTGGCGCGAGGCTCATCCTCGCCACCCTTGGCATTAAGATATGCTAGGACAGTGATCATTGGAACAATCGAGAGTGCGATCAGACCGCCCATTGGCTTCTCCTTTCAAGATGGCTGCTGAGAAGAGTTTCCGTGTCCAACGTGTTATCGATCCCGCCAGATTTCTTCGGGAGAGTAGCGTATCCGTCAAACTGTAACAAATGACGTATCTATCATCGGTCCTCGTAGACAAAGTAGAGGTAGCGCATTTGGTCGGGGGATTCCTGGCATGTATGCTTCATGCTTCAAGGGAAGGTAGCCATATGACAGCGAACAGGATCAGCATTATCGGTGGAGGAAACCTGGGAACAGCTATTGCCCGCGGCCTGGTTGCTTCCGGAGAGATTCAGGCAAACATGATAACGATTACGCGACGTTCTGAGCAGGCACTTGAGGTATTGAATCGCGAAGGATTTACGACGACAACAAGCAACAGTTCAGCAACCAAAGATGCTTCTCTCATTGTGATAGCTGTTCGTCCCAAGCAGATGGACGTGGTACTCAATGAGTTGTCTAGCCATCTGGACCCTGCCACACAGGTCCTTGTTTCGACCGTATCTGACGTCGGGATTGACGATATTCAGAGGCGAGTGGGGACAACGGTTCCCATCATTCGGGCGATGCCTAATATTGGTGTTGCTGTCAGTGAATCCATGACGTGTCTCGCATGCCTTGAATCGACGCCTGCTGCGGCGAGGGAGAGGGTATCAGCACTATTTCAACAGCTAGGAATCGTTGCCTTCATTGAAGAAGAACAGATGACGCCTGCCACGGCTCTATGTGCCTGCGGCGTAGCCTTCTTCTTGAGAGCCATCCGTGCCGCCTCTCAGGGCGGTGTTCAAGTGGGGTTCCATGCTGACGAAGCCATCCGCCTGGCTGCTCAAACGGCTAAGGGCGCAGCTGAATTGATCCTCGCATCTGGCCAACATCCGGAATCGCTGATCGACACAGTGACTACACCTCTTGGCATTACCATTGCTGGCCTAAATGAGATGGAGCATCGAGGGTTCGGATCAGCCTTAATCCGCGGGATTGTCGTTTCAGCTGAGAGGGCTGGAGGCTTGTACAAGACAAATGGAGAAGGCAGCTAAGTCGCCTGAACCTTGGAATCCGCATCAAATTGGCCCAACTGATCGAGGATGGCTGCTCCGGTCTTAATGCCGGCAAAGAACCTCTTCAGTTCGAGATTCTCATTGGGCGCGTGATTGGCTTCATCAGCATTGGCATAGGGAATGACAAAGGACGGTATCTTTAGGATTTGCGTGAACACATAGTCGGGCAGAGTTCCCCCAAGGGCTGGTACCAATAGAGGTTCTTCTCCTTGGGCTTCCAAAATCGCCCTGCGAAGCGGCTCCGCATAAAGAGAGTCAAGCGGAGTCTTCGATGGCTCCATTCCTCCCATGGGTATGAAGTCGACTTCTGGTGCATGCTTTCGGACATGTGCCTCGACGCAAGACAGCACATCATCTCGCGATTGATCAGAGACCAGGCGAATGTCGCATTTGGCTGTCGCCTTGCACGGGATCACGGTCTTGCTCCCCGGCCCGCCATACCCGCCATGAAGACCATTGATTGTCAACGTTGGCCAGAGACCTAGACGGTCAGCAATGGCGCGGCTACGAGGTGCGTCCAGCACTTGAACCCCGAGCTCCGCCTTAATCCTATCCACATCATACGGAAGTGCGTCAAGAGCCTGCCGTTCGACAAGCGTGGCAGGTTGAATGGCATCATAGAATCCGTCAATGGTGATCTCGCCAGACTTGTTCTTCATCGTGGAAAGCAGATGCACGAGCGTCCAAAGCGGATTGGGCGCAACGCCCCCCCAATTGCCCGAATGTAGATCGGTTCGTGCGCCATGAGAACGAAGCTCAAAGCTGGCCACGCCGCGAACGCCAAACAGAATGCAAGGCCGGCCACTATCGTGAACAGGACCATCTGATGTGATTGCCAAATCGACTGCAAGCTGTTGGGCATGATCCCGGATGAACCCGGCGATGTGAGGACTCCCGACTTCTTCCTCGCCCTCCAGCACCACGATCACATTGCAGGGAAGGCTGTTGTGGCAGGCGAGCGTTGATTCGATGGCCAGAAGATTGGCAAAATGCTGGCCTTTGTTGTCCCCCACGCCGCGGGCATAGATACGACCATTGCGGATTGTCGGCTCAAAAGGAGCGGATACCCATTCCTCAAGCGGGTCTGGCGGTTGGACGTCATAATGTCCATAGAACAATGCAGTAGGTGCACCTGGGTGATCTGATCTTCTGCCCACAAGGATGGGCCAACCTGCTGTTTCATGAAGCTCGCATTCGAGCCCAATTCTTCCGAACAGCTGAACCAAGTCGTTGGCGGTCTCTCGTATTCCAACGCCATGTGCACTAATACTCGGCTGTCTCAGATACTCAAACAGACGTCCGAGGAATTCATCGTGATGCGCATCAATGTGATCAAAGACTTTGCTGATTCTCGACAAGTTACACCTCCGCGGCTCTGGCAATAATGAACGACATCGCAAATGAGCGCAATTGCAGTCAAGCAGATCTGGTTGTTCTTGTTTCTAAGAGCAGTTTGGTGTCTGATAATGGTAACTCGATCGGATAGGTTGCCGCATGAACCGACATGCAGGAGACGGCATATGAATGTGCAAATTCGTCTGAAGACTACCCGTCTAGCGATTCTGCTCTTTCTAGGCGTAGCCGTTCTGCTGCCTACAGTGTCTCAGGATGTAGTGGCAGAGCAGGTGCAAGCAAAGGTTGCGACGATCCTTGAGCCGTTCGAAGTGATCGGGCCAACTGGACATCGGATCTACGGTCAGCTTCTACGCCCGGACCCTGTTCTTCATCCTGAACGGTCTTCACCCGCAATCGTCCTCATTCCAGGGGGCATCAATCCCGGTCGAATGGCTGTACACAGTCAAGAAGCCAAGTTATTGGCGTCAGAGGGGTTGGTCGTTGTTTGCTTCAATGCCGAAGGCCGCGTGGATACGTTGGGAGCTGATGATCTGCGATCCGAAGGAGAAGAAGACTTTAATGGATTTCGTCATCAAGACGGATTGGCGAGCATCATTCGCTATGTGATGACCCTTGAGTATGTGGATAAGGACAACATCGGGCTCAAGAGCCAGTCGTACGGGATCACAATGGCTGCTGGATGTGCAGGCCGTCATCCAGAACTGCCTATTAAGTACCTCGTCGATGGTGAAGGTCCGCCAAGCAGCTTCGTGACGTGTCACGGCCCCCGATACCTTGGCGGCGATAGGCAGAAGTACAATACAGTCGTTGGCATCTTCGAGCGCTTGGCAACCTGGCAAGATGATTCTCAAGAGAATCTTGATTGGTGGTACGAACGTGAGGCTGTCAACTTCATTGGACAATTTACAGGCTACTATTTGCGGCTCCAGGCGACGTGGGATCACGCTCAGCCGCCGGAGGACATTTCGCAGGTCTCACTCTACCAGTATCCTGACGGCTGGCCGGACGGCGGTCCTGCATGGTGGCACAACAAGCATACGACCGACATTGTCAATACCGCAGTTGCCGGCGGTGTTCCTTGGGTTCGTGTCAATCTGCCAGGGCAAGGGAATCTCGTGAATGCCATCTATGATCATGAGCATCCGCCGACCTACTTGCCCGGTCAGCTTGCCGATCAGCCATGGGCAGCGCGGGCAATTCTCGAGATGGCGGGGATGGAGTAGATCTAGCTCTCTGCTATGCCGATTGCCAGTACACCCAGCCCCGCGAATACCAGCGGCTACACTGTGGACAATGCTTGCATTCCGGCACATCTGTGGGGTGTGGGTGAGGGGCGTTTTGAGCCCATCCCAGTGTGCGGGCCGTGTATTTGGACATCGTGTAAGTCCACGAGGAGGCCAGGCCTGAGAGCAATTCTTGCTTAAGTTTTCCGCCGCATTCAGGACATTTCGCGAATCGTACACTTAGTTGCTCAAAGAGGTGAAGTTTTCTTGTGCGGATGTCCTCACTAGTCATCATTATTGAGACAAGATACCCTAAGTTGACAGGATGAACAAATGAAGACCCGGCTGCTTGTGCGAAGTGAGCAGCCGGGGGTTGGACTTGATTAGGTTGATCGTTTGAGGAATTGATCCACATCTGCCTTGAAGGCAGCCAGGGAGTTGACATCTAGGTAAAACATGTGCCCAGCTTCGTAGTAGGTCATCTCCACATTCGAGCATTGCTCGGCATCGATATTCATATGGCTGAACATGTATTCAGCAGCGAAGAATGGCGTGGCAAGGTCATAATAACCCTGTCCGACAAGTACCTTGGTAAAGGGGTTCTTTGCCAGGGCTTCTCGGAGGGTTTCTCCCGTTGCCGGCATCGTCCCCTTCTCCCACTCCCATGCTCGATTGACAGCGAAACTGAGTGCCTCGTAGGTGAGATCGGTTTCGACGCCTAGCTCAGTGCGGACATAGTGGTTAAAGGCTGCAGTGTAGGGTGGAAGGATGGCGAGCATGGAAGGATCAAATTCTGGATGTTCTGTCGCGGCATTGGCTTCAACACCCTTGAATCGCGAATCCAATCTCCCAACGCTCCGCTTGTCGTCACGCAGAAGCTCCTTGCAGAAATGGAAAATATTGATGCGCAGGTTTGTTCCCAAGACGTAATCCAAGTTGAGTCCCGTGTAGCGCGCCAGTTTGCGGGCGATCTTCTTTTTCTCGTCCTCAGTGAGACGATCCCCCTTCATTAGGGCGAGCGTTAGATCACCTTCAGACCAACTTCGGACTTCGGCAACAAGATCCTGAACCGCGAGATCCTGGAGTGCAGGCGCGAGCTTGTTGTGATACCACGCTGTGGCGGCATACGTGGGGACAAACAGTTGGAACGGCATGTCGTTGGCGCGCGCAAAGCTTATGGCGTTGAAGTCAAGCACTGTCGAGATGAGAACGATGCCATTGAGGCCGATGCCCTTGTCCACCAAATGACCTGACAGCCCCGCCGCGCGTGTCGTGCCATAGCTTTCGCCTGCCAAGAAGAGCGGGGAGGTCCATCGCTGATAACGCGTCAGGTAGAGACGAATGAATTCGCCAACAGACTCGATATCGCCCTTGAAGGAACAGAATTTCTTGTCGAGTTTGTCACTGGCTGCCCGGCTGAACCCGGTTCCGACAGGATCGATGAAGACCAAGTCAGTTTGATCGAGCCATGTATGGTTGTTGTCTTCGTACCGGTAGGGAGGCGCAGGCATCCAGCCTTCGGGTTCCATGACCACCCGCTTTGGACCAATTGCCCCCATATGAAGCCAAATGGACGCGGAGCCTGGTCCACCGTTGAAGACAAAGGTCAGCGGGCGCTTGGCCTTGTTCTTGACGCCGGTGACCTCATAAGCGGTGAAGAAGATCTCGGCTTCAGTCTCGTCGAACTCATCCTTCAGCGGGATTGCCCCTGATCGAGCCGTGTACTTGAGAGCCTTACCCTTCAAGGCGAGCTCATGCTGTGTCTCGACAGGTTCAATACCGAGGAGGTTGCGTTTCTTTTCGTCCTTCTTCTCGTCCTGCTTTGCTTCGGGCTTTGCCTTCTCATCGGACATCTGGTATCGCTCCTTGACAGGTGAGATTGTGATGCAGGCATTGTACCGGGAGAGAGAGGAACGGGTAGCCCCGATCCGTGCGGTGAACACCAAAAGCGATGAACTGATTGGACGATGGATGCAGAGCATGGATCTTCGCTGTGCTGCTGAAGACTGTGCCCTAGGGTGGAATATGGGACCAGTATGAATCGGCGGGGCATCGCTGGAGGTAGTACTAGAGAAGAGGGAAGCGCTGCCATTGACGGCGCTCCCCCCTCGGTTCAAGAAGGTCCTTCTGCGGGCTTGCGCGCACCACTCCACGAGTGGTGCCTCACTTGCGGTGAGGTGGCGCGTGTCCTACGAAAGCGGCTCAAATCGAGCCTGGAAAAAGCGAAGCTTCTCCGGCTCATATGCCATCCTCAGTGGCTGAATCGAGGAGCGTGCTTCGAGGAGTGCTTCGCAGCTCTCGGCAACGACGTCCATGTGGAGATTGGTGTAGACACGTCGTGGAATCGTGAGGCGAACGAGCTCTAGTTTCGGGTGTCGGTGCTCGCCGGTCTCCGGATTCCTGCCGGCGCTAACAATACCGCGCTCCATTGAGCGGACGCCGCTGTCGACGTAGAGGGCTGCGGCGAGGGCTTGGGCCGGGAAGTGATCCTGTGGCATATCGGGGAGGAACCTGCGCGCATCGAGGAAGACGGCGTGTCCTCCGATGGGCTCGACGACAGGAACACCTGCCTCGATCAGACGGTTGCCAAGGTATTCGACCTGCCGAACACGGCTGGCAATGTGTGCATCCTCGATCATTTCCTCGATCCCACGTGCCAAAGCTTCCATGTCGCGCCCCGACATACCTCCATAAGTGTGGAGGCCCTCAAACACGACGACCATCTCTTTCGCTCGAACGAAGAAGTCCTCATTGTTGGTTGCGAGAAACCCGCCGATGTTGACGAGATTGTCCTTCTTCGAGGACATGGTGCAGCCCTCGCCGTGGCTCATTAGCTCCTTGAAGATTGCGCGAATCGACTGGTCGGCGTAGCCCTCCTCGCGCTGCTGGATGAAATAGCAGTTCTCCAATGCTCGTGTGGCATCGAAGATGATCGGAATGCTGTATCGATTGGCCCATGTCGAAACCTCGCGAAGATTGGCCATAGAGAATGGCTGGCCTCCGGCCATGTTGACGCAAGGGGCGATCGACAGATACGCGATTGCGTCGGCTCCCTTTTCAGAAACGAGCGCGTCGAGTTTGGCGAGGTCGACGTTCCCCTTGAACGGGTGGCGATTCGCTGGGTCGTGCGCCTCGTCGATAATGCAGTCATAGAAGATACCGCCGGCGCGTTCAACGTGTTCACGAGTTGTGGTGAAGTACATGTTCATCGGCACATACTGCCCCGGCTTGATTCTCAACTGGGAAGTGATGTGTTCTGCGGCTCGGCCCTGGTGAGTCGGAACGACGTGCTTGAACCCGTAAACATCGTTGATTGCGTCTTCCAGGTGGTAGAAATTGCGTGAGCCAGCGTAGGCTTCGTCTCCGAGCATCAGGCCTGCCCATTGATGATCGCTCATCGCTGTCGTTCCTGAGTCGGTTAGTAGGTCAATGTACACGTCCTCGCTGCGAAGGAGGAACGTGTTGAAGCCTGCTTCTCGGATTTTCTCTTCGCGATAGGCTGCTGTGGTAACCTTGATTGGCTCTATCGCCTTGATCTTGTAGGGCTCCGCAATGGTTCTCTGTTTCGTCATGTGTGCTCCTTTCTCACTTGTATTGCGTGATGCGCGAGACGATGAAGTCCTGCGCCCTGATTTCCTCGTTTTCATCACCGGGTATGAGACAAGAACCCGATACTCTCATTCACGAAGCGCATCAAATGCATGCGCAGGACTTGGGTAACTTTCTCGGCCTGCTTTGCCTTCATGGCGGCCAGGACGAGCTTGAATTCCCGGTGAATTCCGGCGAAGTAGGTGTCCTCTCCGGCGGGCATATTCGTGTCCCAGACACGGGAGACTTGGTTGCGCAAGCGCGTCATGGTTTCGACAAGAAGCGTGTTATGGGTTGCTTGATTGACCAAATCGTGGAATGACAAGTCAAGCATGCGAAGAGTTCTGGCGTCCGACTGCTCCTCGATTTTCTGTAACACCTGCTCCATGTTGTCCAATTCCGACGTTGTTGCGTGCGCGACGGAGAGCTGGCCGACAAGAGCCGAAAGGTGCGTTCGGATCGCATAGGATTCCTTCAGATGCCGAAGGCTAATCTCGGTGATGTAGGTTCCTCGTCTGGGTCTGGCCTTTACCAAGCCGTCACCCTCCAGTCGAATGAGCGCTTCGCGAATAGGAGTTCGACTGACAGAGAACATCTCGGCAATATCCTTTTCGTGAAGAACATCACCCGGCTTGAGGTCGAGCTCGACAATGCGTTTCTTCAACTCCTCGTAGACATTGCGTTGCATCTTGCTCCTTCCGTGCTATACCAGTGGTATACAGAAAGAATACGCGAGGCATGTTTTCAAGTCAACTCGAATGAGATCGATGCAAACCTCTGACTTCCGAAGCCGTCTTGAGAGCGAGTCCTCTGAGGTCAAGATACTCAGCTCTGGTCTGAAGAAACCATGACATGGCACCTCGGATCTGGAAAGGGCGGAAACCTTGCAGCTTGCCGGAAGGGCGATTCGAGGATGCTTCGTCAGAGTTGAATGCTGGGCGAAGCTTGAGTCAGCATCTCTTTGCGAACGGTTCCACCACAGAACTCCTGGACCAACTCCCCGATCTCGTTACACGCTGCTTTGGCTTCATTGATGGATACGGGCGGAAGTCCGTCTACATTGAACTCGACTGCGCACGTGCTCATCTGAAGAAGCGTGTGTCTCGCTTGGCGCCATGTCCAGCGCCGAGTTAGCACCACATCTCCTTCGGCGAAGATGATCTCTCCTGCTTCTGGATTCTCTGTTTGATCCGATCCGAAAGGAACGAAGATCTCGCCGCCGTGTGCGGGACGAAGCTCTATGTCGCCGTTCACAACGTCGATGGCATGGCCCCCTGATGGGACGAGATGGCGCAATGAGATCACGGTTCCAATATCGACCAACGCGCTGATGGAGCGAAGCTCTTCCCCACGAAGAACGCGACGGATGAGGGCTTCCATGGAGGGGCGAAACTTGCTTGGTTTGGCGCCAAAGCTTCGATAGGCCTCGCGCCAGGAAGCGATGCATGCATGAGCAGCCAAGCCTCCAATATCGAGCGAAGTGCGAACGACTGCTTCTTCGGCACGTAATTTCTCTAGTAGTGCAGGGGATGAAGGGCCATTCTTGACACCTTCAATGATGACGACACCACGAACATAGCCAGGAAATTGCTCAAACACAGACTTGTGAATCGAACAAGTATGTTCTCTCATTGTGAACGCCCTTTGTCTCTGCAGGCTTGCGCCAGAATAGGGCAAGCTGCATGATTGTGCAATGAGTTCGAATTCTCGCAAGCTAATAAACAGCCCA
>Ga0233437_1001415_pt1 | contig 44057 bp, 39 predicted proteins | sample SI_122_August201_FD_182714 | JGI IMG/M metagenome (GOLD analysis project Ga0233437, IMG submission 182714) | Seawater microbial communities from Saanich Inlet, British Columbia, Canada - SI_122_August2016_200_MG | ecosystem: Environmental > Aquatic > Marine > Inlet | place: Canada: British... | reverse complement strand
TGGGGTTAGTGTCTGTAAAAGTGCTAAAATGTTCATGTGGGTTTCCTGTGGCTGTTGGGTTGTGAGAAACACAACTGTACTACAGGAAACCCTATTCATTCACGCTTTTTTTGGCGAAGGTATTGACTTTGCAAATAGCTTTCATTGATGCAAGCTATTCTATAGAAATCAAAAAGCCACCCAAGTTGGACGGCTTCTTGACTATTTTGAAACTTTATATAGCACAGTATCTCTCTCGCGGAAGACTTCCTCCCACAGCCTCCCCTCCTCCCGTGCAAACTTATCTAACCCAGCACCGGGATAATAATTCTGCTCCACTTGCCCAACGATAATATATTCAATATGATATTTCTCTATGAAGGCTAATGCTTCACCTATATTGGTCGTTTCATAAAAGGCTCTGATTTCTTCAACTCTATCTGTCACCAAATTGGGTGGATTTAGGGCGCGTTGCTGGCGTTGATGCCAGTTCCAGCCAAGAACCCCGGGCAAGCCCGTATAAATGGTGTATCTGCTACCCCATCTATATTCGGGGGTATTTGCTTCAACTATGACAGGGGAACCCTGCACGTTTTCGCGCATCCACAAGATACCCGCGTAATCTTGCCCCAATTCCAATTCTCCGCCATCCCAGTGGTTGGCAGTTTGCATATATTTCATGCCGTCTAAGCCAATGGGAGCTTGGGATTGAACGCGGTCACGGACTTTATCGAGGGTGCCGGTGATGGTGAAAAGAAGCGCGCCTGCGAGCAAGACCATGCCCACAGTTTTCCATCCGCTTTGCCACTTTTCTGTCCATTTTTTTAGTTCTGGAAGTAACCAGCCTAAAGACGCACCCGCGCTGAGGGCGAAGAATGTCCAGGTTTGAAGGTAGAGTTTGAAGACGGTGTTCATGCGTCCGATATCGCCAGAAAGCACGATCACTTCGACCACGATAGTGAGGGCTAATCCTGTGCCGGTCAGGAAGAGAACGAGACGCTGCCCCTCGCCGAGATTCCGTCTGAAGATCAGCACCCCAGCCCAAAATAAGAGCGGTACGGCAATCCATCCCACATGCACGCCAAGATAGGCTAACCCAATCAGCATTGCCAAGAAAATCGCGCCGCCGAAGTTGGTCCAGTATTTGGGCAATTTTTTCAGGGTTGAAAGCGGCGTTTCCGCCATCCATTCGTGCGTCTCCCACCACATCCACGAGACGATCACGAAAAGGAATAGCCCCCACTGCACAAAATAAGATGTGAGCGGCGTTTGCGAACCTGTCCACTGACGAATTTCGCCGTAAGCCTGCCCGAAGGAATGGATGTAGGGGTAATAGAAAAGTGTGGAGAGGGCAAAGAGCGTTGCCATGCCGATTATGGCAGACCCGAAAGGTTTTATTATGGCTTCAAGTGGATGAGACTTCTTTGTCTCACCAATATCTTGGTTTTTATTGAGACTGTTTCGGGTCTTTTGGGATTTGAAGAGAGCATAGCCAATAATGAGAGCAAGGAGGGGCAGGTAGGCGTATAAATCCCAAGTATTGGTGGGACGCATCGCCCCTACTATTAGGCTTGCTCCCGCTATTTCGAGCAGGGTGCTCGGCGTAGATTTGGTGCCGCTACCGCGCGCGTATAGGAAGGAGACCGCCCAAGCAATCGTCAGTGTAGCGAGGGGAAGCACGATCATATGTGCATGGAGATCGCTGTAGAGGAAGGTAAAGAGGGGAAATTCGGTAATCGGCTCTACATCATTGGGCGCGGGGATGACGCGGCTGGGCAGCCAATACCAATCGCCCATGCGAATGGGAAGATGTGCGCCTTGTGTAAGGATTTTCCACAATCCCTGCATGGCATACCAGATATGCTTGAAGGTGCTCACATCTTCGTAATGCGCGTTGGAATCTATAACACGTTGAAAAGCATGGTAAACAGAGCGGACAGTGCCGAGATTGCCGAGGAGTATCATGCCGGCGGTGGCGGAGAGGCCTGCGAGGAAAGATGATTTGGGAATGGGAACTTGGGAATTGGGGGATGTTTCCTCTGCCGATTCTCGATTCCCGATTCCCGATTCCCGATTTAATAAATTCCATCCAACAGAGAAGGCGTTCACGCCCACCATTGCAAAGAGGGTTGGCAAAATATAGTTATAGGCAGTCGTGGGTGTTAAGCCAAGTAATTTTACAGGCGTACCAACCAGCACAAAACCGAAATAATAATAATTGAGATAGCCGCCCGCAAACCAGGGATCATAAGGCGGGAAGGTAGTACTCTTCAAGACCGCATGGAGATAAGACAAATCCATTGGTCTTTCGCCACCTTTGGAGGGATGCCACAAATCAGGATTCCCGATGCGGATGAGCAAATCTACAAGGAAGAGAGCGAGGAAAAGCCCTTCTATCATTAGATAGTATTTACGATTTTCAGTCCATTCTTTTTTGAGGGCATCGCGCTGTACATATCCCTGCCATGCGCCGATGAGCATGATTGCGCCAAAAACCAGCGCGATATTTAATCGGCTGTAGGCGATTCCTAACGAACCAAGCAACCACGGGAAATATGCCAGCAAAAGTAGCCCAAATGCACGCGAGAGGGGATAGCCTTTATCTGATAATCCTGGGAAAATGCACCGCACGATGGGGTAAGTGAAAAGTCCCAAAATGAAGATGGTGATATACCAGAGTAACAATCCCAAAATGGGATATTTGTTTTTCAGCGCGTCTATATCAAAAAGCTCAGACCATGTCCCGCCTGCACGCTGAACTTCCCAATTGCTTTCGGAGAGCATGAGCGATTTCTCGACAGGGGCTTCGTATTCTCCTGCCGCTTTTGGGGTGAGGTGAACAACACTGCTTATATCTACTGCGCCCAGCAATGTGCGAACTTTATTTACATCAAATTCATCGCTCTTCTTGAAAATAAGCACCTTCGTATGATCATAAACCGTGAAGGCTTCTTCAGCGAATTGGTCATTTGCTTCCCAGTGAAAGACACCAGGGATTTCAAGCGTAGGGAAGGATTCAAAGACTTCGACCAGCTCGTAGCCCAGATCGCCTTCAAAATCGCCGGGGCGAGCGGTGTTATAACACCAGATCACGTCTTTTTCAGGAGGGCATCCAAGCAAATGATAGTAATAGGCAGAAGTGAGCGGATAACGCTCAATCACACGCGGAAGGGTTGCCCATTGTCTGTTGGAAGAGATGAAAAGATAATCGCCTTGCTCTAAATTGGTGGTTAAACGCTCAACTTTGACTACATCATCTACCCAGTACATTTCCATATTTAGACCGGGTTGATAAAGTCCACCAAAACCATCGTAGCCATCTATACGGAGGGGAAGTCCGTCATCCCAGGATGATTCGTTGATAAGAGCTGAGCCTTTGAAATGGATGAAGGCACTATCTGTACTAAGCTGAATGAAGTAGGGCTGATCTTCTATGAGCGCAATTGGCGAATCGAATTGCAGGGTTAACGGTGCATTGTAGGGGAAGGTAGATGTGATCGAAGCGGTAGCAAGTATCTGGTCGGGAGGGGCACCGGGCTGATGCGCTATTTTAACGGTGAGCGTTTGAGGTATATCCCCACTTTCATTTTGGACATGAGCAAAACTAACTTCGGTCAGCAATCCTGATTTTTTGGCGACAAAATTCTGCTCATAGGGAGCTGATTCTTGAACGCCTGCTTCCAGATGAAAACGAAGCGGCTGTTGATAGGATTCGCCATCGCCTTGCTTTATGTGAAGGTTTATCGCGGCAGGGACGTTATTGTAAATCCAGCGGGCGGCGGCAACGCGAGCGTGCGGGCGTTGATAGATTTGAACGAAGGCGTAAGCCCATAATGCGGTGGCGATTAATACGGCACTGCCCAGAAAAATTCCTAAAGGTTTAAGGTTTAAAGTTGAAAGTCTTTTTGCAAAGCTAATCTTTAACTTTGAACCTGCAACCTTAAACACAAAATACGCCGCCATCATCGCCAAGAGCGGATAAATCGGCAATTGATAACGCATAGTGGGATTAAATTGCATAGACTGCCAGAAGAAATAAGCGGCAGTCCATCCCCAGAGCAAAAGATGTTTCTTCTCACCTTTGAATATGCGCCAAGCCATGAGCGCAAATCCCGCCCAAGCCAAAATGCCGAGCGGAAGTCCCAGCCCCCATTTTGTCAGATTTTCAAAGGAATAAAGATGTGAACGCCGTGCCCATTGGAAAGCGAAGGGTAAATCTGCGTCGCCACTGGCTTGGGCACGTTGGTCAACGATATTTTGCACCCAGGTCTCGTTAGGGATAATGCCGAAAATATTAGGACCAGAAAAGGCGTAAGGCTGAAAAATGCGGAAGGCAATGAAGGATGCAATGGCACCGGCGATTAATACTGTAGTTATCAGTGTTAGATCTATTTGACGACGGTCGGTTGACGATTGACCGTCTTCTCCGGTCTGAAAAAAGCGTAAAGCAATTGCTGCGGGCAAAAGCACAGCCAACACCGCCGCATTGATTTTAGACGCAACTGCCATACCGAGCGCGAGACCAAATCCGACGCTTAGCCAAAGTAATTTTGACCTAAAAATATCTTTTCCCGATTCCCGATTCCCGATTCCCAACTCTCCAAAAGAAATCTCCACCGCAAAATAAATTGCCAGGAACATGAAGAAATTAACAAAAGTATCTACTGTAAAAAAATGCGATTGTTGGATCTGCAGAACGGCTAAAGCTGAAAAAGCAGCTGAAAGTAAAGCTACTTTTCTATTATAAACACGTGCCACAATGAAATAGAGCAAGACAATGCTTAGTAAATCAGTTAAAGCAGAAAGTTGCCGCCCAACGAGATGCACACTCCCATACCCTGTTTCCCCAACCCATTCTGCCACATAGCGCGTAGCGAAAATAGGTAAAGTGCCATAAACAAAGAAACCGTGTCCACGATTATGCGGGTTGAGCGAAGAGCAAGATGTATCAAAATAGCCGCCCCATTCTTCGCACCCTTCGGGAGGTGGTCCCGTTGTTTCGTCTGCCAACTCAACGGGTACGATTGCGCTCTCGACCATCGTCAAAAAGCGTTCGTCAGGGTGCAGGTGCTGGCCTTCGTCCCAATCTAGGCCAACAGAACGGAACCAAAACCCCGCCAGGATGATGAAAACAAGAGCAATATCGTATAAGAGAGAGTGTTTCTTTTTAGAATTATTCATAAAAACAACTTGAATTTTACGCAATACCCATTTAAGGCACGCGGTAAATTAGAAAATCATGATTCGGTGTTTTTGACGCATAGCGAGTTAGAACCCCTTCAGGGTAGAGATCTTCCAACTCTTCTAGCGCGAGCATATCTTCGGGATTAAACATAAAAAGTTTTGGCTCCTCGCGGTCGCGCGTTATGTACAAATCGGCTGTCCACAGCCCAAAATTCCTGTTCGGGATTCCCGCCCAAACGCCCGGCAAACGCGTATCAACCCAATGTTCATAAGGCACGATCCAGACCGTGTCGGTTTGCCCATTTTCCTCTTCAAATTCCTGGATCATCAAGCCCATCTCTGAAGAATTCCACGCGCCGTGACTGTAAACATCTGTGTATTCATTAAAGACAAGATTGTAATTCTGAAAGAGGGATATCAACACAAGCAGGATGGCTCCGCCCCAAGCGTATCCGCCTCCCCAACTGCGAGACGAACGTGACTTTAGGCTTGAGAGCAGACCATCGACAGCCAGCCCGATGACAAGGAATACCACCACCGCCGCGCCCCCTGCCCGATTTAATGCCGGGTTCTCTTCGGGAAATGCGATAGAAAGGGTCGAGGGGAGCTGTAAAAGTAAAATGGACAGAATCAAGTAGAGGTCAAGCCAGTTCCGCCGCTTTAGATAACGCATAAATAATAAAGCCAAACCGATGATGAAAAACGCACCACTAACAACGCCCAGCGCGGGGCGTCCCCCCACAGAATGAACCCAAATGCCACCGTTATCCCAGTTGAACATCTTGATCCCATCCCACAAATTGGATGCGAAAATTTTCAGGCTATCGTTCTCAAAATATCCCAAACGAGAGAAAGCACGATTTGAAAAAACATGTGGACTAGAGAGCGCGTAACGCCCCAGTGGAATAAAAATGATAATAGAAAGTAAAGCAAGAATAAAAAGATGCACTAAAGTCTGCGTGCGAACACCCCGTGATTGTTTGTGCAAGAGATAAAGTAAAATTGCAGCGACTACGAGCAAAGGCATGATACGAAAAGGACTATAGCCGTGCGAGCCTAAGCCAAGAAAAAGCCCTGCGATAATAAAATCGTTTCGACTTTGCCTGCGAATACCGCGTAAAAGATAAAAAAGCACGGGCGCAACAAAAAGAGGATAAAGTGGAAAGCGCAACCCAACGCGACTGATGATATTATGCCAATAAGAAATGCCCATAAAGAACATGGCAATTAGTCCAACGCGTTTATTGGCAATCTCCTGGCCTAATAAATATATATAGGGGAGCGTTAATAAGCCAAGTAGGGCTGTGCCAAGCTTAAGCGTTAAGAAAGATAAGCCCGTGCCAAAAACTTTGGAGACGAGTAAGGTCCAATACATTTGGAGAGCTTCACGCCCTGTATTGCGCGGAAAAAAGACGCCATAATTCCCTTCGGAAATATCGTAAACATCGAGAATTTTTTCTGCGTGGTCGCTAAAAGGTTCAGGCGGGACAGTGCCCGTTTGATAAAGTCGAAAAAAGAGAATAATGCCCAAAACTGCCAAGAGAGTTGCATCCCACTTGAACGTGCTTTTATTCTTTTCCTTTTTCTCTCCGCTACGCCATAAGGCACCGACAAAGAAGAGTATAGACAATACCCAGGGGAAAGTATTTAAAAGATTGAATTGGTTGCCAGCAAAGGTAATAAATGCTGCAATGCCGAAAAAGCCGCCCAATAAGAGAATAAGAATTTTAGAGAATGAAATTTTCAGTGTATCAAATTGCTGTACACTTTTTCGTAAAGTCGGCAATTGCCACTCTTTTTTATAGTAAGCAAGAGCGAGCATTAAGAAAGAGAGAGAATAAAATACAAACCCGCTTACAGGAAAGGTATCTATATTATGCGGTGGTTCAAAACCTTTCTGACCAAAGAGAGCGAAAAGCAATGCCAGCAAAGAACGCCAAGGCATGTTTTGGGGTTGAAAGTTGAAAGTTGGAAAGTTTGAAAGTTTGGATACAGGAGCATCCTGAAGCTTTCCTTCTTCAACTTGAGCAATAGAGGGCGTAGAAATATCTACTTCGGCACCTTCAACAACTTCTTCGGTGGGGAAAAGGATTTCTTCTCCCTTTGTCATGCCAAGTTTTGATTTGAGATAATCTAATACACTGGGTTCATTCATAGAATTCTTTTAAGAGACTTCCAAAGTTTTAAAAGCTTCAGAAATCTTATAGGTAAAAAGTCAAGGAACATCATAAGACAGGGTATATTCAATTCCCATCACTTCGTTTTCACCAATGGTTTCAAAAATGATCGGAATGTAATAAACGGTTGCATCCGTTTTGATGATGCTTCTACTCGTTAGGTGGATAGAATGCTCTGGCGTAGCCGTGTCACTGATATGATTCTCGTCAGGGGTAGTGATTGAGACCTTTAATGTGCCACTCTCAACAGAGAGAATAAAATCAACATCTACTTCATCGGGTACCAAGCCAGATACTTCAAAGCGGTTAGTGTACCGCCCACCCGCACTAGAGAATTTCCCATTTAAATAACCATCTGTTGGAGAAGCATACCCATCTGTTGGAGAAGCGTAACCACCAAGCTCTGGACCTTCAACGTATCCTTCATTTCCACAGGCAGAGAGGGTGAATAGGAGGGTAAAGATAAGAAGAAATTGCCAAATGTTTGTTTTTTTAGTTTTCATTTTTCCTCGCCACAACCATAATACTCTCCCCCCACTTCATCGGCAAAAAGGGGATTCCGAGAATCGCTTGTAACCCGCCGAGTGAGCCGAAAATGAGTTTTTGGAGCATGGCAGGAATTACGGGGATATAAGGCACATCCCAAAAGCCATCTGAAAAGATTTTGAGCGGACTAAAGTCCGCACTACGAAGGAGAGTGAGCCAGTCAGCGGGTGGTTTGAGGGTGATGTGAGTAGGGTCTTGGTAGCCGATCCAATCATCGCCTTTGAGGGGCTTGAGAAGGGAATCCAAATTTGGGGTGGCGAGGATCAAAATCCCGTCCGGGGCCAGAATCCTGCCCAACTCGGAGATGGCAATCTCAGGGTCACGGAGGTGCTCCACAACATGTTTGATGATGACCACGCCGAAGCTCGCATCCGCAAAGGGGAGGTGTTCTGCACTGCCAGCGTTCAATTCCGTTTTAGATGCCACTGCTTTAGATTGTACCAACGCCCAGTGATTGACATCCAATGCAATCGTCTCAAAATCAGTTTCTAAATCACCGATCAGATGCCCCATCCCGGAGCCGATTTCAAGCAGGCGTGCGCCGTGCTGCCCATATCGGCATGCCAAAATCGCGTAAAAACGATTCGACCACCAATACATGCTGTATTTGGCGAAGCTGGTATTTTCGTAAGTATTTGTGGAGAAATAATTTTCGTCAAAGGCGTTAGATTCTGTCATAGACTCTTTTTAAACACGAAGTTCACAAAGGTTCTCTAAGAAAAATAAAAAGCTTTCTTTGTGTCTTCTTCGTGCCTTTAGTGTTTAATTCTCTCGCTTCCGCGCAATATAAAAAGTAAATGTCCCATCATCCACTGGCTCTGTTGAAGCATATTTACGCACAAAACGCTCGGTAAAACGCAAATTCCAGCGGGTGGGAGAAATGAGCCACTTGCGGGTAATAACGTGAATGATCAGCGATGGCAACCCAAAATAATGTCCCCATTCTAACACGCGCATCGCCGCTGGCGAGAAATAATGCCACCAACGAACCAACTCAAAACCGGCATCATTCAGCCGCTTTTCCCAGATTTCTGGAGGGTCGGCATACTCCACGCGCGAGATAAATCGGAACCATTCCGTATACATATCAGCCATTTTTTTTAGACCGATTTGACGGAGGCGGCGCGGAATATCGAGTTCGGATAAATAGCGTTCGTTGGGGACACAGAAGACGAAGGGCGCCCCCGCCCTTAACGTTCGGCTTGTTTCCGTTAAAACAGCATCGATGTGGGGGATATGCTCCAGCACCGAATTGCTCAATCCACTGGCAAAATACTCATCCGGGAAGGGCGACTGCGCCGCATCACCTTCGATGAGCAGATCGTAAACGCCACGCGTCCCTGCTTCCTGGATGGGGCCATGCCAGGGGTCGAGCCCCACGTCAATTTTGCGGTCGAAAGTAAGTTGGGCAAAATGACCGTCCCCGCAGCCCACGTCTAAGGTTGGAGAGGGGAGGTCTAAATCTTGGTAATACGCCGATTCCACCCCACGCACAAGGGCGCGAAAGTAGGGCAGGTCGCGGAGGTGGAGAAAAAGGAAATCTTTCATAAATTATCGTAGGGGTGGGTCTGAGCCCCCCTTACTTATTCCTCAGTTCCGCAAACATCTTCTCATATTCAATTGCTACGCTATCGGGATTATAAGTCTGCGCGAGAGCAGCAGTATCACAACGATATTTTTCTTTATCAGCGAATATCTTGAGCAATCCATCTGCAAGTTCGTCTGAAGAACCGATGGCGGCGACTTCGCCCATATCGTGCATCAATACAGGTTGACGAACGCCAGGCAATGCCGATGCCACACAGGGGACATTATTAAGCATTGCTTCAATTTGTACGAGACCGAAGGCTTCGGTCGCATTCAAGGAAGGAACAACCAGCGCATCGAGAGCGGGATAAAACGCCGCCATTTCTGTAGGATTCAGGATACCGAGAAAAGTCCAATTTTCGCTTTTTTCATATTCTTTAATGCGGGGCATGAGACGATCAGCGTATTCTTGTTCGCTGAAAACATCTTCATATTGCCCTGCAAAGAGAACTTGGGCGTTTGGATATTTCTCCAAAATTTGCGGCATTGCATCTAAGAGAATACCAACGCCTTTTTCTGCGGCGAAGCGGGTTGCCATCCCTATAACGGGGTTTCGCTCTGAGATTTTATGCTCTTTGGCGAAAGCTGAAATTGCATTATCGCCGGGGTTGGGCAATTCTACAGGGGGCAGAAAAGTGCGTAATTTCTTTTGATAACGAGAGAGGTAGGGGGAATGATCGGCGTAATCCTGAGTATAAGTCACGATACGATTTGCCAAAATCCCGGCCATATTATTTTGAAAGTGGACAACAGAATTGACAATTTTGTTGAAAAAACCGGTCGGGAGATTTAAATCGCAGTGATAGGTTAGCACAGAGGGTTTGCCAAAAAGTCTCGCTCGAAAGGCAACGCCCGGCGCGTCAAACTGGGGTAGATGCAACTGAACAACATCGTGCTCGAAAACTAATTTGGTGGCAACCAAGCCAAAAGTAGGGGCGATCACGCCTTTGCTCACACGAAAAGCGACGGGGACACGAATCACGCGGACGCCATCCATCATCTCTTCGCGGGGCAAATCCGGATCATATTGGGTGGTCATCACGGTCACTTCATGACCACGTTTAACGAAAGCTTTCGCCAATCGCTCGGCGTAGATGGTTAATCCCGATGTATGGGGACGGTAATAGGTAAGGACAGTTAGTATCTTCATAAGCGGCTAGATTATAACGCAGGAGAGAGATTAAAAAAGCCCCCGAGAAGGATTCTTAGAGGCTCAATATTCTATCTTTCGTATTGCGTATTTCTCCTACTCCCCTTTCCACTCCGCAGAACGTTTCTCAGTAAAGGCCGCCATGCCTTCTTTTTGGTCTTCAGTAGCAAAGAGGAAATAAAAGGCGCGCCGTTCAAATTCAAGCCCTTCGGTGAGGGAAAGTTCAAAGGCTTTGTTGACTGCAGCTTTACCTTGGCGCAAAGCCAAAGGTGCACGTGCTGCCACGCGCTTTGCCAGCTTGAGAGCTACTTTTAGATATTCATCCACAGGGGCAACGCGGTTAACGAGACCAAAGTCGAGGGCGTCTTTTGCAGACAATATTCGGTTGTTGAGAACCATCTCCATTGCAATGACCTTGCCCACTGCACGGGTGAGACGCTGTGTCCCCCCTGCCCCGGGAATCACGCCAAGATTGATCTCAGGCTGTCCAAATTTGGCTTTCTCTGAGGCAATGATCATATCGCAAGACATGGCGAGTTCGCATCCGCCACCGAGCGCAAAACCTGAAACAGCAGCAATGATCGGTTTTTTGATATTTCGGATCCCATCAAAAAGCTCTACAAAACTGCCTTTAACCATTTCTACAGAAGACATTTTTGCCATTTCGCTAATATCTGCGCCAGCGGCAAAAACACGCTCATTGCCTGCAATCACGATTGCACCAATTTGCTCATCTGCATCAAAGGCAGAGAGTGCATTAATTAATTCTGTCATCAGCACTCCGTTCAGGGCATTCATCGCGTTGGGGCGGTTTAGAGTGATCAGGCCAACTTTTTCTACTCTTTCAATAAGGATTGTTTCGTATGTCATTTTTGCCTCCAAAGATTCTTTTCTTTTAATGCCAGAAAATGCTAAAATATGAGCTCGTTAACTATAAGGAGATTTTTATGGATATTACTACTATTTTACTCTATGCCCACTCGGGTCTTCGCTGGCTAATCGTTTTAGCCGCTTTTTTATCCATCCTGTTTTTCGGGTATGGATGGTTGGCAAAGAAAAAGAATGCCAAAATTGCACGCATTTTGCCTGCTGCCTATAGCGGGTTGGTCGATACCCAAGTTTTGCTTGGCATCATCGTTATCATTTTGTCTCTGGCATCTGGCTTAAGCCTCGCACGCTACAAACTTGAGCATATATCGGTCATGATTTTAGTTGCCGTCATTGGTCATTTGCCTGCTCGTTGGAGCAAATCAAAAAAAGCCAATCTATACCGTAACACTTTTCTTGCCCTTCTTTTTAGCCTCGTTCTAGTTTATCTTGGCGTTAGCGTTCTCCCAAGTGGATGGCGAGGATAAGTGGAAATTCGTCCCTATCAGGACCATGACCAAGCAGGATTAATTGCCCTGTGGACAGAAATCTTCCCCGCAGGGTCACCACATAATGACCCTGCCACTTCACTGGATAAAAAACTGCGCACCGACCCTGACCTCTTACTTGTTTCCGTTAAAGAGGGCAGGGTCGTCGCTTCGGTCATGGGAGGCTACGACAGGCACCGCGGCTGTTTCAAAGGCAATTTGCAAGTGCTCTCACCCAATGCAACAGTCGTAGAGCTCTGTAAAGAGCTAGGATATAAAGTCGAAGAAAGAATTAGCATGGGAAAGAAATTGTACAAATAAAAACTTAAAGTTGAATATTACCTAAAAAAACAAAAACGCGTTCTTCACAGAACGCGTTTTTTATGGCGGGGAGGGCGGGATTCGAACCCGCGGTCGAGGGAACCCCGACACCCACTTAGCAGGCGGGCCCAATCAGCCACTCTGGCACCTCCCCAATAAACTGTTAATACTCGGAAAAAAGTGAGCGGAGGGAGAGGGATTCGAACCCTCGAAGGGGGACACCCTTACCTGTTTTCAAGACAGGCGCCTTCGTCCACTCGGCCATCCCTCCGAGCGGGACGATTTTACCATAAAACGAGTAATCTTCGTTGTCAGAAAAAATTTTCTTTAAATAAATTCGCGGGCATTTTTTACTCTACCTACACAGAAAAACATAACCCAAGCAGTATAAAGCAAATTAGACTTTGCTTATCTCTTATCAAAACTGTAAGATTTTTTGCGGTTTTATAAAAGAATATGAGACGCCCATAAGGTATTATGGTTTTATCAATCTTTTTATAGAATTTATTATGCTTGGAGAATGCAATGCTTTTTCATAAAAACGGAGACAAGAAAGCAGAAAAAGGACAAGGGTTAGTGGAGTATGCCCTTATTCTTGTCCTCGTCTCCGTTGTCGTTTTAGCTGCTTTATTATTCCTTGGTCCTCAAGTTGGTGATGTCTTTAGTAGAGTCTCAGGCATCCTTGAACCTATGGAGGGAAACTACGGACAGTTGAATAGTGCCTGTTCCCAACAAGGTGGAACAAGCTCAACAAATACTGGCTCTGGAAGCTCCTTTACTTGCTCTTCAGGAAGTGGTGTAATATTTATAGGCGAGCTAAAATAAAAATTAGAGTACCCTATAAAAAAGAACATCTACAGTAGGTTGAAATTCTGTAGATGTTCTTTTTATATATTCCAACAAACTTGGTATAATCCCCGCCCTATGGATAATACAGATAAAAAATACCACATCTGGACAGCCGGATGCCAAATGAACGTGGCCGACTCGCGTAGGCTAGGGTCCTCCCTTGAGCACCTCGGTTATCAATTCACCGAGAAAGCCAAAGATGCCGATGTACTCGTCCTCAATACCTGCGTCGTGCGCCAATCTGCTGAAAATAAAGCCCTTGGTTTTTTGCACTCCATCCGACCGCTTAAAGAGAAAAACCCAAATCTTGTGATTAATCTGATGGGCTGCCTGGTCGGCGTCAAGGGTACTGAGAAGTTACAGAAAAAACTCCCCTTTGTGGATGTCTTCTCCCCACCATCTGACCCGGGACCGCTCATTGCCCATCTTTCTCAGAATGAGGACTACATCGCCGAAACGGACGCGATCCGAAACAGGTTTGCGCTTATGGATGGTGAGATTATCATCCCTGAGCATGAGCGCGGTAAACTCGTCTCTGCCTTTATTCCAATTGTATACGGATGCTCGCACGCCTGCACCTATTGCATTATCCCTTATCAGCGTGGCATCGAAAGAAGTAGACCTGTAGGTGATATTATCGCCGAGGCACGCTCTTTAGCCGCGCAAGGGGTCAAAGAAATTACCTTGCTTGGGCAAATCGTAGATCGTTACGGCAAAGATATTGAAGATGGGCCTAGCCTTGCCGATTTGCTTCGTATCTTGAACGATGTTGAAGGTGTAGAAAGAATTCGCTTCCTCACCTCCCACCCCAATTATTTTGGTGTAGATATTATGCGCGCAGTCGCTGAGCTAGATAAAGTGATGCCGCATTTTGAAGTCCCCATTCAGGCGGGTGATGATGATGTTTTAGAAAATATGAAACGCGGATATACCCAAGCTGATTATCGTAAACTTATCGCCCAAATTCGTGAAGAAGTGCCAAAGTGCTCGATTGCTACAGATATTATCGTTGGTTTTCCGGGCGAGACAGATGAGCAGTTTGAACACACTTATCAGCTTCTGGCTGATCTAAAAATGGATGTGGCGCATCTCGCACGATATTCCCCGCGTAAGGGCACCGTATCCAAACGTAGGATGAAAGACGATGTTTCAGATAAGGTTAAACGGGAAAGATTCCATCGTCTGGAATCGCTTCAAAAAACGATCGCAAGTGAAATCAACGCGCGCCTTCTGGGTGAAACCCTTCCCGTTTTATTTGAAAATAAAGTAAAAGGTCGCTGGAGAGGAAGAACATCTACCAATAAACTTGTCTTCGTCGAAACAGATGATGATTTGCGTGGGCAGGTAATCTCCGTCCGCATCACGTGGACGGGTCCCTGGTCTATGCAGGCGCAATTGCTCAAGCAGCCATCTGAACCAATTATTTTGGAATAATAAAAATCCCTCGCTCTAAAAAGCGGGGGATTTTTATTTGGCATCAATCTAAAGCATTTGCCATACATAAGAAACGCGTTCGAGCTCAGAATTGACTTCTGAAAACGTATCCCCGAGAATAGGTCCTAAAATTAATAAAACTGCTAAAACGACAACAGCGATCAAAACAAGAATAAGTGCATATTCTACTAATCCCTGACCTCTTTCGGGATTTAGATTTACCACATTGCTCACCTCCTTAAACATACTTAGAAATACGCCTTCTTTTACTCTAGCATAAGAAAAGGGGAGAAGCAAGCAAAGTGACTTAACGGATTTGTTAGGTGGCAGGCAAAGTTTTCTGCTTCTGCGCTATAACGTAATCACAAATCTTCGAAAGTGGACACTCTGCACAAGCTGGTTTACGCGCTTTACAAATTTCGCGTCCTAATCGAATAATATTCAAATGAGCGGCATAATAAGCTTCGGCTGGAAAAACACTCTCAAGATAAGGATGTGCTTTCTCCACCGATATTTTTTCGGGACGCAACCCAACTCTCCCCGTAATGCGATAAACATGCGTATCTACAGGAAAGGCGGGCATCCCCAAAGAAAAGAGTAAAACAATTGCTGCCGTTTTGGGACCGACACCTTTAAATTTTATTAGCCAGGCGCGCGCTTCTTCAACCGGCATCTCTTTGAGAAATTCAAGTGCCAATTCACCACGTTCCTCGCTAATTTGGTTTAAGGCGCGCTGAATATTGGGGCCTTTTTGATTTGCCAAACCCGCGATCCGTACCGCTTCAATCACCTCGGCTTCTGGGGCATCACGCACTTCTTCCCACGTTGGGAGCTTGGCACGCAAAGAGTCAAAGGCACGATCTCGGTTTACGTCGTTCGTATTCTGTGAAAGAAAAGTTGAAACTAGCTCATCAATCGCAGGCAAGGGGTTTCGCCAAATCGGCTCGCCAAACTTTTCCATCAGCAGCCCATGCACATTCAGTGCTTTTTTCTTCATCTCAATCATTTTCTTTTTTCAGCTCAAATACCGGGCGACTTTCTCCCACCCGTAATTTGCGCCAATTAAAAATTGGATTTACAGGTCCAAGCTCTGCTAATTCAGCAAGCTCAGACTCATTCAGGATGCCGAACTGCCGGAGGATTTCGATCATCACCGCAGCACGGACTTTTTCTGTTGTATCACCATCAGATATTTTTAATGCGATTCCGACTCCCATTGGGTTTGCTTCCGTTAAATTGGGCAGGATTCCAACAGCCTGATATCCCTCTGCCCCCCCCTTTACGACCAATTTTCCACGCCCAACCTGCATCAACCTTGTATCAAAACGACCAAATCCGCTCACCATTTCAGGGTGCGCCATCATTGCCGAGGTAATCGTTTGGCAAGCATTCGCGCGTTTTGGGGTTAGCTCACGCGGGTCACAGAGACGCGCAAATCCCAGCGCGGCATTATAGAGGGGAATGGCAAAGTTCGGTGCCGAGCAACCATCTGTGCCGAGATTAATTTTGGCAGGGTCAATTTGACACATCTCAGAAAAAGCCGCCAAAATCTCTTTTTGGATGGGGTGTTCAGTATCAAGATAATTCTCTACAGGTAAATCACGCATTTGAGCAAAGGCGAGCATACCTGTATGTTTGCCAGAACAATTATGCCGAAGGGGTGTCGGTTTTTTACCAGCAATGATTAAGCGTTCGGTTGTTTCTTTATCTATTGGCGGGTGAACACCGCATTGCAAATGCTGTTCTTCCACGTCAATTTTTGCTTGGATGCCACTGACGGCTTCGGCGTGCATATCGGTTCCGGTGTGTGAGGCGCAGATCTGCGAAATTTCACGCGGTATCAAGCCAAAGGCACGTGCGCCACCCTGCTCGATAAAGGGTATCGCCTGAAAGGGTTTCGCAGATGATCGGAGGAAAGTCTCCAGTTGGGGATTTCCTATCGAGGCGAGCAGTCTTCCTGAAGAATCAACAAGAGCCGCCGCTGCATAGTGAAGCGATTCGGCTCTTGTGCCCCGTGTTCGTTCCAGAGCGGGTGCGTAATTGGACATTTTTATTTATTCTCGTCTTTGTCTTCAATATAGTTGCGAAGGTAATATTGCGCCAAGCCATGGCGCAAACGTTGTATATAAAGCTCTCGCTCGGAGGCGAGGAAGCGCAAAGGGTCTAATAAAGCTGGAATCATTTTTTCGGTTTCTTCGGCTTCGGCGTTTTTTCTAGCAAGAACTTCAAGTCCTTTGTGTACATCTTCGATATATTGGCGTTGTTTATCGAAGGTGCTGGTGGCACAGACGCCACCTCGCCCGCTTACGAAAGAATATCCTTTATATGTTTCGCTGGCAAGGAGATCGAGGTCATTGATCCAGTGCTGTAGATTGGCATTCGCAAAGAAGGGTGGTTGATTTTTAAGGATTGTGTCGCCAAGAAAAATGATTTTTTCTTTGGGGAGGATCAGCCAAATTGCGCCATGATCAGACCCTGGATGATGTTCAAGAATAAGCGGGCTTTCACCCCAATGCATAGTTATCCTTTTTGTGAGGGTAAGTTGCGGGGGTGCCCAGCGGATATTACTGAGAGTGGGGATATTTTCCCATTCTGCGCCAGTACGTTGGCCTTGCATTTTGAAGGTTCCTGAACGGTTGCTGAAAAATTCGGCGAGCTTTTCGTGAGCTAAAATCTTTGTATCCATCGCACGCGCGCCGATGATCCTGTCCAGATTGGTATCGAGGTTGATCAGCAAGCGTTCATGGCCAGATTCAAGATCAAGGAGGTCTGCGCGCCAAGATCGTCCATCTTCTGGCGTGAGTGGCGCATCAACATAGATCAGGCCACGCGGGAGATTAATTGCTCCCAAAGTAACGCCCAAATATTTATCTTCAATATGAATATTGTCTTTAAGAGATTGCATATATATTTCCTATTGCTCTATTCTTTCAGTTGGCAAAGTTATATTAAAACGTGTTCCTTTTTTCTGGCCGTTATCAACCCAGATTTTTCCCCCATGACCATCAACAGCAAGACGACAAAAAGCAAGCCCAACGCCCAAGCCTGCGATTTTTTCTCCTCGTTTTGTGCGGGCAAATTTCTCGAAAATACGCGTGTGATTATCGGGAGAAATGCCAATTCCATTATCTGCGATCCAAAGCTGAACCCACTCCCCATCTCTTTTTGCGCCAACTTCGATCTTTCCTTCTGCTGGTGTAAATTTGGATGCGTTTTCAAGAAGATTGATCAGCACTCGAAGGATCATATCTCCATCCACCCAAATATTGGGGAGGTTTTTTTGCAAACTGATATTCAATTTCTGGCTTCTTCCCTTTGTTGATGGACTAACGGCATCCAATGCTTCGTGAATCAATCTCTCTGGGGAGACACCCTGTTGCGTGGCTATGGGTTGCCCAGATTCAAGACGATTAATATCGAGTAGAGAAGAGATAAGACGCTGCATTCGGGCAGTAGAGTTACTGGCAATACTGAGTAATGATTCCGTTGCTTCATCCTGATCGTCAAGCAAGTTATCTAAAACTTCCAGACTGGAGATTACGTTCGAAAGCGGTGAACGCAAATCATGGTATATCATCGAAGTCAGATCATCGCGTAAAACATCTAAGGCTTTACGCTCACTAATATCACGAAAAGTCCACTGAATAACTTGATCATCTTCAAAATTAATATTGCGCAAATAGACTTCTACGGGAACTCCCTCTCCCGCTTTCACTTTTAATATTGCTTCATAAGAAGCCGTGTGATCATCATGCAGATACTCAAAACCTTTGCCGACACTACCCCAGTTAACTTCATGAACATCTTCAACATTCATCGTTTGGAAGGTTTTGGCGTCGTAGCCTGTTAGTGAAAGTGCTTTTCGATTAGCTTCAAGGATCACGCCATCCCAGTCTGTGATCAGGATCGGGTCAATACTGTCGTTAAAAAGTTCTCGATAGCGTTTTTGAGTTTCTTCAACTTGCTCAAAAAGCTGTGCATTTTGAATTGTCGTCCCCGCCAAACTTCCAATACCAGTCATTACCAATAAAGCATCGGGGTCAAAAACGCCAGATGTTGGATTAATCGCTTCCACCACACCGATGATCTTTCCCTGTGCCTGGATAGGGGCCATAGCAACCGCGTGTGAGTCAATCCCCTCAGAGAAACTTTGCGTCGCAAAAGGATTATCATCCCTAAGTGCGGGAACAACAATGCCTTGCCTGTCTTTAACAACCTTTGCAATCAACCCTTCGCCGGCCAAAACGCGCTTGCCTAAAATACTCCCTGCCTGATTGCCTGTTGCGGCACGAAAAACAAAATCTCCGCTGGGTGATTCTTTCAACGCCAGCGCAACTGTTTCCACTTGCAAAGCCTGAATGGTCTGATTTAGGATGCGTTGAAAAACATCATTCATTTGGAGCGAAGCATTGATCGTTATCGCACCATCTGCCAAGGCGGTCATCACACGAGCTTGACGCTGGCTTTCAGTATATAAACGTGCATTCAAGATCGCCACGCCAACCTGGTCGGCAATTGCTTGCATTATTTCAAGATGCCCTCGATCAAAAACATTCGGGATAGGATGAACAAGAGTCAAAACCCCCACAATTTTCTCACGCGCCATCAGAGGAACACAAATCGCAGATTTTGCACCACTCTCCTGCACAGCATCGTCTGGGCGACGTAACCAACGGCTGTCGCGGCTTGTATCGGGCACGAGAGCCGGTTTTTCATTGCGCACCACCCATCCCGCCAGACCACGTTCAACGGTCACGCGGAGCTGGCGAGTTGTATCCTTCTGAATCTGTCGCCCGTGAACAATAATCGAATCGAGCGGCTTGCCATGATCGTCCATCACTATAATACTGCCGCGCTCACCACCTGCATTATCTATAGCCTCATATAACACGCGCTGCAAAACGGTGCGTAGATCGAGTGCTGTTGCAACCTCGCGGCTCACATGATAAAGTAATTCAAGCAGAGAACGATTATCATTTTCCATAAAGAAAGTATAGCACACCAAGATAGCGCAAAATTGCTAAAAAATCTCTAAAGAGGTCAAAATGAGCCTAGAAATACAGAAAATCCAAGCCCTTTGTTTCGATGTAGATGGCACTCTCAGCGATACAGACGACCAATATGTAGCCAAGTTTGAAAAACTCTTCCGCCCACTCTCTTTCCTTTTTAAGGATAGGGATGCGCATCGCGCCGCTCGCCGATTTGTGATGTGGAGCGAAACACCCGGCAATATGATATTTGGGATACCAGACGTGCTCGGACTTGACGATGAGCTTGCCACCATTTCCGATTGGCTAACCCGCAAAAAGCCGCCACCGTTAAAACACTTCATCCTCATCGAAGGGATTCGAGAAATGCTCACCGCTCTACAAGGGAAATATCCTATGGCGGTCGTCACTGCCCGCAACGAATCGGGTACGATGCAATTTCTTGAGCAATATGATCTACTCCCCTTCTTTGATGTGATCGTAACAGCATTAACCGCCGAACATTCTAAACCTTATCCTGACCCTGTTCTTCACGCCACCCAAGCAATGACTGTTCCTCCTGAAAATTGTCTGATGATCGGCGATACAACGGTAGACATCCGCGCAGGAAAATCGGCTGGCGCGCAAACGGTCGGTGTCCTCTGTGGGTTTGGGGAAGAGAAAGAACTCCGCCAACGCGGTGCTGATCTCATTTTGGAAAATACCGCTGATTTAGTAGATGTATTGTTGAAATAAGATATTCTTATTCAATTCTTATTTGACGAAATCAGCTACATGCTATAAAATACTTGCAATGAACCGATTGGATGCCCCCCTCATCCAGTCGGTTCATTATTTTAAACTCATCTCTCTTTCAACAACCTTGTATAATCTGCGCGTCACTCTAGAAAGAGAGACGCTGGGAAAAATAAATAGATGAAAAACTATTAAGGAATGCCGTAGGCTGAGAACATTCACAAAATTTTATTACAATTTTTTTCCAGAAGATTTGCCTTTAAACACAAAAACAGAGTTGCGATTGCAACTCTGTTTTTTCTTAAGTTTATTTATCGTCTAGCGTCCGCCGCGACGACCGCCGGTTCCTGCATTTGCACCTGTGTAAAGGCTAGGAACGGGGTCAGTCTGTAGACAATCGCCAGTTCCGTCGCAGGTCCCGTCGTTGAGCTGGGATTGGGTTGCAGCATTAGTATTCAACTGTGCTGCAGTATTTGTGTTGAGTTGAGTCTGAATTTGCGGGGTCAATCCGTCAGCAGCGGCAGCTTCAGTTGCGGAAGCCTGTGCGGTTGAGAATAGTACTGCCCACTCTTCTGCTGTGTAGCCTTCAGCTAAAGCAATATCATAGAAGGTTTCACCAGCATCAAGCCGAGCTGTCAAAGCAACGGGATCAAGCTCAAGCACGGTCGCCATCGCATCCGTCATATAAGCCGAAAGAACGCTGGTCGAATTTTCACCTGCTGTAGTAGTGCTCTTTCCAGCACCACTATTTCCGTTATTTCCAGGGCCTTTGCCTGTATCTGCCATCGCGTAAGCTGAGCCAACTGCGCCAAACATCGCGACCGCCAAAATCGTAATTGCAAGAACTGTTCCTAAAGTCTTTTTCATTTTATTTACTCCTTATATCATTCCACAGAACTTTGCCTGTGTTTATGCTCCTATAATAAGCGCGCTTTGTAAAGTATATATGACAGACGTGTAAAGAATCAGTAAAGCTTAGATTCTCTTTTTACTTGACTCTCCCCTTCCAAATCTGTATAATCTGCCCAACTCTGAAAAGAGTCACTCTGGGAAGAGTAAGTAGATGAAAATCTGTTAGAGAAGGAATGCCATAGGCTGAGAGCATCCGCAGAAATTTATCGCTGAATGTCGCCCAGAAAATTGCCGAAGAAATTCAGTGTTCAGTAATCAGTTTTCAGTGAACAGTGGAAAATAGAACGGCACGGGTGCGCCCGTTGTAGTGCAGACTAATGTTAGTTGGTCACAGAGTGTGTCTTTTTTCAAAGACAAATCGAGGTGGTACCGCGGAGAATGTCTTCGTCCTCTTGAAGGATGAGGGCGTTTTTGTTTTTAAGGGCAAGAATGCTCGTACTAAAGAGATGTTATTTAAAGGGAAACAAGCCAAAAACGCGTGCGTTCCGTCCAGTCCTGAAAATCCAATTAATGGAGTTATTATGAAACACGAATTACCAAAAGCTTATAATTTCAAAAATACCGAAGAGCGCATTTATAAAATGTGGGAAGATGGCGGATATTTCAAGCCGCATAACGACCCTAGCGCACCAGATTTTGACCCAAATGTGAAGCCTTTTGTCATTTCTATCCCGCCCCCAAATGTGACGGGGGAGTTGCATCTTGGTCATGCGATGTTTGTGAGCGTGGAAGATTTGATGATTCGTTATCATCGCATGAAGGGATATTCTGCGTTGTGGGTGCCTGGCTCTGACCACGCGGGGATTGCGACGCAGTTGATGGTGGAGCGGCATTTGCTCAAGACCGAAGAAGTGACCCGCGAGGAAATGGGGCGCGAGAAATTCCTTGAGCATGCGTGGAAGTGGAAGGAAAAATATCGTGACCGCATTACGGGGCAAATTCGGCGTTTGGGCGCATCTTGTGATTGGGAGCGTGAACGTTTTACGCTCGATGAAGGTCTTTCTGACGCTGTGCGCGAAGCCTTTGTGCGTTTGCACGAAAAAGGATTAATTTATCGAGGTCCCCGTCTTATTAATTGGTCTCCGGGCTTGAAAACGGCTGTTTCTGACCTTGAAGTGGAATATCATGAGGAAGAAGGAAAGCTCTATTTCTTCAAATATATGCTCGCTGGAGATTCTGGCGACTATATCCCCGTTGCGACTACGCGCCCTGAAACAATTTTGGGCGATACTGCTGTGGCTGTGCATCCTGACGATGAACGCTACCAGAAATTTATTGGCAAAAAAGTTCTTGTCCCGATGATGGGACGTGAAATCCCCGTTATTGCTGATGAATATGTAACACGCGAGTTTGGTACAGGCGCGTTAAAAATTACGCCCGCCCACGACCCGAACGATTATGAAATCGGTGAAAAACATAATTTGCCCCTCATCTCTATCCTCGACAAAGATGCCAAAGTTAATGAAAATGGTGGCGAATACGAAGGCTTAGATCGTTTTGATGCGCGCAAAAAACTATGGGAAGATATGCGTGCCCAAGGCTTGGTGATTAAAGAAGAAACGCACATCCATCAGGTGCCACGTTCACAGCGTGGCGGTGAAATTATCGAACCGATGATTTCTACGCAATGGTTTGTGAAGATGGAAAGCCTTGCCAAAAAAGCACTGGATGCAGTAGAAGATGGTGAGATTAAGATTGTGCCCGAATATTTCACCAAAGTTTATTTTAATTGGCTAGAAAATATTCAGGATTGGTGCATTAGCCGCCAACTTTGGTGGGGACATCGCATTCCCGTTTGGTATTGCGACGATTGCCGCGAGACCACCATCACGCGCGAAGATCCCACCGAATGCGCCCACTGTGGCTCTGCCAAAATCGTTCAAGACCCAGACGTGCTAGACACTTGGTTCTCCTCTGGTTTATGGCCCTTTTCTACGCTTGGCTGGCCCGAAAAGACCCCCGATCTCGATTATTTTTACCCTACATCTATCATGGAAACGGGCGCAGATATTCTCTTTTTCTGGGTCGCGCGCATGATCATGTCTGCCCTCGAGTTTACGGATGAAGTCCCTTTCCATACCGTTTATTTGCACGGGCTTATTCACGATGAGCACGGCAAAAAGATGTCGAAAACGAAGGGCAACGTAATTGATCCCCTCATCGTCATGGACGAGCTTGGCACCGATGCCCTCCGTTTCACCCTCCTCGTTGGCTCTACGCCCGGCAAAGACACGAATTTATCCTTGAAAAAAGTGGAATCAAATCGTAATTTTGCCAATAAAGTTTGGAACGCAAGTCGCTTCATTCTTTCAATGATTGATACTGTAGAAGCGGATGATAAGCCCGATACCGTTGAATGGACTTTGGCAGATTCGTGGATTTGGGCGCGTTTACAAGACCTGATTCGCCGTGTCGAACGACTTTTTACTAGCTTCCAATATGGAGAAGCTGGTCGGCAGATTTACGATTTCTTCTGGGGTGATTTCGCGGATTGGTACTTGGAAATTGCTAAATTACAAATGCGGGATGAAAAGCTGCGCTACGTCACTGCCCGAACCTTGGCGCGCGTCCTCGACAATTCTCTGCGACTGCTACATCCTTTTAGCCCCTTTGTAACCGAAGAGTTGTGGGGACACCTCCGCGACACGATTAAAGAATCTCCGCTCTCAGATATTGCAGATGATTGGTCAGAAGTATTAATTACTGCATCTTGGCCTGAAGAACGCAAGCTCGAAGGCTGGGAAGATGCAAAAGTTGCCGATTTTGAATTGATCCAAGATGTAGTTGGCAGCATTCGTAATTTACGCGCCGAGAAAGGCGTTGAGCCTGGAAAACGTATCGCAGCCACCTTTGTTGGGGGCGAGAAAACCTCACTTTTGCGGGAGCAAGCCCAAGTTCTGGCAGCGTTGGCGCGTGTTGACGAAGAGAAGATGTCTGTCGTTGAATCCATCATAGAAAAGCCAGAAGGTAGTGTGGCACTTGTGGTCGGTCAAATCGAGATTTATATCCCCCTCGAAGGGCTGGTTGATTTAGCGCAGGAGCGTGAGAGATTGGCATCCGAGCTAAAAGAAGCCGAATCTCATATTACGCGTTTGGAGAAAATGTTAAACTCGCCCTTCGCCAAGAAAGCACCGCCCGCCGTGGTAGATAAAGAGCGCGAGAAGCTGGCGGTCTATAAAGAAGCTGCTGAAAAAATCAAGGCGCAGCTCTAGTGTTATAAGATAAAGGTGTATCTTTCGGGATGCACCTTTATTCTTTTAGGTAAGGAGGTCTTTGATGGAACCAATCTCAATTATCATCTCGATCGTGAAGGCAATTTTTGGCGTGGTCTTTGGCTTCTTTGTTGGGGCTATTGTCTTGCTTACAGATACGGAGATGATTGGCATGTTTATTGGGGCGATTATCCTTGGCTATCTGCTCTTTGCGACCAGCATGATCGAAATCGGTGGGGCTTTGGTTTTGGGCTTCATTATTTTTGCAATTGGGGCCTATTTTGAGCTTGTTGAGAAATTGGCGAATAAATTTCCTGTTGCAAATACTTTGGAACAGGCTCCTTGGGTAAATACTTTCTTTAGCCTGCTCATTATTTTTATGGTGGCATTGATTATCGTTAAACTCCTTTGGGGATTTGCAATGCAGGATGCTGGCATTCCAGAGAGTCTCAACTGGGGGTGCGGGCTGATTGTTGGCTTGATCTTTGCTGGCATCCTTTTGTGGGGTGCATCAAAAGGAAATGCAGATGCTTCCCTCGCAGCCTGGATGTGGGGTGGCGGGATTATTGGCTTCCTCTTAAGTTTTATGCCCGGTCATCCCTTGATGTAGAATCAGAAAGGTTAGAATATCACCCCAGCCTAAGATAATAATCATTTGCTTTTGTTGGAAGAATAGATTAATTTATGTATTGAATATATTACAAAACCCAATATTAGGAGAATGATCATGGCTTTAAAAATTACAGATGAATGTATTTCTTGTGCGGCTTGTGAACCTGAGTGCCCCACCGAATCGATATTCGAAGGTGAGGAGTACTACGAAATTGATGCAAAGACCTGCGTTGAATGCGAAGGACACTTCGATGAACCGCAATGCATAGAAGTATGTCCTGTTGATTGCATCGAAAAAATATAATTGCTAAAAATTTCCGAGTTCTTGAAGAACTCGGAAATTTTTATATCTACAGGGGGGACTCTATCCTAAAAATAGGCTAGATGTGCATTGCATCAAAAACAGATGCAATGCACATCAGAAGTCTCGGAAGTTTTTTATACGAACTCTTACCTGTGAAATATCTAACAAAACTCATATTGACGCACCCAGCCAGACTGCTATAATTGAGTTACATTTAAATAAACCTTCGGGGCAGGGTGACACTTGCTAACAACGCAAGTGAATTCCCGATCGGTGGTATAGCCCACGAGTGCTGAGTTTATCGAAGCACATGATTCGGTGAAAGTCCGAAGCCGACGGTATAGTCCGGATAGCAGAAGGTCTTCAGGCAGTTCTGATTCGCCTCAGTGCTGGTTGCATATTGCCCCGAAAACATCATGTTTTCGGGATTTTTTATAAGCAATGCAGTCATTGCATCTATGCGTTTCTGCCTCCTCTCACGCCCCGCAAGGAATTTTCTGCGGAGCGTTTTTTGTTACCAGAAATCTGTGCGGCGCACTTTCATCCACTTCCTTAAAAAGTATGAATAATACAAGTCACAAACTCAAAAAAACTTCTCATTTGGGAACCCTCTGGGTCACGATTCTCTCCCTTTTTCTTGCGCTGGCGGGATGGCAGCTTGTCATTCGTTTTACAGATTTGCCTGCCTTCATCCTCCCCTCTCCATCAGATGTAGGGACTCGCTTCGCGCGATCTTTCTCAGATGGAAGCTTGCTACGCCACACAGGCGTGACGCTCGGCGAGGTGTTGCTCGGGCTACTTACCGGCAGTGCAGCCGCTACCATGCTGGGGTATCTGCTTGCTAAATCTCGTCTTTTCGAACAACTTCTTGCCCCTTATCTGGTTGCCAGCCAAGCAGTGCCCGTCGTGGCGATTGCGCCGCTTTTAGTGATTTGGTTTGGACCAGGCATCTTCTCTAAAATATTGATCTGCGCATTAATTGTCTTCTTCCCCGTTTTAGTGAATACAGTCGTGGGCGTGAGAGCTGTTCCTTCCGCGCTGCGCGATCTGATGTACTCTTTACGCGCAACACGCTGGCAAACTTTGCGCTATCTTGAAATCCCGGCTGCATTACCTGTCTTTCTCGGGGGCTTAAAAATTGGCGCGGCTTTATCGGTTATCGGTGCTGTCGTTGGTGAGTTCGTCGGTGCCGATAAAGGTTTGGGGTTTCTGATCAATGTCGGGCGCGGACAATACGACACAGCCTTGGTCTTCGTCGCGATATTTGCGTTAATTGTCATGGCGCTGGCTTTATACGGCATCGTCGCCTGGCTGGAGAATTATTTACTCAAATGGCAGGCTTGGCGAAGTCAGTAAACAAGAACATTCGAGATAATCACAAGATTCGTCTCATTTCTGATAAAAAATTAGGAGAAATTCATGTTCAAATCATCGCGTCTTCTTTTCATCATCATTCTCTTTAGCCTGTTCATCTCTGCTTGCGGAACTACTGCTGTACCTGAACCCGCCGAGTTGACCCACATCCGTTTGCCGATGGGGTACATTCCCAATATCCAATACGCGCCCTACTATGTAGGTGTAGAAAAAGGTTATTTTGCGGAAGCAGGTTTGGAACTTGAGTTCGATTACAGTTTTGAAACGGACGGGGTCGCTCTCGTTGGAGCAGGGCAACTTCCATTTTCGGTCGTCTCCGGCGAACAGGTTCCGATGGCGCGTGCGCAAGGTTTACCTGTTGTTTATGTGGCGGCTTGGTATAAAGATTATCCCGTTTCAGTTGTCTCCAAAGCAGAAGAAGGTATTCTTTCTCCTGCCAATTTAGCAGGCAAAAAAATCGGATTACCCGGTCTCTTTGGCGCGAATTATGTCGGCTTTGTCGCCCTGCTCCACGCCAATGGTTTAGCTGAAAGCGACCTTACTTTGGATGCAGTTGGATTCAATCAGGTTGAGGCATTAGCAACAGACCAAGAACAGGCGATAGTTGGCTACGCAGCAAATGAACCAATCCAGTTGGCAGCAGAAGGCTATGAAGTTAATGAAATCCGCGTCTCTGATTATGTCAATTTAGCTTCGAATGGCTTGTTGAGCAATGAAAGAACAATCGCTGAAAACCCCGAAATGGTACGCGCAATGATCTCAGCTTTCTTACGCGGTCTGGAATATACAGCCGCTCACCCTGACGAAGCCTATGAGATCAGCAAAAAATATGTTGAGAATTTGGCGGAAGCCGATGAAGTCGTCCAGAAAGAGATTTTGGCAACTTCTATTGAATTCTGGCAAATCGAAGAGCTTGGCTATTCTGATCCGCAGGCTTGGGAGAATATGAACGAAGTTCTCTTCGAAATGGGATTGATCCCAGAAAAAATTGAGATAGAAAAAGCATATACAAACGAGTTTTTACCATAATTTTTCACCACAGAGACACAAAGTACACAAAGTTTTTCTTAGTGAACACAAAGAATTTCTTCGTGCTCTTTGTACCTTTGTGGTAAAAAACAAGAACCTAATAATGAAACTTCCCCCCATCCTCACCGTCCAGCAAATGGATATGATTTTCCCCGATAGCAACGGTGGCTTGCACGCGGTAAAAAATATATCCTTCGAGGTCTGCCCGCAAGAATTTCTCTGCGTGGTCGGGCCCTCGGGCTGTGGCAAAAGCACCCTCCTGCGCGTCTTGGCGAACTTGCTAAACCCCACCAGCGGCAAGGTCGCGTTTGCGGGGGGCGAGCCACGCATCGGCATGGTTTTTCAAGATTCCAATCTGATGCCCTGGCGCAGTGCGCTGGAAAATATCACCCTCCCTCTGGAGTTGGAGGGAATTGATATAGATGAAGCACATGCCAGAGCACAGAATTTGATCGATCTCGTCGGCTTGAACGGATTCGAAGATAATTTACCGCGTGACCTTTCAGGTGGGATGGCGCACCGCGTCGCTCTTGCCCGTAGCTTGGTACACGACCCGGACATCCTCCTCCTGGACGAGCCTTTTGCCTCCCTCGACGCCCTAACGCGTGAGCGGATGGGTGCAGAGTTGCTCCGCATTTGGCAAACTCACCAAAAGACCGTTATCATGGTCACACACTCGATTAGCGAAGCCCTCTTCCTCGCCGACCGTGTCCTCGTTCTGACACAACGCCCAGGCAGCATCAAACTGGATTTGGAAGTAGACCTTCCTCGTCCTCGTACGGAAGAAATGCTCTATACACCTAAATTTGGGGCGATGGCAAAGAAGTTGAAAGAAGCGATAGAATAGGGTTGAAAATTGAAGGGGGAAGGATGAAAAATTATTTATCAGTAGCAAACACTCGGTTTTTGTCTCGAGCGCAAGCCATCTTTAGCACTTTAGAGAAAAAGGTACTGAGCAGGAGGAAAAAACCGAGTATCTTTTTTTATCAAGGAGCCATTTCATCCACTTTTACGAAAAGGTAGATAGGCAGTACCCCGACACCAAGAATTGCCAAGGCAATGCCAATGCCAAAAGAATCGGTGAGGTAGCCCAAGATTGGGGCGAAAATGGCTGTCAGGATTGTTGTAAGTTGCGCCTCAACAGAAAGCCCCGATGCCATAATTTTGCTCTCGATTTGGTCGCTGATATAGGCTACATCCATTGGACGGCGTAGGGAGCGGAGGGCGTAAAACCCTAAAAAGGCAAGAATGGCTAAAAGGGTGATATTTAGCCAAGTCGCAAAACCAGCGAGAAAAAGTAGCCCTGCCCCGAGCAAGAAACTGATGTTGATAGCACGCTCCAAAGAGGGGAAACGTTCGCTAAAATTTGCCGCGCTGCGAGAGGCGTAGCTGGTGAAAAGATAAATCACAAAATAGACCGCACCAATCATCACTGCGCCACGTTGAACGGCATTGACCGACAAGAAAAAGGGTAGGGCAAGGGCGAAAGTTTCTAAAATGGGTTGAAGATAATCTTTTGTGGCTTTGAAGGAGGCACCATTCACTGCGCTGTTGAGCAGGGATCGCAGAGCAAGCCGATTGGCAAATATCCCGTTGAAGTCGCGTATCGTGTTTTTTGTCTGGTTCCAGATGTCGTTAAACGGGACACGTTGGAGATCACCATCCAATGCTTTGGGGTACGAGAGCATGTTCAGTAAATCCAAAGAATAAGGGATTGTTGCCGCGAGAAACATGATGCGATATTCGCCCATGTAAAAGACGAGGGCTGCCGCGATGAGGGCGTTGGTCGCTGATCCGAGCTGCGAAAATGAGCGCGTGCGCCCATAATAGGCGACTTTGAGATGCTCACGCCCCGTCATTTTAAGATGCTCGAGAATAAGGGCTTTGTGCGTGCCAGAGCGGAAAGCCTCGCCGAATGCGAAGAGAATCATAGCGAGCGCGTAGAGGGGAAATGTGGCGAAAAGATAAAAAATGACGAAAGAGATTAGGTAGGAGGCGAACGCCATGACCATCGCCTTGCGCCGCCCGAAGGCATCGGCAAAAACGCCGGTGGGGATCTCGAGGATATTTGTCGCCACGTCGCGGATGGAGTAGAGCAGCCCGATCTGCAAAAAGCTCAGCCCCGCCTCGCGGAAGATGAGGATGATGAAGGGGTCGAAGAATCGCAGGTTTTTGAGAAAGCCGTAGGCGGCGAAACGGGGGAAGAGGCGGTCGTTTTTTAGCATGTTTTGATTGTACACTTTTTATATGCTGTGAATCAAAAAAAGCTACGAATTCTCGTAGCTTTTTGGGTTTAGGTTGTTTTTATTCCATAGTTATAACGACTTTGCCGCGTGCGTGTCCTTCGCCAATATAGGCCAGTGCCTGAGCTATAACATCAACTTTGAAAACTTTGTCGATAATAGATTTTACTTTGTTGGCTTCAAGCAACTCTCTCATGAAATCCAGGTCTTTTTGGTTGGGTTTTGCTGAGACGATGCTCATTTTCTTTCCCTTAGTTGAGATGAGTGCGCCAAAAAGCACAGCAGAAAATATCTGCTTTGACGTGCCACCAGCCATGACATATCTTCCTTCAGATGTCAGGGTACGCTTATACGCAGAAAGGGGATGATAGCCGTTCACGCCAAGGATCAGGTCATACTTTTCATCACCCTCCGTGAAGTTTTCCTGAGTGTAGTCAATAACGTGATCTGCACCCAGCGAGCGGACCATCTCCACGTTGCGAGTACTGCAAACGGCGGTGACTTTCGCACCGAAGTGTTTTGCGAGTTGTACAGCGTAAGTGCCGACACCACCGGAAGCACCGTTGATCAAGACCTTATGCCCGGCCTGGATCTTGCCTTCGTCGCGTAATCCTTGCAAGGCCGTGACGGCTGCCATGGGGACAGCGGCGGATTCTTCAAAGGAAAAATTTGCAGGTTTGAATGCTAGATAGTTTTCAGGGACGGTGACATACTCGGCAAAACCACCTCCGCCACAGGAGGCCAGATCGGCGTAGACTTCATCTCCAGATTTGAATTGAGTGACGTTCTTACCGACAGCTTCTACACGACCGGCGATATCCGCGCCGATACGTGTACCCTTGGGTTTGAAAAGCCCGGTTTCAAAACGGACGAGGAAGATATCAGCCGTGAGGAGATGCCAATCGTATGCATTCAACGAAGCCGCATGGATCTTGACGAGTACTTCATCATCTTTTGGGGCAGGTTTTTCCACTTCTGCGAAATGCAGCAGGGAGGGAGGTCCATATTCGGTGTGAATAACTTTTTTCATTTTTATATTCTCCATTTGAGATTCTATTTGTCTCTTTGGTTTCTGTAGTTTACGGAAAAGGGCTTAAATAGTTGCAAAAGGGAATAAAAGAATGGGAAAAAGATTACGAAAAAAGTTTGTCGTTTTTAGGTTTGTGAGGTGGTTGATTTGTCTGGTGGTCTTGTTGGTCTAGGAATTTGTTTCTGGGTCTAGCTAATCCCAACTACTCAGAACATTTCTCGACGGGTTTATGGTTTTTATTAGCACATCTAAAAAACTCCCATCTTGAAACTCAGACCAAATGACCAAACAAGCAATGGGTTGTTCATAGTATTTGGTTGAGTATAGGTAAGCTTTATATGATCTCTCAGGCTGAAATTCTGTCATTTGTGAATTGCAAAAACTGCTCTCTGTTTTTTTCCACCCTAAACTTTTTATCCATTTATCATAATAATTCTCTACGTCTTCCACACTGTTAAAACCTTCGGAGCCTAAAGAAACATTCATATACATACGCCAGACAAAGTATTTGTGGCCAGAGTCGTGCCAGATGAATGTTGAAAATTCTTCGCTATTAGCAAACTCACTTGAATATGGTGTTACTGACGAGAATTGTGGTCTCGGTATTTCCAATACTAAGTACTCTGGTTCTTCTTTACTAAAATCGAAGATAATAAACAAGCAGATTATCAGCAAAATAAAAGCAATGACAATTAGAAGCCTATTATTTTTCTTCATGTTATTTGTTCCCAGACAGATATCCAGAATGTGTATGTGTTTCTTCATGAAGATCAAACTGGTAATGATGAAGTGCCACTCACAGCCCTACTAATCACTACTTCCTGATCCACTGCTTCCTGCTTCCCCGTGCCCAACCAGACCAAAAACTCGATATTCCCTTTCGGTCCCTGAATTGGCGAGCGGATCAATCCGCGTAGAGAGAAGCCCCTGTCCTGAGCAAAATCTATAATTTCGTTTAAGACTCTTTCATGGATTTCGGGATCTCGAATTACGCCTTTGCCGAGGGTGGCTTCTTCGCGGGTGGCTTCGAATTGGGGTTTGATGAGGGCGATTATGCCCCCCTCCGGCTCTACCCGTGAAACGGGGGAGGAGACAGAAGAGGGAAGCCAGTTTTTCACGACAGGCAACAAAACTTTGAGCGAGATAAAAGAAGCGTCTATCACGACCAAGTCAACGGGTTCTGGCAATTTTTCTACTTTGCGAGCGTTGGTTTGCTCCATCACGACTACACGGGGATCGTTTCTCAGCTTCCAAGCGAGGATTCCGTGACCTACATCTATGGCGTAGACTTTGGCGGCACCGTGTTGGAGGAGGCAATCTGTAAATCCGCCGGTAGATGCGCCAGCGTCCGCGCAAACGAGATTCTGTACGTTTAGGGGGAACGCGTCCATAGCGGCAGCAAGTTTATGGCCACCGCGCGAGACGTAGCGCTTGCCGCTGCCTACATCCAGTTTTGCATCAGCCTTTATTTTCATCGAGGGGGCAACTGCGAGCTGTCCATCCACGCGAACTTTGCCCGCAATGACAAGACGTTGGGCAAGATCGAGCGATTCTGCAAGTTTTTTTTCTACGAGAAGGCTATCAAGACGTGTTTTGGACATGGCTATATTGTAGCTTAAATTCACCTTGACATTTTTGAGATTACTCTTATAATCATCGTAAATATACGATAAAGGAAAATGATGAGCAAAAATATCCCTGAAGCCTGTTGCACATTAGATATTGCCGATGAAAAACAAGAAAAGTTGGTGGCGATGTTCAAAGCATTGGGCAACCCGACACGTTTTGAGATTCTGAAATTTCTGATCACTCACCCAGGTTGTATTACGGGGGATATTGTCAGTTTCTTGCCGATTGCTCAGGCAACGGTATCGCAGCATCTTAAGGTTTTGCGAGACGCTGGTTTTATTGAAGGCATCGTGACTGGCACAGCGACAAAATATTGTTTGCACACAGAAAATATCAATTGGTTTCGCTCAAAAGTTGGCGATATTTTCTAGTTTTTTTTTACCCATAATTATCGCGTTTTTGCGATACAAGGAGAGTTTCATGCTAGATCAATTAATTATCATCATAGATTATGTTGTAGATAGCTTCATTCATATTTGGCCTTATTTGCTGGTCACTATCCCGATTGCGGTCGCAGTAAATATGTCTGGGGCATCAAACTATATCAGCAAGGCATTTTCTGCTCGCCCGATCGTGTCGATTTTTCTGGCAACTTTTGTGGGCGCCTTTAGCCCATTTTGCTCCTGCGGTGTGATTCCTGTGGTCGCGGCGATGTTGATTGGTGGCGTACCTTTGGCTCCCGTGATGTCTTTTTGGTTGGCATCTCCTTCGATGGATCCGGAAATCTTCTTTTTATCTGCCAGTATGCTGGGGTGGGATCTCGCCCTTTGGCGATTGATCACCACACTTGTTTTGAGTTTGGGTGGCGGTTTATTAACACACGCCCTCATCCAAAGCAAATGGCTAGGCAAAGATATTTTGCGCCAGACACGCTCTACAAATGTAAAGACTTATGGGCAGTTTTTTAAAGATGGTCTGCAAGCTATCAGGCATAAACTGAATCCACAAATCTTGGCAACAGAATCTGCAATGAGTGCTGAATCCGCTGATGATTCTTGTTGTGCGCCTGCTGATGGCGCAATGCCACTTCAAGTAACGACGCTCACCACAGATGCAAGTTTTTCTTTACCTATGGCGCAAGGCGTAAGTCAAGAAGAAGAGTCTTGTGGTTGCGATACCGATACAAGTAGCTCCACCGAAGAAAATGATAAATCCAATTTTTGGCCTCGTTTGGCAAGAGAAACTTGGGCAGCAACAACGATGGTCATCAAATTTATGCTTCTGGCTTGGTTTATTGGTGGGCTGGTTGAATTATACGTCCCCAAAGCATGGATTACCGAAGTCTTGGGCAAAAACAACCCCTGGGCTATTTTCACCGCCGCTTTATTAGGTGTACCTGTTTATACAAGCAACTTGACCGCAATGCCTTTGGTCGGCGGCTTACTAGAGCAAGGGATGAATCCCGCCGCGGCCTTATCTTTCCTTATTGCAGGACCAATGACAACCCTCCCTGCTATGTCGGCAGTTTTTGGCTTGGTCAACCGCAAAGTCTTTTCTCTTTATCTTGGTTTCGCGTTGGTAGGTGCCGTAGTTTTTGGATATGTATATAATATTGTGCTGAGCTTCTAAAAAACAGTTTTTCTAAAAAGGATCAGACCTGACTGGTTTAGCTTCTTCCCTTCGCTCGAAGTGCTATGCAAAAACCTGTCAGGTCTTTTTGCTTAAATCGTAATATCTTTGGATAATCTACAAATGAGCGGGGCTAAAGCCACCTGCTCAAACCATGGAAGCCCTATCGGGCTAGAATCACTCAGCCCCGCAGGGGCTTCCATGCCCTGAGGGGCGTGGCTTCAGTGGCTTCAGCCCGCACCAAATCAAATTTACCCAAATCATTTGAGTGCGCCCAAATCCCAAATATCGAATCCCGAATATCCGTTTTCGAGTAAAATACCCCCATGCTAAAATCCATCCTACAAATAATGCGCCCACGTCAGTGGGTTAAAAACGTGATCGTCTTCTTCGCGTTGGTTTTCGACAAGCAACTCTTTCAGTTCGAGCCAGCGCTACGAACCCTTGCGGGGTTCGCGCTTTTCAGTCTCATTTCCAGCGCAGTCTACATCTTTAACGACATCGCCGATATTGATGCCGATCGCCAGCACCCCAAGAAAAAACTGCGTCCGCTCCCCTCGGGGAAATTGCCTATAAACGTAGCACGCGGATTCGGTGTTTTTCTAGTCCTTTTGGTGTTGCCCACAGCCTATTTTCTCGCGCCAGCCCTCTCTGCTGTTCTCACAATTTATTTCGTGATGATGCTGGCATATACATCTCGACTCAAACACATCCCCATCCTCGATGTGCTGGTTCTCGCCACAGGTTTTGTTCTGCGCGTGCATAGCGGTGTCACCCTCATCAACGTAGAGCGTTTTTCACCTTGGCTCTATGTCATCACCACACTCGGCGCGCTCTATCTCGGTTTTGGCAAACGCCGCGCCGAGCTAGCTTTGCTTCAAGATGGCGCAAAATCGCATCGCCGCGTGCTCGATGGCTATACCATCCCCCTCCTCGATCAATTTATCACCATCGTTTCCAGCACGACCATCCTTGCCTACAGCCTCTACACTTTCACCGCGCCCAACCTCCCCGATAACCATACAATGATGCTCACGATTCCCTTCGTGATTTATGCCATCTTTCGTTATCTATATCTCATCCAGGTTTCGCAAGTTACGGGCGCACCCGAAGAAGTCGTTCTCACGGACCGCCCTCTCCAAATTACCATCATCCTGTGGGGGATTGCAGCCATGGCAGTTTTCTATCTCTCGTGACCACCGCCCGCGCATCTGGGAAAATTATCCTTTTTGGCGAACATGCTGTCGTCTATGGGCAGCCCGCGCTAGCCGTGCCGGTAAAAGATATTTTTGCAGAAGCGGAAGTCTTGGATATTGACCACGCAGGAATCTGGATATCTGCCCCTGACATTGGATTCCACGAAGAATTCTCCAGCCTCGCACGTGAAAACCCACTTGCCACCGTTGTGGACGCTGTTTTTGCGACCTTAGGCTTGGATGCTGCAAACGAAACCCGAAAGGTTTCAAAAGTCCTCCAAGAAAAATATAGTATTGCGGATAAAGAGAATTCAGGCGAACCCAAAACAAGAAGAAAACCTTTCGGGTCTAAAAAAGGCATAGAAATAAAAATCATATCCAGCATCCCTATCGCCTCGGGGCTTGGCTCAGGTGCGGCGGTTTCTGTTGCTGTCATCCGTGCATTATCGGCGCATCTTGGCTCTCTGCTAGATGATAAAAAAGTGAACGAGATTGCCTATGTAGTCGAAAAAATCCATCACGGCACACCCTCCGGGATTGATAATACTGTGGTGACTTATGGAAAGCCAATATTTTTTATAAAGGGGCAGCCCATCGAATTACTGGATGTCGTAAAGTCCTTCACCATCATCATCGCCGACACAGGAATCCCTGCACCCACAAAAGAATCAGTAGCCGACGTGCGCAAATTATGGGAGAAATACCCGAAAAAGATGAACGCCCTTTTCGCCGCGGCAGGGAGCATTGCCAAAACTGCGCGACAATCCATCGAGGGCGGGCATCCTGAAAGGTTGGGGGCATTGATGAACGAGAACCATCGCATTTTGCGCGAGATGGATGTTTCTTGCCAGGCATTAGATGATTTAACGGAAGCAAGCCTAAATTCGGGGGCGATCGGGGCGAAGCTATCCGGTGGAGGCAGGGGCGGGAATATGATCGCCCTATCCACAAAAGAAAATGCCCCAGCAATTGCTGAGGCATTATATGTAGCGGGGGCTAAAAAGGTGATCGTGACAGAAGTTAGATAAGTTTTACTTGACCTTTGCCAGCATGTTTGGCTTCATATAACGCCTGATCGGCTCGATGGAGCAGGGAGCCTAGCGTTTCTATTCCGTCAAATTCAGCTACCCCAAGACTTGCACTTAGAGTGCATGACTCTCCCGATTCGGTAAGACATTTATAGTCAGCAATATTATTACAAATACGTTCAGCAAGATTGAACGCATTTGTAGCGCTTGTTTCTGGCAATAAAATAATAAATTCATCACCGCCATAACGGGCTATCTCATCTGTAGCGCGCATTTCTTGACGGCATATTTGGGTAATTGTTATTAGTGATTTATCTCCATATTGATGGCCTAATTCATCGTTTATATTTTTGAAATCATCAATATCCATCATAATGACAGATAAGTGTTTTTTATGTCGTACTGTGCGGGCAATTTCATTTTCCCCTTTTTCTATAAATGCCCTACGATTTAAAACACCTGTTAGCGAATCTGTCTGTGAGACTTCTCGCACCTGTCGATATAAATTGACCAATTCTGAGACATTATGCAAGGTAATTACACGCCCTACAATATTCTTACGCTTATCAAAAACGGGAGAAATCTTGGTATGGTAGTAATGTTTTTCTCCTTCTTGCTCAAGAGTAATCTCAACTTCTTCATCTGAAGCCGATTCCAAAGATATGGTATAGTCAGGAAAATTTTGGGCAAAAGAAATGCCAATACTTTCTGTTAAAGAAATTCCTGTTATTTTTTCAGCGATAGGATTTATATCTGTGATGCGCCCTTCTTTGTCCAATACAATCACCCCTACTTGCATTGTTCTAACGACAATATCATTTGCTAATTGGGAAATATCGAAAAACTGCAAAGAAAACACATTCCAGCTCATCAATAAGCCAGAAATACTAAAGGCAATTGGCGCGAAGTTGAATTCAGGAATTGGTGTAAAGCCTACTACATAAAGAGAATCTACCAAAAAAGGGAAAACGAGACTAAGCGTTAAAATTAACCTTTGTCGACGATATACAAGAGGTACTTTTTTCCAAGAGCTAAACAGCAAAAAGAAAGAGATAGCGTATAGTAGATAGTTAAAAGGGATATGGACGGCATAGAAATAGATGCCGTAATTACTCTTTAGAACAGAAAAAGATGAGGTGATAATTTTAAGGGAGGGAGAAACGCGAAAGAGGTGATGATAAGGATTAGTCCAAATCACCAGTATCGTTATCAAGGGTATTATGCTCAAGCCAAACAGACTGCGAATAGTCCAACGAGGTTGCCCCGTATGATGTAGGGTCATCGCAAACCATGAAAAGGTTAGTACACTAATTCCCATAAATTGGATATTTGCCCAGAAAATTTTACCTTGCAAGCTGGTGCTAATTACCTCTGCGGCGAATCCAAAGGACCATAGACTTGCAGAAAACATGATTGCAGCGAAGGCTGTTGTTGCTGGAGTATCGCGTCGTTGCAAGGTGTTTACGCCAAGAAAAAGGAGGATCGTACCAGAGATGACTAATAATGAAACAATGAGAAAGAGCATGTTTTTCCTTATTCATAAACATTCAGAATAGGGTGGTATTGTACAACACTCTGTTAGAAAACACACAAATGATATAGAACGATACTCAGGAAAGGCATATCAGAGATATCAAAACAGGGTTTCATTTTTCAAAATGAAACCCTGTAGTTTTAAGATAAATTAGCAGCTATGGGATACTGAAGACTTCTGCTTCTTCTGTCCAGGCACCGTCTAGCACGATGATGCCGTCTTTCTCTACAGTGTATGAGCCGCTGCCGCGCATGATGAATTTGCCCGTGCCCGTGGCTTCGAGATTGATTCCATAGCCAGAAAGAGCAACGGTGATTTGGCTGCCGCTAACAGTGGCTTGTCCATCAAAACCAGAGTAGCGCACCCAGCCATTTTCGCCTTCATGCCGATTGCCACCGTTCCCACTGACGTTGATGACTGCATCACCGGCTTGGTCGCGTATCCAGAGCATCCCATTCCCAGAGATTGTGATATCTCCGTTTCCGCGAATGCCTGCTAAACCATCACCGCTTGCTTTGAGTGTGCCATTCCCGCCGCCAGATTGGGCGTAGGCGGTTTGGGGAGCGAAAATCCCTGCCCCAATAAGGGCGACTAAGGTTGCAATAACAAGTAGTAGAGGGAAAGTCTTTTTCTTCATTTTATATCTCCTTTTTATAGATTCAAAAGATTGAGTATCGCTTCTTCGAGGGCGCGATCTGCTTCTGTGCTATCTCCGGCAAGGGAGGCTTCGATTGATTTCTGGTATTCAGATTCTGCAAGGCTTGTATTTGCACCTGTGGATATTTTTTCACTCAGGAGTTGCATATAAAGGTTATTCTTTTCTACAAAACTCATTGATGCAAAATCTGGGTGTTCAACTTGTGTTTCTTCTGCTGTGCTTTCTTCAACGGTAGCAGGCGCAAGAGGCTCCGATGTTGGGATTGTATTTTGCTTTCTGAAACGCGCACAACTTGAGAGCAAAAGGGTGAAGCCGAGCAATAGGACTATCCATTTTTTCATAAATTTTCTCCTTTTTTGGGTGATGTAGCTAAAGTCTAAGCTCCCTGTGTTATCTCCCCACAATAGTGTTGTAAAAGAGTTGTAAAAAAACATCAAAAATGCAAAAGCTTTGCATCTCTTGTATTTCACTTTTGAAAATGCTACTATTTGTGTATATAAACACAAAGGAGTGGTTTTATGAAAAGGATAATTGTATTTACTTTTTCCCTCATTTCTATTCTTATAACAGGATGTGGGCCATCGAGTGATGAGCTTGCGATCACGATGGTTGCTCAGACAGATGTAGCCTCTACGCTTAACGCTGCGGAGGTCTCAACCGATACGCCGATACCAACTGATACACCAGTCCCCACCAAGAAAATACCGCCAACAAAAACACCCAATATTGCTCTCACAAAACAGCATGATGATTTCTTTTCGCTGTTAGAAAGCTTCGAAGCAAAAGGATATGTAGACACATCTATAGGAGAGACAACTATCCTTAACCCATTTAAAGAAGAGTGGGCTCAGATGGATTGGTTTCGATGGTGGACCTTTGACTTTGTCGCAAAAGATTTTCTCTTCAAGAGTCATTTCGAATGGTCAAGTGCCTTGTCAACACCTGAGGAATCTGGCTGCGGAATTGTATTTGGCATTCAAGAAAATGGTGATTATTATGTTGTCTTCGTTGATGCAAATAGAATTTTATTCATGAGAAAGAAAGGGGATTATTTATATGAAATAGGCAAAACAAGAGGGTCTGGGCGTACTGACTTTGGAAACCCCGCGGAAACGGATTTTGTGATTGCTGTAAAAGACCAAAAAGCCTATATTTCTGTAGATGGGGAAATAACCGAATATACACTCTCTGTTGATCAAACCACTGAAGGCCACTTTGGGTATTCGATACTCTCTGGCACAAATAGGGATTATGGAACGCGTTGTGAAATTACCGATTCGATGATCTGGATTACCGAATAAGAAGATTTTTTTGGAGCAAAATAATGCAAATAAAAAACGCCCTGAATTTCAGGGCGTTCGTTTTTAGAAAGCTGCCAATATTTTCTTTTGTCTTGCCAGCCAGGTATTTTCCCCTACAAGGGCATAGGCATTTTCTGCCAATTTGTCTCGCAAGGCATCATCGTCTAAAAGTCGCGTGACTGCCGCGTGCCATGCATCCACATCATCGGGGGGGCAGAAGATTGCGGCATCTTCATTAAGCACTTCGCGGATGACGGGCAAATCGCTGGTGATGATGGGGCGTTTGGCTGCCATATAATCAAAAATTTTCATCGGGCTGGCGACGGATGCCGAATCCCCGCCGCTGGAGCCAGCAATTTTGCTCTCGTAGGGGGCAATCAAAATATCTGCGGCAGATTGATAGAGGGGAAGCTCTGCATTGTGGATGAATCCCGTAAATTTGACATTTCTCAGCTTGGACGCGCGTCCGCGCCATATGTGAACGTCATCTGGCTGCCCGCCAACCCACAGGAAGTTTGCCCCCGGGCTTTTTTCTGCCAGCCGAAGAAATGTCTCCACACCGCGCCCTGCGTAAAGGTGACCGGTGCAGCAGACTGTTGGGGCCTCTTCGATGCCCAAATTTTGCCGAGCGAATTTGGGGCTTGCGTTCGTCTCGTATTGTTCCAAATCCACCCCATTTGGCGCGATGACGACATCTGATGGAATCCCATAATCCGCATCCAATAAATCCCGTAAGGCACGCGTAATGGTGACGAGACGCTTATCCCCGCCGAGGCGGAGGAAGGCGCGATACCAGAGAGGGCCAAAACGCCCCAGCGGCGGCTCGTGCATTTCGTGGATGGTGGGGAGGCGATGCAGAAGGGAAAATGCGGTGCTTTGGGGCGACCAACTATAGATGAGATCGGGGGAAGATTTGCGGGCTTCACGGAGGGCGCGCCAAGTGAAGGTGCGCCGAGATTTGGTGCTGATCCAACGAATTTTGAAAGTTTTTTCCAGTCCATAATGCTCGCTGATTTCTGCACGCGTTGACCCCCACGGCTCCATATCTGGGACGAGGAGGGTGAGGTCATGCCCAAGCTGTGTGAGGGCTTGGCAGACTTTCATTACCTGAATGCCGTTGGCATTTGGCGAGGGGATGCGCGACATGGCGATGGCGAGGATTTTCATGGATTGAAATATCAAATGATTTTTTTCTAAATAAACAACTGTTATTTTTTTAGAAAAGGTAGGGTTGTTTTAATAACTTCAACAATATCATCAACTCCCTGAATCTCAACTTCAACCTTTTTTCTTCTAAAGGCCCCTCTTTTCTTCTCTGTGTATGTTATACGCGGGCGAACAATAGCAGCTGAAATTGCAATAACCAAAATTTTCAAAGCAAAAGGGTCTAGTGTAGGACTTAAGCTTACGTTTTCAATGTTAGATTCTGCAATGCTGTCTATAATAGTCTGTTTTATTTTCGGATTTTGTTTTGCTAGGACAAGCAAAAAATTTCTAGCAGCATCAATTTCTGGTTCCTTATCAGACAATGACATTTTTAGGGATTGTGATACATCCTGTAGGAGTATCCTATCTTTTCTTGCACTTTCCTCTATTTCGTCTTTTTTTACTAAAGGCTTAGAATCATTCTCTAGAAACTCTAAGATTCTTCCAAGAACATACTGTGTTTTTATTGTGTCTAAACTTGAAATAGACGAAAAAACTTCTTCTTTTTTGGTACTATCCATTTAAAATCTCCTTTTTTAGATAATTAGAATTAACTTGAATTTATACTAAATTTCAATCAAACGAAATGCTGCCCAATGATAAAAATGAGACCACTCAGGATGTTCTTTATTCATAAACAGATCGTATTGAGCCATTGACCAAGCTTTCCATTTTGGCTGGTTCCTTACAAGCCAATTTTCATAAAACTGAGTTAGAAGATACGTTGATGAATTTAAATCAATATCCCACAAAGGAGAAATCACAGAATCAGCTCCTGCTGCAATTAAAGCCCGACTAAACCCCCAAAACTCATCTCCCAGATTTGATTGACTTAGACCAAGTGAACAAGCTTGCACTGTGATATGTTTGGCAGTTGTTCCATTAATTTGAACGGTCATCCCTGGTAAAAGTACCTCCCTTTTTAAATTTTTGTTTGGAGAAAAATCTCCAGGTATCAGCCCTTGATTATCTGCCAACAATATTCCAGAACTCATGGGGTCACTGTTTTGTTCATAATAACCATGCGCCAACACATGATGAATTCCAACATTCTGAGTTGTACCAAGATAGCGGGAAACTGTGGAAGAGTCACCAAAAGAAGAAATTACATCAACTTCTGCTTCTGAAAATTTTGTAGATATAGTTCTATGTGCTTGTTCGAACAAATCTAAGGAGTCATTTTCTTTAAAAGATGTTGTGACTCCAGCTTTAGATAATTTTGTTGTTTCCTTTCTGCTAGAAAGAAGTTTTTTTAGTTTAATACTTGGAATATGAATCAAGCCAGGAAATATTCCCTGCTCCCAAAGTGGCGGTAGAATGAAAAAATCTAGGGGAATATTATGCCAAACTCCATGAGGGCTAACCAATATCAAATCTTTATTTTTTAAAAGAGAAATTAAAGGACTAAATTTCTCTTTTAGTTCAAAAAGATCTATAAAAAAACGCTGTTTTCGAGTAGGTTCGATTGGACTGATTGGATTTGGATACCTAGCATTCCCAGAAATACCTGCATTTAATGTAACTAAGGTGTTTTGAAGTTGCTCCAACGTAATTGGGATGCTAAATATTTTTGGTGTCTCTCTCGGCGATTCGACTATATAAATAATGGTTTCGTTTTGAGTTGCGTATAAAGAAATCAAAACAGTTTTCACATCATCAAATGAAAAAGCCGCATCTAAATCCTGTAATATATTTGTGTTCTCTTCTCCTACAATAGGCTGAAAGAGTGACACCAACTCAGGGACGACATCCTTTTCTTGATCAATAAAATTGTCGATATCTTCTTTTATAATACGAGGATCAGAGGAACCACTTGACAAAGCTTTACACATACCTGCTAATCGTGTTCTTTCTCCAAGATCTAATTTTGATGGGATATTTATCATAGAGTAATGCAGGTCTCGCCTAAAAAAGCGAGCCTTGCTCTCAGCTACAAGCGTAAATGCCTCTAAACGCTTATCGGCTTTGTTTTCATCTGTATTTCCAAGAGCAATTAAAGCCTTTTGTAATTTACCACAAACATCCACAGCAAGAAATCCTCCGTATATTCCATCAGAACGCGGAGGACGTACAAGATCGTCTAGAAGAGAAAGCTGGATATCATAAGCTCTTTGATAAGCTTTTATTGCCTCTGGTAGATTTCGAACAACCATGAACTCATCTCCAAGCAATACACTAAAAAGCCCATCCTTCCACCCTCCAAACCCAGGAATTTCTAGACAAGCTTGGTGGTTTTCATTTAGTTGATCAAAGTAAAACTCTCTTGAGACAATCTCCTTGTCCGCTGCTTTCTTTAGAATTGCAGCCGCATATAATAGAGCAGAGGTAGCAAGATTTGGGTCTTGAGCAATTTCTTTAATTGCAAGAATTTTGTTGAATGTATCCCAAGCTTTCATATGGTCACCCACCAAGTCATCGATTCGCATTCTCTCAAGAACAATAGATGCTAACGCCCAATTGGCTGACTTATAATCAGATTTGACATAATAATTACCCGCTTGCGAGAGACAATCCCTTGCTTGAGCAAGAATTTTAGATAACTCTTGGCTCCACTCTTTTGAGACTACCTCCATAGTTTCATGATTAGAAGTCAGCAGAATAGCAGAGATCGCATAGCTCATTTGGACTCGTGCCTTCAATAATGGATCGCTTACTTTATCTAAATACAGAAAAGCTCGTTCATAACTTTTAAGCGTTTCTTCCAAGTTTCCTAATGCCTCCCTAGACATACCTACATGACGAAGAGCTCGAACAGCATCATCATATAAACCTGCTTCCAATGCTAACTCAGCCACTATAGTGAACCCCATTGTCAAGACCACAAATTGACAAAGTTAAGGTGGATAAACGAGTCGGGTGATTAGCTGAAATGAACATCAGCGGGTACCCGATAATCTAGGCTTTGATGCGGGCGT
>Ga0233437_1001412_pt1 | contig 44096 bp, 36 predicted proteins | sample SI_122_August201_FD_182714 | JGI IMG/M metagenome (GOLD analysis project Ga0233437, IMG submission 182714) | Seawater microbial communities from Saanich Inlet, British Columbia, Canada - SI_122_August2016_200_MG | ecosystem: Environmental > Aquatic > Marine > Inlet | place: Canada: British... | reverse complement strand
CATAAATGTCTTGTCCACTAAAATCTAATTGATTATTTTTGTTCTTCATATTTGTAATTTTTAAGTTCCGAGGGCGAAGATAATTCACCAGAGGTTCTTTTAAAATTGCAAACATAGGGGCTAATTAGTGTCGATCGATAAAATCGTTTGGAAAAAATGCTTGTCCACGAATTACACTAATTTACACCAATTTAATTTGTGATAATTCGTGTAATTTGTGTCAAAAACATTTCAATTTAAGGCTTTGTGTATGGATATCATTCGTATTCGTTTGATATTAAATCTAAAATCATAAATCAACGATCAAAAATGATTTCTAAACCGTCATTATATCTTTTTCTTTAGCTTCGAATACCTTATCGGCTTTTGCAATATATTCGTTTGTCAGGTCTTGAATTTTTTCAATGAGTTTTTTTACTTCATCTTCGGGAGTTCCGTCTTTTTCTAACTGTTTTGCCAAATCGTTGGCAGTACGACGTGTATTTCTGATGCTGATTTTTGAATTTTCAGCTTCGGCTTTTGCTTTTTTCACCATTTCTTTTCTTCGTTCTTCGGTAATAATCGGGACTTTAATACGTAAAATTTCGCCTTCGTTTTGAGGATTAAATCCAAGATTTGCCGCAATAATTGCTTTTTCAATAATGGGAAGTATGCCTTTGTCCCAGGGTTGGACAATTATTTGTCGAGGATCGGGAGTATTAATATTTGCTGCTTGTTCAATGGGTGTCATTGAGCCATAATAATCAATCATTACACCTTCTAACATTTGTGGGCTTGCTTTTCCGGCCCTTATTTTTTGGAATTCCTTTTCAAGGTGTGAAATAGCGTTTTGCATGCTTTCACCGGCTTCATCTAAACAAAATTGAGCATCTTCTGTCATCATCGTTATTTTTTCTTAATTTGGATACAAATATAGACATTTTTCCATAAATACAAAAAAGTAGTTAATCCTTTTTTAATTTATTGACTTTGAATCGTTACAAAAATTGAAATTGGAAATTAGAAATTGGGAAAGGGCTTGGTTGTTAGCCAAATTTCTAATTTCAGATTATTATTTTACAATTGTCCCGATTTTTTCACCTGAAATAATTTTTATCAGATTTCCTTTAATATTCATATCGAAAACCAGGATGGGCATATCGTTTTCCTTGCAAAGTGTAAAAGCAGTTAGGTCCATAATTTTCAAACCTTTACTATATGCTTCGTCAAAAGTTATTGTGTCATATTTTTTAGCATCAGGGTCTTTCTCAGGATCGGCAGTATAAACTCCGTCAACGCGTGTTCCTTTCAAAAGAGCATCAGCCTGAATTTCAATTGCCCGCAAAGCAGAAGCGCTGTCGGTTGTAAAAAATGGATTTCCGGTTCCTCCGCTGATAATAACCACTTTACCTTCTTCAAGATAATCGTTTGCAGTCCGGCGACTCATAGCTTCAGCAATTGGTTCAATTGGAAGTCCTGATAATATTTTAGTTTTAACACCTGATTTTTCGAGTGCTCCCTGCAAAGCCAGACTATTTATGGTTGTTGCCAACATACCCATATAATCACCTTGTACTCTGTCCATTCCTTCACCTGCACCTTGCAAACCTCTAAAAATATTTCCTCCGCCAATTACAATTCCAACCTGAACTTTTTTTTCAACAATACTTTTTATTTCGCAGGCGTAATCTGAAAGCCTTTTTGGGTCAATTCCATATTGTTGAGAACCCATAAGAGCTTCGCCGCTAAGTTTTAAAAGTATTCTTTTATATTCCATGTTTATTTTGTTTATTAAAATTAAAAAATACGTTTTCGATACAAATCGAATGCTTCGGCTGCTAAATTAATATTTTCTAATTGGTGTCCATCCGTAAACTAATAAAAAGACACGAATTACACAAATTATCACGAATTATATTAGTGTAAATCTGTGTAATTAGTGTCAATATTCTTTTTCTAATCGTCTTTATTGATGAACACTAATATAATAATTCATCAATCAAAAATCAAAATGATGTGTAAGTATTTATTGAATCTAATCCTTCAGGACACATTTTTTAAGTGTATTGCCTGAATTACTTCCTTCATAATTTAGTTGTGAAGTAGTTACCGAACTACTTGATTTGTCAAAAGAAGGATAAATGATTTCACCATCAGCAAACATTTTAACAAGATAACCTTGTCCGGGCAATGCGTCACCTATACCATTAACCCAGTTCGGGCCGATTTTTCTTAGCATGGTTCCTTGTGAGTCTCTGATAAAATCAAGATCATCGCCGACAATAGTTCCAAAAGCTACAAGAGCATCCATTGCTGAAGTCGGTAAATAACTAACAAATTGAAAACCTGCTACTACATTGATAGGAGTTGAAGGATCAACTTGTGTTCCTGTAATTGTAAATGAACCATTACCAAACATTTTCACAAGATAACCTTCTGAAAAAATCCAGTCACCAATATTATTAACCCAAATTGGACCAATTTTTCTTAAGACAGATCCTTGAGAATTTCTAACAAAATCAAGATCATCAGTTAATATATCAGCTATAACTATTGTCATCTCAGGATCGGTAGGATCTATATTTGATGAAATAAATTGATAACCTGATGACAGTTCAATTGTCTGACTTGCAGCATCGCAAGGTGCTTGAGTAACGCCGTTACTTTCAAAAGCATTGATGAAAGTTTGTGTGTTTGGAACCGGCCAAATATCCTGAACAACGATATCATGGTTGGGGGCAATTAAAATGTAGGTTGGGTAAGCGTTAATGCCATAAGTATTGTTTATGGCTGTACCTCCACCTTCTATTGCACTAATGGTAGGAAATTCAATTCCATGGGTTGCATTATACTGAAGACAAACAGCATTGTTATCGTATCGGGAGATACTCATAACAAATACATCAGCAGTATTGCACCCAAAAAGTTCGTAAGCCTCGACCAAATAAGGAACGGTGCTTGTACATGAACTTCAAGTAGTATAGAAAAAATCAATACAAACGTATTGACCTCCATCTAAAATCTCAAACAGATTATGCTCTACTCCATGAATGTCTGTTGCCGTGAAGTCAACAGCTTCGGTGAGCGGTGTTTGAGAAAAACCAAATGTTGTAGCAAAAAACATTGCCACGAGAAAAGTTAGTTTTTTCATTTTAATTAAATTTTAAATTTATTTTTATTTTTAATATCAAGCAAAAGTATAATTTTATCTGAATTCACACATGTCTATTGTTAAAAAAGAATAATTATAAATAGGGTTAAATTGAAAAGTATAATAGATATTTTTTTTTATTGCTTAGGGATAGCAACCCTTATGAGGTTAAATCTGTGATTATTACTTGCTGTGTTCTTTTGAGGCCTGCCTGCACGGAGCCGTTTCGGCATAGGCAGGGATGCCATCCCTTCAGAATCCAATCCCTTCAGATTGTTTTACTCATCCGGTAACTTGGAACTCAATTAGAATTTGCTACGCTTAGTAAAAGGCAAATCTAAAATCCCAAATCTATAATTTCCTATCACCAATCTCTAATCATTATTCTTCAATCACTAATCAATTCCCCACTTTTTCCTTTATACTTTAGCCCCAACTGCACTTTGCTTCACAAAGTTTCGTAGGGTAAACTTAAGCTCTTACCTTGAATATTTCTGAATAATTATCCCACCAATTATCAGGCATAGCCCGAAAATTGTTGAGGGCATGATATCTTCGCCTACTGTGAAATATATGATTATTAAAGAAATGAAAGGAGAAAGGAATATAATATTACTGATCTTTGCCGTTGTAGATGATAACTGTAAAGCCCTGAGCCATATAATGTAAGTAATTCCCATTTCAAAAATTCCAATATAAGTTGAACCTAAAATACTGTTTAAGTTCGGAAGCGAAATTTCAGAAAAGATCAGGCAAGCGAGCGTAATATAAATCAGTCCGAAAACAAAATTCAATAACAGTTTAATTACTGTATCGCGATGATCCTTTAAATTGAAAATCCAGAACAAAGACCAGATCACCGAGCTTCCTAATGCAAGAAAAACTCCCTCCAAATTTGAAAATTCCAATGTAAAAATCCTGCCGTTTGTGCCAATTATTATGGCTCCGGTGAAACTTATTAATATTGCCAGTAGGCTTTTTACCGAAATTTTTTGTTTCAATAAAGGAACCGACAATAAAACTATTACTACCGGCCAAACATAATTCAAAGTGCCGGCTTCCTGTGCTTTTAATAAGGAATATGCTCTAAACAGCACAACATAATAAAGAAATGGATTTAAGAAACCCATTAAGACCGACTTTAATAAGTCCTTTGTACTTGTTTTCCCGATCTCCCGAAATTTATTTTGTGAAATAATTATTACGAATAATATTAAAGTTGATACGAGGGAAGAAAAAAACAAAAGTTGAAAATAATCAAGATATTGTAATGATATTTTAAATGCCGAAGCAACGGTTGACCAAAAAAGTACTGCCGTTAAAGCCAGGAAATATGCCTTATTCTGTTTTTGCATTCTGTTATAATGACTTATTTATGGGAATCAAAGGTAAAAAAATATTAGTACGTTGTATTTCGGTTTCGGGTTTCGGGTTTCAAGTTTCAAGTTTCGGGTTTTCCTCCTTCGCTAAAGCTACGGCGGACAGGCAGGTTTTGGGTTGGTTTTGGGTTTACCATCACTCCGTCTCTCAGTCTCTCCTTTCGGGTTTTCCTCCTTCGCTAAAGCTACGGTGGACAGGCAGGTTTCAAGTTTGGCCATTGACCATGCCTGAATAGCGTTGACCTTTTTTAAATATTCAAACATATCTTTGAATATCTGATCTCATCCCAAAGTTTCTCATTTTTAAAAACCGACTTTTTGAAAACTCCTTCCTTTCCAAATCCACACTTTTCAAATACTCGCTGAGAAGCTTTATTATATTCAAAAACTCCTGCATGAATCCTTACAATATCCAAGTTTTTAAATCCATAATCACATATCAAATTTACGGAAATCGTCGCAATTCCTTTATTCCAATATGCCTCTCCAATAAAAAATCCAATTTCGGCTGATTTTCTATAAACATCCTGAGCCGGATGAAGCCCGATATTTCCAACATATTCCCCATTACACTCAATCGCAAAGATTGTTGTGGGATTTTGCTTCATACAGTTTTGAATAAACTTATCGGCATCCTCCTTTGCATAAGGATTTGGAAAACCGTCCCGTAAATTCCGGCTGATTTTCTGAGTATTTGCAAGTTCAGCCAATCTGATAGCATCGGTTTTTCTGAATTTGCGAAGTTCTATGTTTCTATATTTCAAATTAATAAATAGTTGATTAAATAATATAATATTGTCAAAAGTAATAATTTTTATATTTGTAGAAAATAATTAGAACAAAAAATAATTTGAATAACAATAAAATTGAAAATTATATAAATGTTTGAACAGACTTTTAAAAATATAGACGACATACTCCATAAAGATGCAGGTTGTGGAAGCGAATTAGATTATGTAGAACAGACCTCCTGGGTGTTGTTTTTAAAATATTTGAACGATTTAGAGAAAGACAAAAAAACAGCAGCAGAATTAACGGGTAAAACATATACCAGTATAATTGCTCCGGAATACCAGTGGAGTGTATGGGCTGCACCAAAACTTCGACAAGTTCAGTTTCCTGACGGTCGGTTATCGAGCAAAGTCAAGATAGATCATAACGCTTTAACCGGTGATGATCTTGCTGATTTTGTGAATATAAAACTATTCCCTTATCTCAAAAAGTTTAAAGCCAATGCCAAAAGTGCCAACACCATTGAATATAAAATTGGTGAGATTTTTAGCGAGCTAAAAAATCGAATACAAAGTGGTTATAATTTACGTGAAGTAGTAAACCATATTGACGAACTCCGTTTTCGGACGCACGCTGAAAAGCACGAAATGAGTCATTTGTATGAAGGCAAAATTAAAAATATGGGTAATGCAGGACGTAATGGTGGCGAATATTATACACCACGGCCTTTGATTAAAACAATTGTTAAAGTTGTTGCCCCCAAAATAGGAAATACAATTTATGATGGTGCGGTTGGTTCTGCGGGTTTCCTTGTGGAAGCTTTTGAATATCTAAAAGTTGTAAAGACGAAGCATGCTTCATCTCTTTCTACTTCCGATACGGTTACTTTACAGAAAAAAACCTTTTACGGTAAAGAGAAAAAATCGTTAGCGTACATTATTGGTATTATGAATATGATTTTGCATGGAGTAGAAGCTCCCAATATTGTGCATACCAATACACTTGCCGAAAACCTTGCCGACATACAGGAAAAAGACCGTTACGATGTAATATTGGCAAATCCTCCTTTTGGTGGAAAAGAAAGAGCCGAAGTGCAACAAAATTTTCCAATAAAAACAGGTGAAACTGCCAGTTTGTTTTTACAGCATTTTGTTAAGATCCTGAAAGCCGGTGGAAAGGCAGGTGTTGTTATTAAAAATACTTTTTTGAGTAATACTGATAATGCTTCTATTAGTTTGCGAAAGTTGCTTTTAGAAAACTGTAATTTACATACAGTGCTTGATTTACCGGGCGGAACATTTACAGGAGCAGGAGTAAAAACCGTTGTGCTGTTTTTTGAAAAAGGTCTATCCACTAAAAAAGTTTGGTTTTACCAACTAAATCTGGATAGAAATCTTGGGAAAACAGACCCACTAAACGAAAAAGATTTAGCCGAATTTGTAGAACTACAAAAACTTGCCCTGAGCGGAGTCGAAGGGGCTGCAGAAAGTGAAAACTCCTGGACGATAAACATAAAAGACATTGACCAAAGCACTTTTGATTTAAGTGCTAAAAACCCAAATACACCCGAAGAAGCACCTTTACGCCATCCTGCTGAAATTTTGAAAAATATGGCTGAATTAGATAAGGAAAGTGCTGAAATTTTAAACTCAATCTCGGGGCTGATATGAAAAACGAAATTATTTTATATCAGGCAGAAGAACTTGCAGCCCGAATAGAGGTAAGGGTTGAAGAAGAAACAGTTTGGCTAAACCGTAATCAAATTGCTTCTCTTTTTAATAGAGATGTAAAAACCATTGGAAAACATATAAACAATGTTTTTGCAGAGGGTGAACTGGATAAAACAGTGGTTGTCGCAAAATTTGCGACAACCACTAAACACGGTGCTATTAAAGGAAAAACACAAACAAAAAATATTGAACACTACAATCTTGATGTAATTATTTCTATAGGTTACAGAGTAAAATCCAAACAAGGAACGCAGTTTAGAATTTGGGCAAATAAAATTCTTAAAGATTATTTATTAAAAGGTTATTCGCTTAACCAACGGATGAACCGTATTGAAGACAATGTTCACTCCCTTATAAAAAAAGTAGATGATATTGACCTGCAAATCAACGCAAGTTTACCTCCCAATCAAGACATTTTTTTTAACAACCAAATCTATGATGCTTTCTCCTTTGTCTCCGATATAATCAGAACTGCTAAGACCTCAATAATTCTTATTGATAATTATATTGACGATACCGTTTTAACACTTTTTACCAAGCGAAAAGCCGGTGTAAGTTTTACTGTTTTCACCAAAGCCATTTCAAAACAACTTAAATTGGATATTAATAAACATAATGAACAGTATCCAAAAGTAGAAATAAAGCAATTTAAAGATTCCCACGACCGCTTTCTGATAATTGATGAAAAAGTTGTTTACCATTTTGGGGCAAGCCTGAAAGATTTAGGTAAAAAATGGTTTGCTTTTTCTAAATTGGATATTTCCTCTGTTAAAATATTGGATAAATTAAAAGAGGGAAATTTGATATGAAAAAGGGTTGGAAAATAAAAAAGTTGGGGGAGATTGCAAAGATTAATTATGGCTATACAGAAAAAGCATCTTTCAATGATATTGGTCCTAAATTTTTAAGAATAACTGACATTAAAGATGATGGTGTTGAATGGATTTCAGTTCCTTATTGCAAATGTAGTGATATGGATTTGCCAAAATATCAACTAAAAGAAGCTGATATTGTATTTGCAAGAACTGGAGCTACAACTGGTAAGAGTTATTTAGTCAAAAATCCTCCTAATGCTGTATTTGCATCATATTTAATTAGACTTAAATTAATTTCAAAAAAAGATTTTTCACCAGAGTTTGTTTCATATTATTTTCAAACAAAGTATTATTGGGATAAAATTAATGCAGGAATTTCAGGTAGTGCGCAAGGTGGGTTTAATGCAACAAAATTAGGACAATTATATTTTCCTATTCCACCACTCCCCGAACAACAACGCATAGTATCCATTCTCAATAAAGCCTTTGCCGCCATAGCCAAGGCAAAAACCAATGCCGAACAAAACCTAAAAAGTGCTAAGGAACTTTTTGAGAGTTATTTGCAGGGGGTGTTTGAGAATGGAGGTGAGGATTGGGAAGAGAAGGCTTTGAGTAATATAGGAATTGTACAAACAGGAACAACACCACCAACAAAAGACAAATCTAATTATGGTGATTATATACCATTTGCAAAACCACCACATTTTAGACCAAATGGTTCAATAGATACTGGTGAAAGTATGCTTAGTAAAAAAGGATTAGAAAAAGGAAGGCTATTTGCAACTAATTCTGTTCTTATGGTTTGTATAGGTGCAACAATAGGCAAAACAGGATTTTCTGAAAAGCCTATTACATCTAATCAGCAAATCAATGCATTAACTCCATCAAATAATTATTTACCAAAGTTATTATACTATGCTTTGATTTCACCTTTTGTACAAAAACAAGTATTGGAACAAGGGAGAAGTGCACAAGCAACTCTTCCAATAATTAATAAAACAAAGTGGAAAAAACTACTTGTGAACATTCCAAAAGATAAAACAAAACAATCTGAAATTATTGAAGTTTTGGATAAATTAAAAATACATTCACAAAAATTAGAAGCCAATTATCAGCAAAAAATAGTAGATTTGGAAAAATTGAAAAAATCGGTTTTACAAAAAGCATTTAATGGAGAACTTTAATTATGGAACATAATAAAGACGATATAAAAGAAAATATTTTTCAGATTGTTCAAAGTTTTCTTAAAAATCCGCCACTAATTGTGTGGGGTTCGGGTGCAACTATTTCTTTTGGTATCCCAAGTATGTGGGATTTGAATGATGCATTAAAAGGAGAAATAGATGGTTTTGACACTTCTAATACAAATTTAGAAATTGAACTTGGTAAAGAAAAATATCAAAAGAAAATGCCTCAAATCAAAAAAGTAATTTGGGACAAAGTAAATGATGCAGATGTTTCTGTTTTAAAAAACATTATAAAAAATGATAATAATGATTTTAAGAGTATAAGGCTACTGATAGAAAAATTTATTGAAACACATCCTAGAGTCGTAAATATAGTTACTACAAATTACGATAGAGTTCTTGAACATATTATGTCTTTTCAGGATATTGTATTTACTGATGGTTTCGAGGGTAAAACATTATCAGTATTTAACGAAAGTCAATTCAAAGAAAAAGATTTAGTAAACTTGATAAAAGTGCACGGCTCTTTAAATTGGTTTAATATTGATGGGGAAATCAGATATTTATCTTGTCTTTCAAAAGACAAAGTACCTCAAATAATTGCCCCGGGTAAAAACAAGTATCAAGAAGCTTACAGTAGTCCTTACAGAGAATTGATACAAAAATCAGATTATTTAATAAAAAATGCTTCAAGTATTCTTGTAGTTGGCTTTGGTTTTAATGATGCACATTTGACACCAAGGATTAAAGCAAAAGTCAAGAAGGGAACACCAATTGTTCTTATTACAAAAAAAATATCAGATAGTTGTTTTGAAGAACTAAAAAATGCTGAAAAATATTTGTTACTTGAAGAATCTAATAGTGGTAAAACAAAAGTGATTTATAAAGAAAATAGTACAGAAAATAAAAAAGAAATCGAGTTGGAAGGTAATTTCTGGCAACTAAATAAATTTATGGAAATTTTATAATATGGATACAGAAGCATTAATTGGAAAAGTACAAAGCGTTGATACTGGGAACATATCAGTAAAAGTTGATAAAGAAGAATTATTAAATAGTGCTCAAATTAATCAAATAGTTCAAATACGTTCAACAAAAACAGGTGAAAAGATTATTGGTCTTATTTCTAAAATAATGAGAAAGGCTGTTGCGGATAAGATTGATGAAAGTAGTGAACCTGATTTTATTGTAGAAAACCTTATTAAAGTAAATTTAGTTGGAACTTTACTTGAAAAAAGTGGTACTGTAAAAAATGTTTTTAAAAGAACATTAAATACAGTGCCAAGTATAAATGCTGACTGTTTTCTCCTTCAAGGTGACGAGTTGTCAAACTTTATGAATATTATCTCATCAGATAGTAAAAATCCTCTCAAAATCGGGAAATACACTATTTCAGAAATGTCTGATACAAACCTTGATGGAAATAAATTTTTCCAAAGACACGCTGTTATTGTTGGTGGTACTGGTTCTGGAAAATCATGGACAGTTGCAAATATTTTAGAAAAAGCAACAAAATTGAAATCAATTAATAGTCTTGTTTTTGATTTGCACGGAGAATACAAACCTTTAGCTGGTATAGTAAATAAATCTTCAATAACAGACAATTCTACAGAACATCCTAAATTAAAAAATACAACCTTATTAAAAATTGCAGGACCCTCTGATAAGCCAACAGATGAGAATATTATATTTCTACCTTACTGGCTTTTATCTTATGAAGAAATTGAAGCTCTACTTTTAGATAGAAGTGATAGTAATGCACCAAACCAATCACGAACTCTTTTTGATTTGATTATCAAACATAAAAAAGCAAAACTTGAAGAAGAGGAAAAGCAAGATATGCTGAACAATTTTACAGTTGAAAGCCCAATACCTTACAGAATTAGCAATGTTTTATCTGCTCTTGAAGAAAAAGATACTGAAATGGTACCTGGTGCAAGAACTGAAAAACAAGGTCCATTACACGGAAAATTAACTCGCTTTATTCAAAGGTTAAAAAGTAAACAATCTGACAAAAGATTAAATTTCCTTTTTAATTCTGATGAAGACTTGCTCAAATACAATTGGTTTCTTTCTCTTGTAAATAAGTTGCTTGATTTTGGAAATAATAAGGGATTAAAGATTATTGACTTTTCAGAAGTTCCATCAGATATACTACCTCTTATTACAGGTCTAATTGGAAGATTAATATTTTCAATTCAGCAATGGATGGAAGATGTTAAAAGGCATCCTATTGCACTGTTTTGTGATGAAGCACATTTATATATTCCTGCTAATCTAAAAGGCGGAATAGAAGAAAAGGGGTTGCAAAGTTTTGAAAGAATAGCCAAAGAAGGACGAAAATATGGAATTTCTCTTGTGGTAATAAGTCAAAGACCTTCTGATGTTAATAAAACTATTTTAAGTCAATGCGGTAATTTTATTGCAATGCGTTTAACAAATCCTGATGATCAAAATGTAATAAAAAGACTGTTCCCTGATAATTTAGGTGATTTTTCGGATACTACCAATTTTAGATATTGGAGAAGCTTTAATTGTCGGAGATGCTTCATTGCTCCCAAGCAGAGTTATAATTGACAAACCATCTATTCAACCAAATAGTGCCACAATTGATTTTTGGGACGAATGGAATAAGGATAAAACAGAAAAAGGTATTGAACAAGCTGTTGAAGCATTAAGAAAGCAACAAAAATGAACGAAGCTGAAAATATATTAGAAAAAGAGATGAAGAGTTACAATTCTATATTAGGGTCAAATTGTTCCCAGGCAGCAATGCAACCAACACAAATATGTAAATAATTGCAAATAGAGTTCAAAATGAATAATCAACAAAACAAACTCGTAGTATTTCAATCAAAAGAAATTCGCAGAATATGGAACGAGGAGGAATGGTATTACTCTGTAGTAGATATTATTGAAGCCTTAACAGATAGTCCTACACCAAGGCAATATTGGAGCAAGTTAAAACAACGTGAATTTATTGCGATTGAACTGTACCCAATTTGGGTACAATTGAAATTAACTGCCGGAGATGGTAAATTGCGTCAAACCGACTGCGTAAATACAAAAGGTGCTTTCCGCTTAATACAGTCAATTCCTTCCAAAAAGGCTGAACCATTCAAACGCTGGCTGGCTCAAATAGGGCAGGAACGGCTTGATGAAATAGAAAATCCCGAACTTGCCCAGGAGCGTATGAAAGAGATTTATGAGCAAAAAGGCTACCCAAAAGATTGGATTGATAAAAGATTACGGGGCATTGCAATTCGTCAGAATTTAACTGACGAATGGAAAGATCGAGGGATTAAAGAGCAGAGAGATTATGCAATTTTAACCGCAGAAATTTCAAAAGCAACATTTGGCATGACACCAAGTGAATACAAAGAATTTAAAAACATTCCTGAAAAGTCAAAAATTAACTTACGTGACAATATGGATGATCTGGAACTTATTTTTACAATGTTAGGTGAGAGGGTTACTACAGAGATTTCTAAAAAAGAGAAACCCGAAACATTTTATAATAATAAAAGTGTAGCAAAAAGAGGTGGTAGAGTTGCCGGCAATGCCAGAAAAGAAACCGAGAAAGAGTTGGGAAGAAGTGTTATTACGAAAAAGAATTTTCTTGGTACGGATGATAAATTAAAACTGGAGTAGTAATTATGAACGAAGCCGAAACAAGAGCAGAATTAATAGACCCAAAACTAAAAGCATGCGGTTGGGGTGTTGTTGAAGGTTCTAAAATCCTTCGTGAAAGAGATGTTTGTAAAATTACAGAGGGCAGAATACAAGCAGGCGGTAGAAGAAAAAAACCACTTATTGCCGATTATATTTTGGTTTACAAAGGCATTAAACTCGCTGTTGTTGAAGCAAAGAGCGATGAGTTAGAAGTAGGTGAAGGTGTGGCACAGGCAAAACAATATGCCCGAAAATTAAATTTAGAAACCACCTACTCTACTAACGGGAAAGAGATTTAAAGCATTTGTATGAAAACAGGTGCAGAAGGTTTGGTAACTGATTTTCTTACTCCCCAAGAGCTTTGGAATAAAACTTATCCACACGAGCCGGGGGCTGAGCTTGCCGAAGCCTGGCGAGAAAAATTTGCTTCCGTTCCTTATGAAGATAAAAGTGGAACATGGCAAATACGCTACTATCAAGAAATTGCAGTAAAAAACACATTGGAAGCCATAGCACAAGGCAAAGACCGTATCTTGCTCACACTTGCCACGGGAACAGGAAAAACACCAATTGCTTTTCAAATTGCTTGGAAATTGTTTCAGGCTCGTTGGACGGTTCGGCAAGTTCACCGGCCAAACGAACCTGCAAGAAGACCTCGTATTTTGTTTTTGGCAGACCGTAATATTTTAGCAAACCAAGCTTTTAACAATTTTTCTGCATTTCCCGACGATGCTAAGGTTCGTATAACACCCAAAGAAATTAGAAAAAAAGGGAAAGTACCAACTAACGGCAGTATCTTTTTCACCATTTTTCAAAGTTTTATGAGCGGGGGTTCGGCAAGCTCACCCACCTCAGTTGATGTAGAATTTGACGAAATCACAAAAATAGAAGACGCAAAAGCTTATATGTATATTTTAGAATGTGCTGATGGTAGTTTTTACACAGGAAGCACAAAGAACTTAAACCTAAGATTGAAGCAACATAAAAATGGAGAAGGAGCGAAACACACAAAAAGCCATTTACCGGTTAAATTAGTTTATTATGAAACTTTTGAAAGAATTGACAATGCATTTGATAGAGAAAAGCAAGTTCAAAAGTGGAGCAGAGCAAAGAAAATAGCTTTAATCAATAACGATATTGAACTTCTAAAACAATTGTCGAAAAATAAAAATGATCGGTCGTTGAGCGGAGCCGAGCCAATGTTTGCTGAGCCTGTCGAAGCATTTGGACAATACCCTCCGGACTATTTCGATTTTATCATTATTGATGAATGCCATAGAGGCGGAGCAAATGACGAAGGAAATTGGAGAGGAATTTTAGAATATTTTTCACCGGCAGTTCAGTTAGGTTTAACAGCAACACCAAAACGAAGAGATAACGTAGATACTTACAAATATTTTGGTGAGCCTATTTATGTTTATTCACTCAAAGAAGGTATTAATGATGGTTTTCTAACGCCATTTAAAGTAAAACGTATAAAAACAACGCTTGACGATTATATTTATACAAGTGATGATGATATTATTGAGGGTGAAATTGAAGCAGGAAAACTTTACATAGAACCCGACTTTAACAGAATCATAGAAATAAAAGCAAGAGAGGCAAAACGAGTTCAGATATTTATGAACGAAACCAATCAGAATGAAAAGGCAATTATTTTTTGTGCTACACAAGACCACGCAGCCGCAGTTCGTGATTTGGTAAATCAATACCATTTCGGCAAACTCAATGACCGAACTTCCAAAAGAGATATCCAAAACGGAAACAATAGGTCGCTGAGCGGAGTCGAAGCGTATTGTGTTCGTGTTACCGCTAATGATGGAGAAATTGGAGAACAGTTTTTACGGGAATTTCAAGACAACGAAAAGACCATTCCGACAATTCTAACCACTTCGCAAAAACTTTCTACCGGTGTTGATGCACGAAACATTAGGAATATCGTTTTAATGCGACCGGTCAATCAGATAATTGAGTTTAAACAAATAGTTGGTAGAGGAACACGCCTTTTTGATGGAAAAGAGTTTTTTACCATTTACGATTTTGTAGATGCTTATCAGCGTTTTTCCGACCCTGAATGGGATGGAGAACCGGAAGAACCTAAAGAATATAAACCTCAAGACAAAAAGCCACCGGAAGCGAGTGATTTTAACAATGAAGAATATGGAGAAGAAGGAAAAGAAATAAGGAAGAAAATAAAGGTTAAATTGAAAGATGGAAAGGAACGTGAAATTCATCATATAATTGCTACTTCGTTTTGGAATGCTGACGGCAAACCAATTTCTGCAGAGGAATTTTTAAATAATTTATTTGGCGAACTCCCCAACTTCTTTAAAAGTGAAGAAGAACTGCGAACTATTTGGAGCAATCCGATCACAAGAAAAACATTACTTAAAAAATTAGATGAAGCAGGTTTCGGAAAAGAAGAACTGAATATACTTAAAAAATTAATTGACGCAGAAAAAAGCGACTTGTTTGATGTATTGGAATATGTGTTTAACAGCGACATAAAACCAATTACAAGAGAAGCAAGAGTTGCAGCAGCCCAAGCAACCATTTTTGCATTGCTCAACAACAAACAAAAAGAATTTATTGAATTTGTATTGAGTAAATACATTGAAACAGGTGTTGGAGAACTTGATCAGGAGAAATTACCAATCTTGCTGACAAATAAATATCAATCGCTTGAAGATGCTAAAGAAATATTGGGTGATGTTTCAACTATCAGTTCGCTGTTTATAGAATTTCAGAAACATTTATATCAACAGAAAGTAGCATAAAAAAAGGGAGATCAATCATAATCCCCCTTTTTAAATTATTAAAATAAATCAATTATTTAATTGTTACCTTTTCTGTTTTAATACCATTAGTAGTTTCAATTTGGATAATGTAAACACCCGATTGATATACCGAAGTATTAATTGAAATATTTGTTTCATTTACTTCCTTGTCAAGCATTGTTTGCCCGATAAGGTTCAATACTCTAATACGTTTGATAGTATTATTAGAAACAATATTCAATACGTCGGATGCAGGATTTGGATAGATATCAACTTCAAGTACTGTGTTTTCTATCAGGCCAAGACTTCCTTTAGTTACGTTTAATAGGCTGTATTGGCCGTCTGTTTCAGGGAATACTGTTTCGTTGTATGCCTGAGCATATTCATTATCGAAAGTATAAGTTGCAGAAACTGTAGCCTGGTATTTAGCGTCCCATACTTTTAGGGTCATTTCATTATTGCTTTCATAGCCTAAGCTATTTGTTAATATGCTAAATATAGGAACACTGTTTTCAAGAGTGTTTTCTGAAATAACAATACTTGCTCCAACAATTTTGTCGCCGTCATAAACAGCAACTTCATCACCAATATTTAATCCGGCAACATAAATTGAATAAACAGGATCAGCTGCGTTACCTCCTTCAAATGTAAAGTGATTCATAACCTTAGGTTTGTATGTGTTTTTAACACCGTCGGTAGCACCATTATAAACTAATTGGTCATCAGCAAACATTTTAATCAGATAACCTTCGCCGGGATTAAGATCACCGATACCATTTACCCAGTTCGGCCCGATTTTTCTTAACATTTCACCATCTGAATTTCTAATATAATCTAAATTTTCAGATAAAATATTTTCGAATGCAGCAATTGCATCAAGAGGAACAACAGGTAAATAACTTATAAATTGATAACCTACAAACAGTTCGATAGGAGTTGTAGCACTTATAACTTCTCCCTCAATAATTAGAACCTCTGCTCCAAGCATTTTAAATAAATAACCTTCAGTTGTGATCCAATCACCAATTCCATTAACCCAGTTAGGGCCGATTTTTCTTAAAACAGTACCTTCGGAGTTTCTTACGAAATCAAGATTTTCAGTTAAAACATCTTGTAAAACAACGAGCATATCAGTATCTTCGATATCAATTCTTGATGAAACAAATTGGTAACCTGTGTTTAATTCAATGGTTTGTGTTTCTCCAAACGAAGGTAATAAATCGAAGAAAATTATATATTCCGTCATTAATTCAATTTTCGTTGAGCCACCATCATCCAATCCTCCAAATTCAAATGAAGCACCTATTGTTCTATAATCACCGGCATCATAAGCAACGCCGCAACCATAATTTGGTGATTGATTTTCGAAGACCAGAACCGCTGGTGAGATTGCACCAATATGATCCATCCAAGAATTATCACCTGAATAATTGAAACTCATACCTTCCGTAAACGTAGTATTCTGTCCTAAAATCGTTCCCATGTCACTTGTTCCATCAGCAGTTCCATTAATGTTAAACATTGAATGTACAGAAGTTTGAGAATCATAATACCAGGTATCACCACCTTCCATATAAAGTTTACCTCCGTTATTCAGGTAATCAGCCAGAATTGAACCCTCGCCTGAAGTTAAAACATGGTTTTGGCTATATATTCCGAGGCAAATGAAAATTGAAGAATAAAGATTTAAATCTGCCGGCATTGAGGTCATTAATTCACAACTTACACCAATTTCGTTAATAGCAGCCTGCATAACATTGGCGGAATTGTTATTTCCGTCAAAATCAAGAATAAGAACAGGAATTTGGCCTACAATTACCGTAAATTCACCGCTTGCAGTAATTCCAAGAGATGCAGAAATATCTACAATAAAATCAACCATCTGGCCTGCAGGAGTATTTACAGCAGCAGTAACACTAAAAATAACTTCACCTGATGCTTCGGGGACAAGAGTGCCGAGAGATTGAGGATCGCTGTTAATTGTCATATATTGGCTCGAAGTAATAAGTTCGGCTAAAACTTCGTAAGCATCAGATGATCCGCTATTATCAATACTAACTGATATTTCAGTAGTTTCACCCGGGTCAATTTTTCCGTTACCGAGAATCTCGAAATCAACAAAGTTCAATTCAGGTGCATGAGCTACAATTGAAAAATAGCTTTCCCATGTAGTTTCTCCGCTTTCGGCTGTAATTTTAAATATAATAGCTTCCCCATCAGGCACATCTGCTGAAACTGAAAAAGCAAAAGCATCTTCAATAAATATAACTTCTTCCTGATCAAAATCTCCATAAGTTTCGGTATTATCAATAATTGAAACATACATATTTTCGGTTGACATTGTGGCAACAACATCGCTTGTAGGTTGGTTACCGACATTTTTTAATCCAACAGATAAAAGAACACTTTCGTTATAATCAAGCAAACCATTTCCGTTACCGGCATCATCATTAAGAACTTTTGAATCAAAAATTACGTAAGGTTCGTCGGAAACAATAACGATAGTTCCCTGATGTCTGTTTTTGTTATGCCCGATAATTGAAATTGAGATGGGAGTTGGATCAATAATAGCTGAGAAGGTATTTACTATTGCGTTTCCATTTTCGTCGGCTACTCCACGTCCTATTAGTTCGTCATTCTGCACGAGAGCAATTCTTGCAAAAGGAACTAATGTTTGTACCGCTAACTGACTCGATCCTATCGGGATACTTGCAGGATAGGTTGCAGTAAAATCAGTTGGGACTGCTGTCCAGATATCCATTGAAGGATCACCAAATAAAGTTAACTCGTAATAACACCATCTGATGGCTTGACCATCAATAAAAGGAACGTTATCTTCTTTTGAATCGGCATTAGTCCATCCGATCTGCGTGATATCTTCTCCAAAAATTGCATCATAAAATTGACGATCAAAATATTGCGATGCTCCATCAGTACTTGAATGAAGTCCCCATCCGTATCTTGTATTTCCTATTGTAGCAACATCGGCTGTTGCAATTGTTGAAATTATTTCAGAAAAGCAATCGCCTTCATAACCATATGTTCCACGATTATCGAAAGCACCATTGTAGCAACCCTGTGAATAACCGATCATAAAACCGCGTGTAATTCCATCGTTTTGAAAGTTTGAGGTTGTCAAATCAGAGTTATACATTAACATATTATAATCAACATTTGAATGTCCGAGATGGTTTCTTAGGTTAACACCAACACTGCTCGCTTGATAAAAAACATCGGCTTTGCTCCAACTCATATCTCTTTCATATAATCTTGTACAAGTGATATTATCGGATAAACCAACTGTAGTATAACCATGATTTGAACTTCCATCGGCAACTTCGTCTTTATAATCACCGCCCCAGGTCGGTTCGCTCCATAATAATTCTCCCAGAAATAATGCTTTTTCAATATCATCAACAACAGGGGCATCCTGATAAAGTTGAAGTTTGTTAATATGATTTTCAATTTTTGTGGTATTATCGGCACAAATTCTTCCTATTGCAACTTCAGCATAAAAATCTTCTTCTCCAATTTCACCCCATTTGTTATCGCCGTCAGCATTCCAGTTTCCATCAAGGTTAGAATAATAAAGATCAGCAGCAATATCATCATCGGTTGTACCCCAGGCAACATTATAAAAGCCCCGATGAGGAATGATTCTTCCGGCAGCGTTATCACCATCGCCGTCTCCACCAAGTATAACATAACTTATACCGTAATTTTCATAATAATCAATAATACAATTTCTTATCTTATCCTGATCATCCTGTCCCGAGTATTCAGAATAAATATCTTCAACTGTTTTAACACTACACGCAAATCCTGTTGATTCTTTGAATTCCAAATAAGGCTCAAATGCCGATACAAAATCGTTTTTTGTTATTAATAAAATGTCGCTTTCATTATCGTCTCTAATAGAATTATAAGAATACTCGGCTAATTTTTCAGGGTTGTCAACGATTTTCTTAATACGGTTTTCAACAATAGTAGAATTTCTTAAAAACCTTTGTGCGTCAACAGCTTTTGAAGTGGAGGTCAATGTAATTTCCAAAACAATTTCTTCTAAGAAATCAACATGCTTAGCAGCAGGAATAAAACTGATCGGACAAATAGAGAATGATCCGATTGCATGTCCGGAAAGAAAATGAGTGTTTATACTTTCTAAAATATCCGCCGGATAAGCTTGATTTGAAGAGTAAATTTCTTGATTTGGAATAACTTTATATTCATCTTCATCAGGCATCATCGACAAAGGAAATTGTCTTGCAGCCGGTTGAATTGATATTCCATCAACACCTTCGTAATAAGTCTGCGATACAATTTTTACATCGGCAATTTCGCATCCTTGAGGTAATAACATACTTACACTAAAATGAGGTATTTTGGGATTACCTTCATTTCCAAAGTTTTTTGCATTTTTATAAAGTATGCTCGAATATCCATCCTTATCGGCCTTGATTTCGGGGATATTAAATTTCACGGTTTTTGTGATAGTCTGTGAAAAGGTATAACTACCAAAAAACATGAGCATTAAGAAAATAATAAATTTTTGATTTTTCATATTGTTTGTTTATTTATTAATAAAAAATGAATCCTTAGATATACGACAATTTACATAAATAAATAGTTGTCTTGAAAATTAATTATTAATTATCTAACTACGTGTTAAATTGTAATATGGTTAAATTCAGATTTCCTAATCCGATAATTAGATAATCAATCTGTAATAGGTTTTGTTTTATTTAACCGCTAAACACGCCAAAATACGCAAAATATTTTGCGTTTCTTTGCGTTCTTTGCGGTTAATTAATATAAATTGTAAGTCTACTGCGAAAAGTTGTAAAAATGAAATTAGCTACAGATTCACAGATATATATAAAAGATAGATCTGTAATAATCAGTGTAATCTGTGGCAATATTTTTCAGAAATTTCAAATATATGTATTTTCAGAGTAAACTCACCCTTTACATATTATTGTTTTTGAAAAGAATAGGAATTGTTTTAAAGATAATTTTAATATCACCCCAAAACGATGATGTTAAAACATATTGGTTATCTAAGTTTTTTCGTTTTTCTTCTGAAATAATATCTTCATCCGATAGATGTATTTGCCAAAGGCCTGTTATTCCGGCTGGAGCTAAAAATCGTAAAGCCCATTGATCGGTAGTAAGCATTTCGGCTTCATAAAGAGGTAAGGGCCTGTTTCCTACAATAGACATATTTCCTTTAATAACATTTATTAACTGAGGCAATTCGTCAATGTTTAGATTTCGTATAATTCTTCCGATTTTTGTAATTCTCGGATCGTTTTTAATTTTATAAAATGTGGTTTTTTGAGAATGCAATTTTTTCTTTTTAAGATAAAAATCCTCGCATATTTGATTTCCGTCGATATATAAGATTGGTGAACACGGATATCCAAGCTTTTCACATTCCGGGCAAGTATTATTTTCCGGATTTTCTTTTTTCTTCTTATATTCGTGTATCAGGTATTGATTAAATTTAGAAAATTCTGCAAATCTTTTTTCTGACCCTAAAAACATTGATCGAAATTTATAAAACCTGAAAATTTCGTATCCCGTACCAATACGATCTGAAATATATAACACAGGGCCTTTTGATTCAATGCGAATTAAGATTGCTAAAATTATTAAGAAAGGAAATAAAATTATCAGACAAATAGAGGCAAACACTATATCGAAGATTCTTTTTGAAAGATTTATTCTATAGCTTTCAAATTTTTCTGCTTCTTCTGTCTTAAATTTTTTCCTCATAATTGCGAAAATAGTAAAATGTTTGAATCTATATAGATTGTTTTTAATAATATTAAAAAAATTATTTAAAAAACGATTCTAAATCATATCCTTTCTCTTCTAATTTGTTCTTATTTTCTCTGAAAAATTTCTTTATGGTCTCAATTGTAACTGAGTTGGTAATACCGTAAGTAATATTTTTCTTGGATTTTACATAAATATTTCCTTTATATGGCGAATAAGGATCGTATTCAAAGGTTTCATTTTCTTTTTCAGGGATCAGGATATTTTCCGTTTTGTAAGGAACTGATTTTGCCATCCCGACAAGCTCAAAATTTGGGACTCCATCTTTGACTGCCAAAACCAGTCCGCCGCTAAAACCACGATTAAAAACTGCATCAATAAAAAATGAACCTGATTTTATTTTATCGGGATTACTGACAATACCTCTCGTAATCATTTGAAATCCCATTGGATATCCGATAATATACACAAAACTCCCCCATTCCAAATCGTTAGATCCACCGCATGGATAATTAAAAAACGGAGTATTTTCATTCGTAGGGTTTAACTTTTTTCCAAGAAAAGCAATATCGTTTTTTTTGTCTGTTGCCAGAATCTCAATATCTTCACCTTTTGGTATTCCTCTGATGTGATTCATTTGTTTTGCTTTTATGGAAACACCCAAGATGTATTTTTCTTCTGAAGAATTATTTTCAAAAAATGAAAAAACCGTATCAGGAAAATCAATAATATGGTTACATGTCAGAAATGCGATCCTTTCTTTATCATAATAAATTATAGTGGCCGTTCCCAAAACAGATTCATTTGTTATTTCAGCAAGAATTGCATCTTTTTTCAGATTTTCAGCCTTGAAATTTGATTTTGTAATTTTCTTGTCTTCTGAAAATATATAGTTTTCGTAAAAAGCCAGACAATTGAGCTTTTTCACGGTTTTCGAAATTTCTTCCAATTGTTTAGAACAATTTCTATATGGAAATTCACTGTCGTATTTACCGTCGGATAGGGTTGGATAAATTCTGTCGTAAGTTTTCTTTGCACAAGAATTAAGCAATAACAGACAGATTAAAATAATTAGAATCTTGATTCTTTCTATGTTTAGCAAATTTTTCATGTTTAAAATTTATTAAAACAAACTTTTTACTTCATTTAAATTGCTTACAATCCGGCAATTTGCCTTCGATAAATTTTTAAATGACTGATGCCCGTAAGCAACTAAAATACACTTACAATCAATTTCTTCGGCTACTTCAAAATCATGGAGGGTGTCGCCAATAAGTAAGCAATTATTTGGATTGATATTTTGTTTTGAAATAATATTTTGGGCAAGATCAAGCTTGGAAACAGCATGATGATTATTGATTCCGGAAATAGTGTCAAAATAACTTTCAATTTTATTTTGTTCAACTGATTGTCGTAAGAATTTATTTTCCATAGCCGAAATAATGATTTGTTTGAATTTCCTTTCTTTAAAAAATTTAAGAATGTGTTCAACTTCTGAAAATAAACCGGCTTTCAGGATTTTTTCTCTGTAAATATCAATAAACTCAATTGCAACTTCATCGAAAGGCTCTTTCTCGAAATCAAAACCAGCTTTCACATAATAATCTTTAACCGGAAAAGTGAAAATATCACGATATTTTTTAAATGATAAAGTGTTATGATTACGTTGTTTGAGAAGAATATTTATTGAATCGACACAAATTTCAATATCGTTCAATAAAGTTCCGTTCCAATCCCAAATAATGGTGTTAATGTCTTTCATCTGTTTATTTTTTTTCCCGCAGATTACGCAGATAAACGCAGAAATAAAATCTGCGAAAATCAGCGAAATCTGCGGGAAATAGATTTATTATTTAATCATTCTTTTGTGTGTCAAATTAGTTTTGCAATGGATGGTTTCATTTAATCATTCTCTCATTCTCTCATTCATTCTTTCTAAATAAAAGAACTTATAATTCCCTTAACTTTCATAACTTTTTCATCTAAAAGCTTTTTGGTTTTTGCTTCCGCAAGAAAACGCAGATAAGGTTCAGTATTTGATGGCCTGATATTAAACCACCAGTCCTTAAATTCAAGTCTGTATCCATCAAAATCCAACACTTTCAGAGGCTTTTCTTTTTTAATAAAGTAATCTTTTACAGCTTCCATCGCTCCGGTTTTGTTTTCAATCTTGAAGTTTATCTCTCCAGAATTAGCATATTTTGATATTTTGGCAATAAGCTCGGAAACTTTTATATCCTTTTTCTTCATTTTATTTAAAATCCCAAGAATTATCAAACATGCCATTATACCTGAATCAGAATAATAAAAATCCCGAAAATAGTAATGGCCTGCAAGTTCACCACCGAAAATTCCATCAATTTCACGAAGCTTTAAAGCGGCGTAGGCTCGCCCGACCCTCCATGTGTGCATTTTACTTCCAAATTTTTCAATATAATTCCCAACAGATTTTGAAGTTCTTATGTCCTGCAAAACATTTCCTTTCAATCCTTTTTCTTCAAGAAAATAATGAGCCAAAACAGCAATTATTAAATCGGGTGAAACAAAATCACCTTTTTCATCAATAAACATAACCCTGTCGGCATCGCCATCAAAAATTATACCTACATCACATTTTTCATTTTTCACTAAATCTTTTAATTGAACCTGATTTTTTTCATTCAGAGGATTAGGATCATGCCCGGGAAAATTACCATCAGCTATTTCATTAATATAGATTGGTTTATCGTCCAATAATTCCTTAATAAAAAGTGATGCCATCCCGTTTGAACAATCAATAGCAATTTTTAAATTCGAAATATCCGGCAAATATTTACTTAAAAATTCAAAATATTTATCTCTTGCATTGAAATTAATAACTTTTCCCTTTTTGGAATTTCGAATTACGGGATAGGATAGTTTGCTTTCAATTTCTTTTAAACCGGTGTCATAGCCAACAGGCAATGCATCCTTTCCGGAGATTTTTAATCCATTATATTCTTTTGCGTTATGCGAAGCTGTTATCATTGCCGATGCTTCAAAACCAAAATAAGCGGTTGACCAATAAATCATTGGAGTAGTCGCAAGCCCGGCATCATAAACATCAGCACCGCTATCGGTTATACCATCTGACAGGTATGAGAAAATTTCAACAGATGATAAACGAACATCACGCCCGATCAGAACTTTTTGGGTTTTTAATAGTTTTGGGAGCAAAAACCCGATTTTGTAAACATCTTCTTTTGTAAAATCTTTATTATAAACTCCTCTAATATCATAGGCTTTAAAGGCTTTCATTATTTATTCAATTAATGATTCATATTTTGTTGCAAGATAGTAAAATTTTGGGTATATAGGGAATCCATACGGATGCCATACGGTTGTAGGAGAAATACAGGATTGGTTTTCAAAATTTCAAACCTCAACCTTAAAAATAAACCCCACCCCATGAATATTTTCAATCTTTAATCCCGGATCATTTTGAAGAAGTTTTCGCAAACGCGAAACAAAAACATCGAGGCTGCGGCTAAGAAAATAGCTGTCGTCCTTCCAAATCTTGTTTAAAATATCTTCTCTTGTTAGAACCTTGTTTCTATTTTGACAAAGTAAGTTTAAGAGCTCTGCTTCACGAAGCGTAAGACGTTGTGAAATATTATTTTCAGATAATTCAAGGTTTGCGAAATCAAAACGATAGTTTCCAATTTCAATAATTTTTTCGACAGTTTTCAGGGATTTTACTTTACTTCTTTTCAAAAAAACCTCAATTTTAAGTATCAATTCTTCAATGCTAAAAGGTTTTGTAATATAATCATCACCACCAATTTCCAAACCCCTAATTCGATCTTCTTTCATTGATTTTGCTGATAAAAATAAAATTGGAATATTTATATTTTCTCTTCTAATAGCTTTTGCAAGCGAAAATCCATCAAGTTTCGGTAGCATTACATCAATAATGCATAAATCAAAATCATTGTCGGAAAAAGTTGCCAAAGCCTGCTCACCATCTTCACACCAAATAATTTCGTAACCTTTTATTTCGAGATTATCTTTTGTTACAAAACTCAGATAAATATCATCTTCTACATAAAGGATTTTAGGTTTTTTGCTCATGGTTTCATTTAATATTCATTGTATTTCAAATTTTTCTATCCGCGTATGTTTCTCGTTGGTATAATAATCACAAACTTACTTCCCCTACCCTGCTCACTTTCAAGGCGTATTTTCCATTTATGGGCTTTCACGATATTTTTAACATAATCTAATCCCAACCCAAAACCTTTTACATCATGAATATTTCCGGTTGGAATCCTGAAAAACTTTTTAAATATTTTTTCGCGATATTTCTGAGCAATCCCAATCCCGTTATCCTCAATCGACAAATAAATTCTTTTATCCTTCAAAGCAGTTGAAATAATTATTTTCGGACTTGTTTTACAATATTTTATTGCATTATCAAGCAAATTAAAAACAAGATTTTCAAAATGGTTTTTATCAGCAGAAATATATTTAATTGCGTTGTCGGTATTTAAAATAATTTCACCATTTTTTTCGCGAGCTTTCAGGTCAAAACCATTAATGATCTCAGCAAGTAACTCATTTAGTGGAATCTTTTCAAATTTCAGGCTGATCTTGCCCTTTTCTGAAAGTGTTGATTGCAAAACTTTCTCAACCTGATTTTCAAGACGCATATTTTGATCGGAAATAATTGAAGCGTATTTTGCTAACCTTTCGGGATGAGCTGATATCGCAGGATCAGAAATAACCTTTGCCGAAATTCCAATTGTTGAGATCGGAGTTTTTAACTCATGAGTCATGTTATTAATAAAATCTTTTTGAATATCGGAAAGTCTTTTTTGTCTTAAAATAACTGAAATTGCATAGGCAAAAAACAAAATAGCCGAAATCAAAACAAAGGCAGAAATAATCCACACATTCATACCGTAAAGAATTACAGTCGTTTTGCTCGGAAAGCGAATCACAAAATAGTAAATATAATCATCGAATTTCTGAAATTCCATGCTTTTCCTTCGCTTGATTTTCTTACCTGAATTATTAATATATTTTCCATGAACCATTGTTTCGCTCTCGCAGTCATAAATTGCATATTCGTAGTCAATGTTTATATTGCTATGCTCAAATTCAGTTTTCAGAAAATGTTCAAGAATAAGCGGATCAATAACCTCATTCAGGTCAACAACAAAATAGTTTGAGGATATTTGTTTTACAGGATTTATGTTGGGTAACTGGGTTTTATTAAAAGCTGCCATTTCTGCTGCAACATTATATAAAGCAATTCTAATGGTTTGGTTAAATTGTTTTTCGCTTGTGTTGAAGGTATTATAAATCCAGTAAACCTGAAAAATAATAATTCCGATCAGTGAAAAACTTCCCAGAAGGATCACTCTTTTTATGCGGTTTTTGGTCATAGAATATATTCCTTTCTCAACATTTTGGGTAAAATTATAAATTTAATTCATAAAATTCAGTCCATTTACATTTCATTAACAAAAATTTGAAATTCATTAACACAAGATGGTTGATTGAGCCATTACATTTGCTTTGAAATTTATTTATAAACCTTAAAAAAATTTACAGTTATGAAATTCAAATTATTATTTACAATGTGCTTGATCAGCATTTTTTCTGTTTCGGTTTTTTCTCAAACAAAAGGATTAAAAAACGAAAAACAAACCCGGCAAATCACTGAAAATAACAATAACATTAGCTGGGAAAGCAAAACCTATGATTTCAAAACCCTAAAACAAAACAAACCGGCGAGAGCAGAATTTGTTTTTAAAAATACCGGCAGGGAACCAATCTCAATCACAAAAGTAAAATCATCATGCGGTTGCACGGTTACAGGCTATGATAAAACCCCCGTACTTCCGGGCAAAGAATCAAAAATCACAGCCACATATAATTCAAGAAAAGCAGGGCCTTTCCGAAAAACTATTAGTGTGTTTATGAGTGACAATAGTCAATTCAGGCTGACAATAAAAGGCACGGTTGTAGCAAATGATCAGATAAAGAAGAAATAAATAACAAGTTTTTTGAGTAAGGCTAAAGCTAAGATTCGCAATTACTTAACCTCCACTTTAGCCTAACTTGACGATCGTTTTTACCAAGTGCCTCATGTAAATCAAACCTTCGAGGTTTTTAAAACCTCGAAGGCCTATGACTTACGACAAATAACACATTTAACTAATTACAAATTCTTTAAAATATTTCCAAAAAATGAATTAAGAATTAGGGTTACAAACGTGAAATAATTTTGTAATTGTTACACTTGTCTAACTATTGTCGGAAACAAACCCAAGCTCGTATTTTCCATTTTGCAATACAGAATAGTATATTATCCGAAAGCCTTTATTACTTGCATTTCTTGATTATTATACGGATATTTGCAGCTTAATAATATATTATGTACTGAGATAAAAGCAGAAAAAAATGCCAAAAAAAAACTTCATTCCTCAAAAGCTCATTCCCTGGATTGAGGCAAGAAAAAAATATCGATTGTCTCATGCTCAAGTCCAAATGGCTCGAGAATTAGGAATGAATCCAAAGAAATTCGGCAGCTTAGCCAATCATCATCAAGAGCAGTGGAAGTTACCACTTCCTCAATTCATTGAACAATGCTATGAAAAACGTTTTAAAAAAGAATCACCTGATGATATTCGATCAATTGAGGTGAAGATCGCTGAAAAAGCAAAAAAGAAACAAGAAAAAAGTGAATAAAAATCAGGTTTATAAAAAGTAAAAACATAGATATTATGAAAATTTTTACAAGTATATTACTGATCTTAACTATTACGACAAGTGTAAAAGCCCAGAACAACGAAATTGACATCTTTGTTGAAAATGAAATGTTGATAAGGCATATTCCGGGATTATCCGCTTGTATGGTTAAAGGCCAACAAGTAGTGTGGAGCGGAGCTTATGGCACAGCAAATTTTGAACAATTTACACCTGTGACAACTCAAACACTTTTTACAATAGCTTCCTTATCAAAACTAATAGCAGGTACAGCTGTTGTACAATTATTCGAAAACGGCCAAATTGATCTGGATGATGACATTAATGACTATCTTGATTTTGATGTTAATAATCCTAATTTCCCCTATTCTGCCATTACCTTTCGTATGTTGCTTCAACATCGTTCAAGTTTGATTGATCCTGAAAGTGCAATTTATGAAACTATGGTACTCGGTGATTCTCCAATTGACCTTGGACAATATCTTGAAGATAATTTATCCGTAAATGGTACTAATTATCATCCCGAATATTATTCATCATACAATGCTCCGGGTGAAGCGATATGGTACTCAAATTTTGGATTTTCATTATTGGGTTTTTTAGTGGGAGAAATATCAGGCATGGAATATCCTGATTATTGCCGTGAATTCATTTTCGATCCACTGTGCATGGAAGAAACAAGTTTTTTCTTTAGTGAAATTGATACAAATAATGTGGCTATGCCTTATGCCTATTATTCAGGAGAATATGTTCCTTTTGGCTATTATAGCATTGCCTTATATCCATCTGCATTACTCAAAACCAATGTTGAGGAACTATCCCGCTTTTTAATTGCTTATACAGGGCGGGGTACGATGGATGATGTAAGTATTTTCTCACAGGCATCAGCAGATTTATTAACACCATTTAGTTTTGAGGAAGATAACCTTGCATGGTGGAATGGATTGACTTGGACATATACTTTTCATTTTCCTAATGATGAGGTTTGGTACCATGGAGGATATATGCCTGGAATCAGAACACGGATCAACTATTATCCTGAAGATTCAACCGGTTTGATCATATTGACAAATGGTCAGGGACAATATGGATATATTGAGGAGGAGTTTGCCAATAATTTTCTTGCCCTTCTCTCAACAACCGGCCCCGACACATTACATTGCCACACATCAAATACACAAAACATTTCATTAGAATCAGGATATCAATTTGTGTCAACAAATATTATCCCTGATGAACCGGATATGTCTGTCATTTGTAATAAAATATTAAACAACCTTGACTTTGTAAGAAACTCCACAGGAAATATGCTTAGAAAAATTGGCCCAAACTGGGTGAATAATATTGGGAATTGGATTACAACCGAAGGCTATTTATTCAAAATGAATGAAGCTGACGATATTGAAGTTTTTGGAGTTAAGATTGATCCACAAACTCCCGTTTCTTTAAATTCCGGGTACCAGTTCATCAGTTATTTACCTGATAATTCGATGGATGCATTTGTTGCATTTACCAATATTATTGATAACCTTGATTTTGTAAGAAATTCTACAGGAAATATGCTTAGAAAAATTGGCCCAAACTGGATTAACGGAATTGGGGACATGATTCCCTGTGAAGGATATCTTGTTAAAATGAATGAATCGGATATTTTAATTTATCCTGTTAGTAATTAGAAATATCCGGCAAAAACGAACGCAAGCAGATTACCAGGGCGTTCAATTCTATAATAACAAAAAAAAAGCTAATTTCTTATAATATTAAATATCAGTAATTAATATAAAAATGAAGTTTTTCTTTGTGAAACTTTGAGGATTCTTTGCGTGACTTTGTGTAATAGCTATACCACAGAGTAACACTGAGAAGCACGAAGTTACACAGAGAAAAATTTAAATTGAAGTACACAAATTTAAAAGCATTGAACAACCCTGAGCAGATTACGTTTTTTCTTGAATATTTGACATTTTAAACGTATATTTGCAGCTTAGTAACATATAATAAAGAGAGATAAATTCTCAAAAAGGAGGAATAATATCATGCATAATGAGTTTACTGCAATAATTGAAAAAAATGAGGAATGGTATATTGCCTATTGTGCAGAGATACAAGGTGCTAATGGCCAGGGAAGAACAAAGGATGAATGTTTAAAAAGTTTGGGAAAAGCAATTGAATTGATTTTAGAAGAACAGAAATACCAAATATATTAGCAAAGAAAATCTGCAAAGCACTAACAATTAAAAAAATATGAGAAAATTAGCTTCAATTCAAAAAATAAGATCATTAGAACCTATTGAAGGTGCTGATGCAATCGAGAAAGCACAAGTTTTGGGATGGCAACTCGTGGTTAAAAAAGGGGAATTTAAAGTAGGGGATTTATGTGTTTATTGCGAAATTGACTGCATAATGCCTGATAAATCCGAGTTTGCTTTTCTTAAACCACGAAAAATGCGAATCAGAACAGTCAAACTAAGAGGACAGGTCTCGCAGGGAATATGTTTTCAATTATCAGTTTTACCAAAAGGTGTAGAGATATCCGAAAACTTAGATGTTACCGATATACTTGGTGTTGAAAAATTTGAGCCGCCCATTCCGGCTTCTCTTGAAGGAAAAATGAAAGGACGATTTCCTTCTTTTATTCCTAAAACAGATGAACCACGCATTCAAGTAATGCAGGATTTCCTTGACCAATATCAAGGTGAAAAATGCTATATCACCGAAAAAATTGACGGCAGTAGTGTTACTTATTATATTAATAACGATGAATTCGGCGTATGTAGCAGAAATTTAGAACTTCTCGAAGATGACACAAACACATTGTGGAAATTAGCACATGAATTAGATATTGAAAATAAGTTGCGTTCATTAAATAAAAATTTTGCTATACAAGGTGAAATTGTTGGTGAAAACATTCAAAAAAACACGCTTAAACTAAGAGGCCAGATTGTATTCTTTTTCAATGCATTTGATATTGATGCTTATAAATATATTGATTTTAAAGAATTTGTCTCATTAATGAAGTCTTTAGAATTAAAACCGGTTCCGATTATTGAGGAAGAATATATTTTAGAAAACGACATTAACAAGCTCGTTGAAATGTCAATAGGAAAATCGTTGATAAATCCGAATGGTTGGCGCGAAGGCATTGTAATACGTTCGCAAAAAGAACAATTTATTAACGGTGAAAGATTTTCATTTAAAGTTGTAAATCCAAAATTTTTGCTTAAATACGATGGTTAGAATGGTTTTTATTGAAAGGAATCAGAATCATTGATTCTTGATACAAGCTTAAAAGAATTATAATTTTACAATTTTTCGGAGTGGACTCTTCTTTGGGGAAATTTAAATCTTCTCCCCACAAATCTTGCAATATTTTGCATTCGTATCAATATCATTGTTATTACAGCTTTTGCAAATTTTTGATTTTTTTGATTTATCTCTTGCCCGGCTTATTTCAACTGAAATTATTCCTGTAGGAATTGCAATAATTGTATAACCAAGTATCATAATTATTGAGGATAAGGTTTGCCCTAAAACCGTATTCGGAGTAATGTCTCCATAACCGACAGTCGTTAAGGTTACTATTGCCCAGTAAATGCTTTTGGGAATATTTGTAAAACCGTTTTCAGGCCCTTCTATCAAATACATAAGTGAACCCATTATTACTACGATTGTAAAAAGAAATCCAAAGAATACGATAATCTTATGTCTGCTTGCTTTCAGAGATGATTTTAGGTATCCGGAAGCTCCAACATAACGATCTAATTTCAAAATCCTGAAAACTCTTAATAAGCGAAGTATTCTGATAACGAGAAAATATTGTGTTCCAACAAATAACAAACTGATATAACTCGGCAAAACAGCGAGTAAGTCAATGATTCCATAAAAACTAAAAATATATTTTGGGATTTTTTTTACAGAAATGATCCGTAAAACATATTCAATGGTAAACAAAATCGTAAAAAACCATTCGGCAAAAATTATAGTTTTCCCATATTTTATTCTGATTACTTCAACACTATCTAATACAACTGCTATAACACTTAAAATTATTGAAATTAAAAGTAGTATATCAAAAGTTTTCCCGGGCCTTGTATCTGCCTTAAAAATTATTTGAAAAATTTTTTCTCTCCAGGGTTGGAAATATGTTTTCTTTGATGAATTCATTTTTTTAACAAAAATAGAAATTATGAACTCACAAAAACAAATAATGTTAAAAAATAAATGGACATGAAAAAATGCTTTCTGAGCAGAAAAGATTTTTTTCGGGTAAAAGAAATGCTTGTCGGAGTGAATACCAGAAGGTTATAAGTATTCCCCGCATTATTACCCACCAAACCCTCATTTGAAAAAAGGGAGGACTATGCTTCACTTCAGGATTGTATGGAAGAATTAATTAATTCTTCTTTTGAATTTCTTCCAACCCTCAGACAGATCGCTCCCCTCCTTTTGAAAAAGGAGGGGTTGGCGGTGGATAAAAAAAGTTACGAGCATATTCCTAACCTTTTACCCACCCAACCCTCCCTAAAATAGGGCTTGTGCTTCGCCTCATGTAAAGCTAAAAGCAAAAAATTATTGAAAAAAGAAAGGTGATCCACAGGAATTGATATTGCTTCATTTCCTGATAAAAAAGAAATTATACTCCTTTTGAATTTTTGATCATAATAGAAAAACACAAAAGTGTCATAAAGATATTTTCAGATTATTAAAAGCAATAACCGTAAACGAAAAAGTCCTATATTTGTACAAAAAAATATTATGGACACACAACAATTATCATTAAATAAAAGATACACTTACGCCGATTATCTTACATGGTTAGATGATAAACGCTGTGAACTAATTGACGGTTTTATTAATCTTATGACTCCTGCCCCAGCCAGGAAGCATCAGGATATTTCCATGCAAATGTCAATAATTTTTGGAAACTATTTGTTTATCAAAAACACTTGTAAAGTTTACAGTGCTCCTTTTGATGTTCGATTGCCCAAATCGAAAGAAGAAACAGACGATGCAAAAGTTTACACAGTTGTGCAGCCTGATTTAAGCATTATTTGCGACCCCTCGAAATTGGATGATAAGGGTTGTATTGGTGCTCCCGATCTAATTGTCGAAATACTTTCGCCCTCAACTTCAAAAAAAGATTTAAGCGTTAAATATAAAATTTATGAACAGGCCGGTGTTAAAGAATACTGGTTAGTAAGCCCCAACGATGAAAACATAAGTGTTTTTGTTTTGGATAATACCGGCAAATATCAACTTAACGGGATGTATGGAGGAGATATGAAAATTAAAGTAAGTATATTTAAAGATTTGGAAATTAGTTTGGAGGATATTTTTATATAAATCTTAAATCCGTAAGCAGATTCTATTTGGACATTAATTTCACAAATTTTAATGACGTTTTTAGTGTAACCATTTGTAAAAAAAACAAGCAATTATTTTAAATATCAGAAGGTATGAATGGCTTCCCTTGCGAAGCTTTCAACGTGAGGTATTTATATTCAATGGTCTTCATGAGGGATACCGTATTATTCTCGCATTCTATCATTCACGCATTCATTCATTCACGCATTCATTCATTCTCTCATTCAATCATTTACTCATTCTCGCATTTCTGCACTTCCTCAACATTTTCCATTCCTTTGGTGATTGCGGCTTCATTTAAAGGAATCAAGTTGTGATAACGTTCGGGTAATGATTTTTTTAGTCCTTTTATTACATTATCTAATTTAACAATAGGTTTCATTTTTAAATAGGCTCCCAAAACAAGCATATTGAAAATTTTCGAATTACCCATTTCGGTTGCTAATTTTGAACCTTTAATACGACAGATATTGATATCTTTTCTGGTAGGCTCATGAATTATTCCATTTGGATCATATAACATACAGCCACCCGGTTTTACGGTTTTCTCAAACTTATCCATCGACTGCTGATTAAGAATAATGGCGGTATCAAATTCCGTAAGAATCGGAGAGCTAACTCTTTCATCGCTGATAATTACAGTAACATTGGCAGTTCCTCCCCTCATTTCGGGGCCATAAGATGGCATCCAGCTTACTTCCTGATCTTGCATGATTCCTGAGTATGCAAGAATTTTACCCATTGATAAAACTCCTTGTCCTCCAAAACCTGCTATAATTATTTCTTCGGTCATAACTTCAAATTTTTATTTAACTAATTCACCATCAATTTTTATATCACCTAAAGGATAGAATGGAAACATATTTTCAACCATCCACTCATTCGATTTAACAGGTTCCATTTTCCAGCCGGAATTGCAATTTGAAACAATCTCAACAAATGAAACTCCTCCTTTTTTATCTCTTTGATTTTCAAAAGCTTTTCTAATTGCTTTTTTCGTTTTACGAACATCACGCGGAGTATGAACAGCATGACGTGTAACAAAGTAAGTACCCGGCAATTGAGCAATAAGCTCAGTCATTTTTAAGGGGCTTCCCATTGTTTGCACATCACGGCCATAAGGTGAAGTCGATGATTTCATGTTTGGTAATGTTGTTGGAGCCATCTGTCCTCCGGTCATTCCATATATCCCGTTATTAACGAAGAAAATACAGATATTTTCTCCACGATTACAAGCGTGAATCGTTTCTGCCGTTCCGATTGCAGCAAGGTCACCATCGCCCTGATAAGTAAAAACAAATTTATCGGGCCATAGTCTTTTTATTGCTGTTGCAAGTGCCGGTGCTCTTCCGTGAGCTGCTTCCTGCATATCAATATCCATAAATTCGTAAGCAAGAACCGAACAACCAACCGGAGCAATACCAATAGTATCTTCGCCAATATTCATTTCATCGACTACTTCCATGATCATTCTATGAACTGTTCCATGGCCACATCCCGGACAATAACTTAATACTTTGTCGGTCATCAATTTTGTTTTCTGATAAACGATGTTTCCCGGTTGAATTATTTCTTTTAAAATATCTTTTGACATATCTTAGCCTCCTATAATTTTTTGTTCCAGAGCTTCAACTACTTCTTGCGGCGAATGAACAATTCCACCCATTCGTCCGTAATGTTCAACAGGCACTTTTCCTTCAACTGCCAACCTAACATCTTCAACCATCTGGCCGGCACTCATTTCAACGCAAAGTATTCCTTTAATATTTCCAAGCATTTCCTGAATTGCTTTTGTTGGAAAGGGAAAAAGTGTGATTGGACGCAAAAGTCCTACTTTGATACCTTTTTCTCCAGCTAATTGAATTGCTTTTTGCGAAATACGGGCACTTGATCCGTAAGCCACAAGTAAATAATCAATATCATCACAATTTATTTTCTCGAATCTAACCTCGTTTTCACTTATTTTCTTGTATTTTGCTACAAGTTTTTCGTTATGCTTTTCCTGGCCATGCGGATCAAGATCAAGAGAAGTCAAAACATTTCTTTCTCTTGTCTTTGGTTTTCCGGTTGTTGCCCAGGGTGATATTTTTTTGATTTCTTCATCTGTCCATCGAGGGATGGGATCAAAGAGCTCAACTTTTTCCATCATTTGGCCAATAACTCCGTCGGCTAAAATCATTAAAGGATTTAGATATTTGAAAGCAAGTTTAAAGCCCAGTTTAACAAAATCCGACATTTCCTGAACAGAAGCGGGTGCCAGTACAATCATTCTATAATCACCGTGGCCTCCACCTTTTGTTGCCTGGAAATAATCACCTTGCGATGGTTGGATTGTTCCTAAACCCGGTCCGCCTCTGGAAACGTTCAAAATTACACATGGTAATTCAGTACCGGCAAGATAAGAAATTCCTTCCATTTTCAAACTTATTCCTGGGCTTGAAGATGAAGTCATAGCTTTTTTTCCTGTCCCTGCCGCACCATAAACCATATTTATTGCTGCAATCTCACTTTCGGCTTGCAAAACCACCATGCCGGTTCTTTCATAAGGCTTTTCAGCCATCAGATATTCTATTACTTCTGATTGAGGAGTAATAGGATAACCGAAATAACCATCAACTCCGGCGCGAATAGCAGCTTCAGCTACCGCCTCATTGCCTTTCATTAATTTTAACTCACCCATTTATTTTTATATTGAATTTTGTGATTTATTTGATCTTTGATCATTGCGATTTATTATTTTCTGCCAAAAAAAGCACGAATGTTAGAAATAAGTTACTAAACGTCCATCTTTTTTCTATAAACGGTTATAACTCCGTCAGGGCAAACGATGGCACAATTTGAACATCCTGTACATGCATCGGGATTTTTCATATACAAATAATGAAATCCTTTTCCGTTGACATTATCGGATAGAGCAATAACATCTTGCGGACAGGGATCAAGACAAACTCCACACCCTTTGCATTTTTCTATATCAACAACAATAGCTCCTTTTATTTTTGCCATTTTTTTGTTTATATTTAATTTTAATTTAAAAAACTTTGGCCACGAAATTAAAAAATTTCCCGAAGATTTCGCAGTTTTTTTTCTGCATTAATCAATTTGAAGGGTCTAAGCCCCGTTTAATTCAACGGAACTTAGACCCTTCGGTATCATTCTTTTATTATTTCGTTCCTATTTAAGTAAAAATATTTCAATGAATTAATAATTTTTTCAAATTCAGATCGGTTAAATGAAGTCTCATAATATCGTCTTAATACTGCTATTTTTAAATCTAATTCTGATATTTGAGGATTTTTCTGCTTTATACTGCTTTCAACCATTAAATGTCCAAAATTTATTGTATCAATACCAATCATAAATCGTTCATTTGAGGATTTAGAAAAAATTATTTCTCTCTGTTTTTGCAACATTTCTTGGGTTGTGTCACGCATTTCCTAAAAGATTAAATTTCTTCAAATCTTCCCTGGAAAAACCTTAAATTTTCAGGTTCGTAAACAAATTTTAAACCTTTTATTGTATCTCTTTTTTTATAAAGTTTAATTATGCTTTCGGCAACCATATCCATGTGCGAATTTGTATAAGCCCTGCGAGGAATTGTAAGACGAACTAATTCAAGTTTGGGCCTGTAATTTTCTCCGTTTTTCTTTCTTCCGCTTGAAACATTTCCACGCTCCATTGCCCGAACTCCCGATTCAACGAAAATTGCAGAAGCAAGTGCCTGTGCGGGATATTCATCCTGATCGAGATGAGGGAGAAACCTTTTTGCATCAAGGAAAATAGCGTGAGTTCCGGCAGGTTCAACAATAGGAATACCTGCTTCAAGAAGTTTTTCGCCAAGATATTGAGTTTGTTCAACACGGGCTTTAATGTATTCCAATTGAACCATTTCTTTTACTCCCTGTGCATGAACTCCCATATCGGCTGCTGAAATACCGCCATTTGTAACCGAGCCTTCATAAATTCTAAGCATGTTTAATGCTTTTTTATAAAATACTTCGTCATCACGAATTGCGAGATAACCACCAATATTTACGAGATAATCTTTTTTGCTTGAAACCGTACAACCATCACCGTAACTGAATAATTCGAGCAAAATTTCTTTTATTGATTTATCATTATATCTCGGGTCTTTTTTCTTGATCATATAAGCATTTTCAACTGCACGGGTTGCATCAAACATTTGTGGAATATTATGCTTTTGACAAAATTCGTAAACCTCTTTTGCATTATCCATAGATACCGGTTGGCCTCCTGCAAGATTCACACTAAATTCAAAACTGATATAAGGAATACATCCTTCGCCATGCTTATCAATAATAGCCTGAACCTTTTTTAGATCAATATTTCCTTTCCAGATAAATTTCGATTGAGGATCGTGTGCTTCATCGCAAATTACGTCAACGAAAGTTCCACCTGCAAGTTCCTGATGAAGTTTTGTAGTTGTAAAATACATATTCCCGGGAATAAAACCATCTTTGATCAGGCATTGAGACATTATGTGCTCAGCCGCCCTACCCTGATGTGTGGGGATAATATATTTATATCCTGTAACATCCTGAAGTGTTTTAACAAAATCAAAATAATCTTTGCTGGAGGCTTGTGTTTCAACACCCTCATTGTAACATGACCATTGTTTAACACTTTGAGATGTTGTGCCTGAATCGGTTAAAAAGTCGATTGTAATATCTTTTGAAGGAAGAAGGAAGGTATTATAACCTACTTCTTTAATGATTTTTTTGCGTTCTTCGATAGTATCAACACCAACATACTCAATTGTTGTAATAATATGAGGTTCGCAATCAAAGTTGTATCCTGTAATTTCAGGAGCATTCCACTCAAATTGCGCTTCATCACTCCATTCGGGAACATTGATAAGTTTTAAGCCTTTAATTGTATCTCTTTCAGCATAAAGTTCATTTAAAACTTCGGCAATTTGAGTCAATTGATTTTTGTTGAAGGCAAGACGTGGGATTTGTAAAGGAATAATATTGCAATCTGAAAATAATCCGTCAAGGAAAATTCTTACACCTGATTTTAAATACAACAATGCTGCAAGAGTTTTGGTTTGATTTTCTTTAATTTGAGGGAAAAATTCATCGGCTTTAATATAAATTCCATCGCTACCAGAAATATAAGGAACTCCTTTCAAGAGTGAAGCAAAATCTTTGATTTGTTGAGCAATCCATAATGCCTGATTTTCATACATCATTTCTTTAATACCGCGTGCAAAAATCTCCATAGTTCTGCCGGCCATTCCACCATAAGTGTGTAAACCTTCATAAACTACAACCTCGTTCATGTATTTTTCATATAAATTATACTGATTTGTAGCTATTAAGCCACCGGTGTTACAACGAGGATCCTGAGCTGCATCAAGCACACAAACGTCGGTCAACGAAGATATTTTTTTGATGATATCCTCAAGTTTCATATTTGCATATTCTGAAACATTTTCCCTGATATAAATTGCATTTTCAACTATACGTGAAAAATTAACAATTAATGGAACATTGAAGTTTTTACAAACTTTGTGAGCTTCTTCCAGATTTGAAATTGAAACAGCTTTGTATCCGCTTTTGTATAATTCGATATAAACATAAGGAATATTAGTCTTGCCTGAAAATTTGTTATTCAATTCTGAAATATTAATATTACCTGAAAATTTTAGATCGTTTTCATTTTCCATTAATATTACAACCGAAGCTGATTTGTCTTTTGAAAATAATTCAGGAAGTCTTGAATTTGAATAAATCACATCTCCTTTCTTTACCATTGTGGTTGTGATTAACTTATGAGAGCCTTTCAAATTATGAGTTGGACAAACATAATCGAATCCGAAAGTTTTTTTAACTATTTCAAGCAAATGTTCAAAGTTACGGCTACCCGCATAAGTTTCGTCACCAATGAAAAGGCCTGATAATTGATCCTGACTCATGGCTGATGTCCCCTGACTTGTCATATCAAATGTTACATCGTCGGAATGAATTTTAAATGTGTTGAAATATGAATTTCTTAACACATCCAATCTTTTATTAAAAGTTGTAAATCTAACTTTTCTGATTGTCTTGATTTTATGTGGTTCTGATATCATAATATATATTTTTATATTTTTTTGAAAAATTTTGGCGAAGTTATTAAAAATATGGAATATAAAGGTGTAAATTTCAGAACAACTCGATAATATTTTGTAATTTATGTGCATCTAAGTTTTTAGCTATCAATTTTTTTTAAAAAAACTACTATCTAAATTTTAAATATACAGAAAACGACTAAATTTTAATGAAGGAAATATGGGAAATAGTGGAAATAAAGGGAATAAGGAAATAAGGGGAAATACGAACTAAAGTTAAATTTCTGAAGAACTACAAAATTAATGCTTTAGATATCACTATATTTAGATACAATACGACTTATAACAATAAACCGCAATCCCGAATAATTTCGGTAGCCAAGAAACGCAAAATTTTTTGCGTTTTTTTGCGTGCTTAGCGGTTAATAGAATAAAAATTATGACAGAAAATAAAACGGTAAACGATTCAGGCATGGTCAACGGTCAAACAAGAAACCAGAAATTTATCCGACGAAGCTTAGCATAGGCGGACAAAAAACATGAAACAAGTTACAAGAAACCTTGCCTGTCCACTATAAGCTTTAGCAAAGGAGAAAAACTGAAACTCATAATCCTCAATAAAATTTCTTTTCAAAAATATTTATGGCAATTAACAAAATTTGTAAATTTGCAATTACATATATAATTAATTAATATTAAAATTAAATGAAAATGAAAAAACTAATTACAATTGTATTTTTATTAACGGCGATGAGTATTTTTTCTTATAGCCAGACTGAAAGACTTGTTTTAATTGAAGAAGCTACAAATGCTTCGTGCGGGCCATGTGCCTCACAAAATCCGGGATTTGATGCCTTACTAAACCAAAACCGCGACAAATTGACTGCTATCAAATACCATTGGTATTTCCCCGGATATGACCCTATGCATAATCATAATGTTATGGAAAATAATGCACGAGTGAGTTATTATGGTATCAATGGTGTACCGACAGCTGCAATTGATGGAGTGATCCCAAGTGTAAGTGGTTATCCGGGAAGTCCTGGAGGATATACACAAGCACTTATAAATCAATATGCCGCGATAGAATCTTCTTTTGAAATAGATATGAATCACTATTTCTCACCTAATGAGGATTCAATTTATGTTACTATGCGGGTAAGAGCAATGGAAGATGTTTCGGGAATAATTGTTGCACAAATTGTTGTTGTCGAAAAAGAAATTCATTTTACCAATCCACCCGGGTCTAATGGTGAAAAAGATTTTTATGATGTCATGAAAAAAATGTTACCGGACCATTTAGGTACTAAAATCCCGGAAACCATGGAAGCCGGTGATTATATTATACTTAAAGAAGCATGGAAACTTGCAAATATTTATGATTTTGATCAAATCGGAGTTGTTGGTTTTCTTCAGAAAAGTACCAACAAAAGTATCCAACAAGCAGCAAATAGCAGCACCGACCCAATTGTACCTTTTTATTCATTAGACGCTTCAATTACTGCAATCGGAAATATGACTGAAAAAAATTGTATGGGATTTATCAATCCGATAGTTACAATAAACAATTATGGTGCGGATGAGATCACTTCGCTAAATATTAATTATGTTATTAATGATGAAGAAGTACAAACATTTAACTGGACTGGAAATCTTGCATTTCTCGAAAGCCAGGATGTTTTATTACCTGAATATTCTTTTTATGTTGAAGACGAAAACGACCTTGTTGTATTTCTGTCTGACCCAAATTCTTCAACAGATGAATTTCCGAGAAACGATACACTTACAAGAATTTTTGCTAAAGCATTACTCGCCCCTGAAGAAATTCAATTAATGATAAGATTAGATGATAATCCTGAAGAAATTACATGGGAAATTACCGATGATGAAGGAGGAATTGTTTTTTCAGGAGGTCCTTATTCAACAGGCGGAGCCATTATTAATGAATCATTTTTATTTGAAAATTCGGGATGCTATGTGTTTTCTATTTATGACGAAGGCGGAGACGGATTTGTTCCTCCGGGCTTTTTTGCACTTTTCTACGGCGCGAATGTAGTAATTCTTTCGGGTACGGCTTTCGGGGAAATTTCTTATGAGCAATTTAGCATAGATGCCGGAAATTCTCAAACTTTCGATATTTCAGCCGGTTTTCAGTTTGTTTCATCTCATCTTTATCCGGAGATTCCTGATATGGAATTTGTTGTTGCTGAAATTGTAAATGATAATTTAGTGTATGTTAGAAATTCAGAAGGTGCAATGTTAAGAAAAATTGGGCCTAACTGGGTAAATGGTATTGGCGATTGGATTGGAACCGAAGGCTATCTAATCAAATATAACGGAACAGGGCAGTTTACAATTTCAGGAGAATTGATACCGGCAACAACAGCAATTGATCTTGCGGCCGGTTTTCAATTTGTCAGTTATCTGCCTACTGTTGAAATTGATGCTTCAGAAGCATTTGCTTCAATTATCGGAGATGATCTTTTATATATTAGAAATTCAGAAGGTGCTATGTTAAGAAAGATCGGGCCTAATTGGGTGAATGGTATTGGAAATTGTGTACCAAATGAAGGCTATCTTGTTAAAATGGCCGGCGATGCGGTTTTGATCTATCCTGAAGGAGGAAAATCAGCAAATATTAGTCGTATAAAACCAATTCATTTCCAATTCCAAGGTGGAAATGCAGCCGATCCGGTTTTCACAATCTATGTTTCAAGCTTGGAAATTGGTGATGAAGTAGCCGCTTTTGATGGTAAGGTAATGCTTGGTTCAATGCGTATTAATTCAAAAAATACTTTCGAAAACGAACTTGCTGTTTTCAGTACTGTTTTTGACGGGCAAGGTTATCAATCAGGAAACCCAATTGTTTTGAGAACTTTTGATAATTCAACTCAATCAATTGTTAAAACTGAATACACTTTGGAAAATATTTTTGGAGAAGCATATATGCAAAAAACCTATCCTTCGGAAGATGGATTGTTTAGCATTATAAATATTGTAAAAGCCTCGGGAAGTTTTATCGAAGAAACATTATCGGTTTATCCAAACCCTGCCTCTGATCTATTGAATATTAATTCAAACAATCAAATTCTTAATATTAAGATTTTAAATTATACCGGGCAAATAGTTGCAGATAATAAATTTAACAGCAAAGAAGTAATTATTAATACTTCTGTATTTAATTCGGGTATTTACTTTATTCAGATTGAAACCGAGAAAGGAATTTCAACGAAGAAGGTTGTTATTGAATAGAAACTTTGGGAAGATATTTATTTTAAGAAGAGCCGGGCGATTTGTAATGATTGTCCGGCTTTTTATTTGAATTTTAGAGTAGGAATGATGGAGTATTGGAGTGGTGGAGTGGTGGAGTATTGGAGTATTGGAGTGGTGGAGTGATGGAGTGATGAAGTAATGGAGTGATGGAGTATTGGAGTGGTGGAGAGACGGAGAGATGGAATAGTGGAGTAATGAAGTCAAATTAAACTGGCTGCGGTTTGTTTTTAAAATAACATATTGTTGAAATTTTAGCCTGAAGGCGGGAGATTAAATATTTCTGAGAAGAAATTGAATCTAACAGTGTGGAAATCGTGTCTTACGGTAGGGAAATTGAGTCTAACACTGACGCAATTGCAGTGTGACCTGACGCAATTGCAGTTGGAGGAGTGGAAATCGTGTCTTACAGTGAAGAAATTGAGTCTTACAGTGAGTTAATCGTATCTTACACTGACATAATTGCGTCTTACACTGACATAATTGCGTCTTACAGTGAAGAAATTGAGTCTTCCAGTGAAGAAATTGAGTCTTGCAGTGAAATAATCGAGTCTTGCAGTGAAGAAATTGAGTCTTGCAGTGAGTTAATCGTATCTTACACTGACATAATTGCGTCTTACAGTGAAATATTCGTGTCTTGCAGTGAAATAATCGTGTCTTGCAGTGAAGAAATTGAGTCTTGCAGTGAGTTAATCGTATCTTACACTGACATAATTTCGTCTTACAGTGAAATAATCGAGTCTTACAGTGAGGAAATTGAGAGTTGCTTTTTTCTTTTTTACCCACCCAACCCTCCCTTGAAAAAAAAAGAGGGCTGTGCTACGCTGCATGGTTTTTGGGGAAAAGGTAAAGGCTAATCCCGAAAGCTTTCAGGAAAAGACCTTAAAACATCTATTTCCCCTATCTCCCCTATTTCCCTAACCGAGCTAAACTGGAAATGACAATTGTCAAAAAACAAAATACAAACCTGCCTTCGCCGAAGCGGCTACGCGCAAGCAGGTAATTTCCAATTTATAAATTTAAAGGTATTAATAATTAACAGGGTATCTCTATTTTTACTATTGTTCCTGATGGTTCGTTTTCAGCATTCTTTAAATCCAGGATATGAAATGTAATTTTTTTCTTATGCTTTTTATTCAGTATCTGAATACGTTCCCGGGTAATATTCGTTGCAAGCGATTTATGCTCTTTGTTATGTTTATACAAAATTTCTTTAGCTTTCTCCCGGCCAACACCATCATCTTCCACCTCAAGCCGGAGCAGATTATTGTTTAATCCAAACCGGATTTTTATGTTTCCTTTACTTTTTTTGTGTTTAAAACCATGTTCAATTGAGTTTTCGATGAAAGGTTGAGCAAGCATTGGTGGTAGAATTATTGTCTCAATGTCAATATTTTCATCAACCTCAATTGAATAATCAAACTTGCCTTCATACCTCACCTTTTGAAGCTCAAGAT